>Ga0209591_10002962_pt1 | contig 20028 bp, 12 predicted proteins | sample MAT01_FD_187207 | JGI IMG/M metagenome (GOLD analysis project Ga0209591, IMG submission 187207) | Freshwater microbial communities from Lake Fryxell liftoff mats and glacier meltwater in Antarctica - MAT-01 (SPAdes) (version 2) | ecosystem: Environmental > Aquatic > Freshwater > Ice > Liftoff... | reverse complement strand
GCCGCCGATCAATTCAGTGTTGCCTTGCGCGAATGGCGGACCGTCTTTCTGGCGGCGGCGTTCTTTGCACTTTTGCTCACCTGGCTGCGGCATCGTTCCGTTGATGCGGCTGGTGACCGCTGGCTGCTAATCGGCGCGTGGGTGGCTGGAGGCGTCGTTGTAGCTGTAGTGGCTTTATGGCAATACACCAGTGGACAGATGGTGATCACGGCAGAGGGTGTATGGCGCGTGCGCGCCTTCTACGGTTCGCCGAATAACCTGGCGCTTTATTTGGAGCGCACGTTGGCGATGAGCTTGGCGCTCGCACTTTTTACGCGCTCAAGGCGCGCCCAGTTGGGCTGGGGTGGTGTGGCCGCGCTGCAAGCGGTCGCCTTGTTGTTGACCTTTAGCAAGGGCGGGCTGCTGCTTGGCCTCCCCGCCATCTTTGCCACACTGTGGTGCGGGGGCTGGGTGTTATTGGCGCAGCGGGGTGAATCACGCCGCCCACTCTGGTGGATCGCTGGCACCGGGGTGTTGGCGTTGCTGGCCTTGATGCCCTTCCTGGGGACGGAGCGCTTTCAACGGCTGCTGGATTTTCAACAGGGTACTGGCTTTCTACGTCTGCAACTCTGGCAGAGCGCTTGGCAGATGGCGCTTGATCATCCTCTGCTGGGCGTCGGGCCAGACAATTTCCTCTACGCCTTTCGCAGCCAATACATCTTGCCCACTGCCTGGCAGGAGCCGAATCTGAATCACCCCCACAACTGGATATTGGATTGGTGGACGCGGTTGGGCTTGCCCGGGTTGGCGTTGGCGTTAATTTTTTTCGGGCGGATGATTGGCTGGTTATGGCAAGGGTTGCGCCGGACGGCTGACCCTGTGCTGTGTTTGGGATTGCTTGCTGCCATCGTGGGCGCACTGACGCACGGTCTGATCGACGCGAGCTATGCCCTGCCAGATCTAATGTTAGTCTGGGTATTGTTGGCCCACCTGGCGGAACGGAGTGCAGATGCAGATTGAAGAACTGCGTAGGTCAATGATCAGGGGAGGATTTTCGCAATGCCTTCGGCCAATGTAATGCGGTTCATCTCACCCATCCAGAAGTGACGAATAACACCATCGGCGTCGATAAAGAAAGTGGTCGGCATCCCCGTCACATTGTAACGATGGGCAACTGCGTTGTCCGTGTCTAAGGGCGTCGGAAAGGTCAATCCCAACTTGTCGACATACGCTCTGACAATTTCCGCCGTTTCCCCTTGATCAACACCGACGATCATCACTTTGCCAGCATAGCGTTCGGCAGTGGCCTGGAGAGCTGGCAATTCATTCTGGCAGGGGCGACACCACGTTGCCCAAAAATTGAGCACAACCGGTGTGCCGCGCTGATCCGCCAGGACAAAGGATTCACCATCCAATGTCGTCAGGGAAAAATCTGGCGCAGGATAGCCGATGGCAGGCTGCGAGTTATTTGAATTGGCCTGAGCCATCAGAGCAGGGCGACTGACCCAAAGCCAACTGCTGCCGAAGATGAGGATTGCAATAAAGGCAAGTGTCCAACGATTCATAACCCATTACTCTTCTTCATCTGGTGGGCCGGCCACGACCAGGGCGTAACGGTCCGTGCGTAGATATTGGCGTGCGACACGTTGGACGTCGGCACACGTTATACCGTAGATCAATCTATTGTAACGTTGCAGGTAATCCAGCCCCAACCCATTGCGTTCCATATTCAGCAAGGCCGAGGCAACGCCGTCGTTGGTCTCCAGGGTTAGTGGCAACACGCCAGTCAGATAATCTTGACTATCTTTTAGCTCGTTCTCAGCCATCGGATCGCTGCCCAAGCGTTCAAATTCGGCGAGGATACTCTCGATCGCCTGTTGCGTGCTTTCTGGGTTCACCCCGGCGCTGGCGTACCAAGAACCGGCGGTTATCTCGGCGTCAACCGAGCTACCGCAGTAATAAGCTAATCCCTGTTCCTCGCGCACCTTTTCGCCCAAGCGCCCCATCATGCCAAATTGGCCGAGCACGGTATTGGCGACGCGTACCGCATAGAAATCGGGATGGTTGCGGGCGATCGCCTGACAACCCAACATAATATCGGCCTGCACCTTGCCGGGCAACGCATAATAGTCTTGCTGCGATGCTTGACGGGGTTGCACGGTCGGCACTTGCTGATCGGCGGCCGGGCCTTGCCAATCGCCCAGATGTTGGTGCAACAGGTCGAGCACAGTGCTCGTCTGCACATCACCAACGACAACGATGATCGCGCCGTTAGGCGTATAGTGTTGTTCGTAAAAAGCGCTTAAATCAGCGCGCTCAATTGTGCTTACCGTTTCGATATAGCCAGAAACCGGCCGGCCATAGGGGTGATCGCCATAGAGGGCTTCGTAAAAGCGACGGTTGGCCACTTGCTGGGTATCTTGTTCGCGCTCTTGTAAACGCACCAGCTTCTGCCCGCGTAGCCGATCGACATGCGCGCTGGGAAAGGTAGGGCGGCGCAATATATCCGCTAGTACAGTAGCGATGGTGGAAAAATCTTCACTCAGGCTGGTGCCGCTAAAGCTCGTAATGTGCGTGTCGCTGCCCACACCCAAACTGGCGCCAATCGACTCGATCGTCTCGTTAAAGGTGTCAAAATCGTACTGTGCGCTGCCGCGGGATAACATACTGGCGACAAAGCTACTTAGCCCCGCTTTGCCCGCCGGGTCGTGCAGCGCCCCTGTAAGCAGACAACCCTCCACGACCGTCACTGGTGCAGCATGGTTTTCGCGGATCAGGACCCGAATGCCGTTGTCGAAGACGACGCGGGTGATGTTGTCGGGGTTAGGAAGCGATTTGGTTGATGGTTGCATAGTTATTCCGCGTCTTCCGGCAGGTACCATCCGACGGTCTGGTTATTTTTGTTAAAGTATTGCTGCGCCACCCGCTGCACATCTTCTGCGGTGACGGCCACTAATTTGTCCAGCCAACTATCCAGCCAAGCCGTGTCCGCGGTCACTTCGCTGAAGCCCAACCAATAGGCCTGATAGGTGACGCTCTCACTGCTGTAGGCGAATTGGGCCTTAGTCTGCTTGATCGCCTTGGTCAATTCGGCCGCGGTGACGCCTTCTTGCTGCACCTTTTTGATCTCGGCCCAGATCACATCTTCCACCTGCTGGTGAGTAACGTCTTGGGCCAGGGTGCTATAAAAGCTAAAAAGATCGGGATCTACGGTAGGGCGGTAGCTGGAGCTAATATCGACGGCCAGTTGCGTATCGACCAGGGCGCGATAGAGACGATTGCTGCGGTTGTTTGTGCCGCCACCGAAAACGCCCATGCCCTTGGCCCCGCCGAGCACGGCATCCATCACGATCAGCGGGAAGAAATCGGCATGCGTCGCCTCGGGGGCGTGAAAGGCCATGATTAAGTAAGAGGTCAGCTCGTTGCCACGCAAAATGACGCGGCGCTCGGCCTGCTGCTCGGGCTCTTGCACGCGCAGCGGCGGCACGGCGGGGCCAGCAGGCAAGCTGCCAAAGTAGTGTTCAATCTGCGCCAGCATCGCTTCACTATCAAAATCGCCGACCGCGACCGCGATCGCATTGTTCGGCGTGTAGAAGGTGCGATAGTGTTGGTACAGATCATCCCGATTCATCGTCAACAGATCGCTCTTCCAACCGATGATTGGGTGGTGATAGCTGTGAGCACGGAAGGCGGATGCCTGCACTTCTTCGTTGAGCAGATAGAAGTAGCTATTCTCGCTGCCTTCGCGCTCGCTGATGATCACCGTGCGTTCGGACTCGGTCTCTTCCGGATCAAAGATCGAGTTGGCCATGCGGTCGCTCTCGACCTGTAAGGCCAATTCGATCCGCTCGGAGGGAAAGGTCTCGAAATAGGTAGTCCAATCTTGCGACGTCATACCGTTGAAGACGCCACCGGCGCGCGAGACCGCCTTATCGAACTCGCCACGAGGGAACTGTTCCGTGCCCTTAAAGAGCATGTGTTCCACCCAGTGGCTGATCCCCGTTACACCGGGCAACTCGTTGCGGCTGCCGACGCGGTAATAAATCCAAAAGCTAGCCACCGGCGCGACATGGCTCTCCTTCAGGATCACCTGCAAGCCATTGCGTAACGTGGTTTTGATTAATGCATCAGAAGCCATTCGTATGTTTTGCTCCCCGACCTACCGCGCGGTAGATAAAGCCCAATTCGTGCATCTTTTCCGGTTCGTACATATTGCGCCCATCGACCATAATCGGCTGGCGCATCGAATTCTTCATCCGGCTTAGATCAAGCTGCTTAAACTCATTCCATTCTGTACAGACCACCAAGGCGTCAGCGTTGTCAGCCAGTTCATATGGATCTTCGACCAAATGCAATTCTGAATTCATCCGGGCCGCCCCGGCCATCGCCACCGGATCGTAGGCCGAGACAAAGGCACCCTCATTTTGCAACATACGGCTGATATCGAGTGCAGCCGCCTCGCGCAAGTCATCGGTGTTTGGTTTAAAGGCGAGGCCCATGATGCCAATGCGCCGATCCGCAATCCGCCCACCCAGCAGATCGCGCAAGGTGAGCAACGCCCAGCGGCGCGCATCACGGTTAATGTCGATCACAGCGCGCAAGAGCGAAGGGTGTGAACCATGCACTAGCGCCATATGTTCCAGCGCCTTGACATCTTTGGGAAAACAACTGCCACCATAGCCAAGACCGGCATTTAGAAAGTGCGGGCCAATGCGCTTATCATAGCCCATACCGACGGCTACTTCCTGTACGTCTGCCCCCAATTTTTCGCAAATTGCCGCGATCTCGTTGATAAAGCTGATTTTGGTGGCCAGAAATGCATTGCTGGCGTATTTAATCATCTCGGCGGTGCGCAAGTCGGTGATCACAATGCGGGTGCGCAGCGGTAGATGGAGTTGGGCTACCTTTTCGGCGGCGTCTGGGTTGCGGCTACCCAATACAACCCGGTCTGGGTTCATAAAGTCGTGAATGGCAGACCCTTCGCGTGTAAATTCGGGACAACTGACCACGTCGAACTGCATCGGCTCGGGCAAGCTGCGGGTGATGATGTCGGCTACCCAATCACCTGTGCCTACAGGCACGGTGCTCTTGTTAACGACAATCATTGGGTGCTGCATGTGTTGCGCTACGGACTGCGCCGCCATGCGTACATATTGCAAATCAGCTTCGCCATCGACACCGCTGGGCGTGCCAACACAGATAAAGACATAGTCCGCATCGGCCATGGCTTCCGCATAATCGGTTGTAAAATGCAACCGTCCTGCTTTTACATTACGCAAGATCAGCTCACTTAGTCCAGGCTCATAAATAGGCACCTGGCCCTGGCGCAGCATATTGATCTTCTCTTCGTTAATATCGATACAAGTGACCTTGTTGCCCATATCGGCAAAACAGGTGCCCGTGGATAAACCTACATAACCGGTGCCGGCAACAGCAATATTTTTCATATGTACGGGGCTCCTATTGGGATTTTCTCAATCCATTCATTATTATAATAAAGTATAATCTCTATCGATCTTACAACCATTTAGTCTATTTTTTACTTACACTGAACTTACACTATTTTTCTCTGACTGTTGGGCGCGTGCAAAGTCGTCCCACTGGAGTTGTTCGCGCCAGAAGTAATAGGCGCCGACCAAAGTTACCGGTAGCCACAGCGCGAAATGCAACGTAAAGGTGTAGCCCGCGGCCACATTCTCATTCACCCCAAAAGCGGATAAGACGCCAATGCCGGGTAGATCAAATGTCCCCACATAGCCGGGTGCAGAAGGCAGGGTTGTTGCTAGGTTAACCAACCCATTCATCAACATCAGCGCCAAAAAGCTGACTTGGAAATCAAAAGCGTGCATCACAAACCAATATTTTATAGTTTCGATCAGCCAGATCACGACGCTGGTGCCGAAGATCATCAATACATCTTCGCGCCGACTGAGGCTGTGCAGACCGGCCATAAAACGAGTATAGAATTCATCCGTACGCAATCGGATACGTGCGGGCAGCAGGCGATCCGCCAGCCAACTGTATACTTGAGCCATGCGTGCAGGTTGCACAGCCATCCAGATAAAAATTGCCGTCGCTAATAACAAGAGCACGGTGAGCCAGATCACCGGGTTGCGATAAACGGCCGGCAGGGCAGGGGCAAAGGGCAGGGCCAAAAAAACAAAGATCAACATGACCAGGCCATCGAAAACCCGCTCAATGATCACTGTCGCCAGGCTGGAACTAATCGGGATATCTTCTTTACGTTTGAGCACATAAGAGCGAATGAATTCCCCAGCTCGGAACGGATAAACATTGTTGCCAAAGTAGCCGATACAGACCAACGGAAAGAGGCGCGCGATAGGGATGGCTTTGAAATGGCGCAGGGTATAGTGCCAGCGCCAACTGCGCACCCACAGGCCAACCAAATAGACGGCAACACCAGGTACAATCCACCAATAGTTGGCCGTATGCAACGCTTGCCCAACGTCGGCCAGGTGCAAACCGGGCAAGACAAGATAAATACAGAATGCACTGATCGCAAAGCCGATCAGCAGTTGCCAGGATCTTTTCAAAATCGCTCTTTGCTCTATCCGGTAATACCGTCCGGACGGGCGGATCTACTCGTTTACCTGCCCAGGTAAACTGAAGTCCTATCGATATTTACCAGCATATCACACGCGCGTACCAAAAACCAAAGGTAACAGGGATCAATTTGTTTACGATTTAGTATTACAGCGCAATGTTCCCTGTATTTGGGGAGGCAAGGACGAGTAAACCACTGCTGTAATCAACACCAACCTTGCGCTGTAATATTAGGCACTTAACTTTTAAGCATAATTCTATTGCTGCTCCGAAATAAAAACAGACGTTGCCCCAATCACATTGGGGCAACGTCTGTTTTATCGATTAAATTAACTTTACGATGAAGTCGTCTTTGTTATACTTTACCCTAAGCACTCATCAACCGCAAGTGTGCCAACTGAGCGGCCAGGGTCGGCATTACCGCTCAATGCCGACAGTGTTTTATCAGTCGAAAAAACATCGGTTTGCCCACTTTTCACCGATGAGCTTTTTGCCGCTGCCGAAAACAGCGGTTGGCACAATTTGCTAAGCGGAGCCTACCCTAATTCACACTAGGCGTGGCCATCAGCGCTGGATCAACGGCGTCGCCCAGAATCTCTTCTAGTGCCATGACATGCGCACAGACTTGACGCAGCGCAAATTCCTCACAAGTGCAGTACCAAGCGCCACCGTCGTAAGTGATGCGATGGTCGGCATTCTCACCGTGGAGCTGGATTTCGAATTCATGCACTCGGATGCGCTTATCGCGCTCTTCGGCATATTGGCGTGCTTTGACAATGCGGCTGGCGGAAGAGTGAATGCCCGGCACGATGCTGGTCGCCGGCTCGACGGCGCTACCTAAAATCTCTTCCAGCGCCATGACGTGGGCGCATACTTCGCGCAGGCGAAATTCCTCACAAGTGCAATCCCATTCACCCCCTTCATAATCGATCAAATGGTTGCCGTTGTCACCGTGCAGCTCGACCTCAACACTAATCACCTGAATACGGCGATCGCGTTCCTCGGCATACTGTCGTGCTTTGACAATTCTGCTCGCTGTCGAATCCATTTCTACATCCTTTCCTGGTGAGATAGAAGGTAAATTTGAAACATGTAAAGCAAATTCTATAATTGGGAGCAATTTGCGCCGAAAATCCACTCAAAAAAACATCTCTAATTACAAAAAAACACCCAGGCAGTGGGACGCCTGGGTGCTAGATATAAAGATGCGCGCTTGAAACCTTTGTCAGGTTTATTTCTTCAACTACTTTGTATGACACCAGTGGTTTGCCTTTCTACAGGTCCGCTAGTACAAAAGATCCACACCACGTTTACAAATTCAGTGTTAATCTAGCAGTGTTAATCTAGTGTTTATGAATGAAGTGTCGGATACAAATAGCGCTAAAGCCAGTGTTAATAAATATTGTTAACAAATATTCAACATTGAATATGCTTCAGATGATAGATAGTATAACGGTTGATGAAGTGGATGTCAAATCGGTTTTTCAGACCGCTAGCCTACGCATACCCTACGCATCAAGCTTAACTTAACAAAGCGCACAAAAACGGGTGTTAAATTCCATCTTGTAAAAACTGTAATGGAACGCGTTCCGCGGGCTCTACGTTATAGAGCGCAGCGGCGTAGAGGGCAAGCCATTCGCCCAATTCTAGCAAATACCAAAGTGCGCCAGCAAGCGTCAGTTCGTCCGGCGTTGTAACGCGCAGGCTGGATAAGCGGCGAATCGTAAACAAACGGTCCAACTTCGCTTCTGCCGATATGAGAGAATAGTTTGGTAAACTGGATGTTAGATGAACAAAGGTGACAATATTGAACCAGTAGCGTGGCAAGCGCGCCATCACCTGGAGCCGGACAAGTTCATCGGTAGGCGCAGCCCAAGCCATCGCTTCGGCATACCAAAGCCTACGCAGGCGCCAATCTTCGGCAATGGCAGCCAAAGGGCCAGCGCCCCAGAAAAAGGGTAGCCGTTCGTGCAGTTGGATGGCAAGTTGCTTGGCCTGATTTTGAGCGGTCGGAATGCCAGGTGTCCAGGTTGCCATTAAAGCGATCAGTTGATCCAAGCTCGCGGTTGCGGCCGTTGCTAGAACAGGCTGCGGTGACCACTGGTCGAGCAGCGCGAGCAGGAAGAGAAAGACCTGGGCAGGATGTTGATCCGCACTGATAAAAGGTGATAGATCGAGCAGTGGAACAAGCGTATTAAGCTCGGAAAGTTGATGCAACGTAGCGGGCGGTACGGCTGAAAGCCCCAGAGCTGGTGCAGAAATTTGCCCAGGGTGCAGGTCAGGATCCCAAAGGATCAGGTTTAGCCGCAATGGTAATACGGCCGATTGGTGGCAAAGTGAGCGCACTGCCCGACCGATGCCAACTAATTCAGGCGGCAAGATTAAAACGATAGATAAAATAGTGACTGTATCCTGGTTAGAAATTCTAAATTGCTCTAGATCATGTTGCGCAGAAAAGGCGGCGAACGCGACTTGGGCCATCGACCACCGTTCGCTCACTTGCCCAGCGCGCACCAACAGGTGATCACGGTCCAGTGCATAGAGTTGGGATAAATCGTCCAGTTCGATCATAGAAAACGGGCATGAGGATATTTAATCAGTCATTGCCTACTGAATGCCGAAAGATCAAGCAGGCGAACGATTAATTAGCCGGTTGGATGCGAAAGCCCGGTGGTACGGCATCGGCAATGTAGGCCACCGGCAAGGCCAGGGGACCGTTTAACTGGGCAAGTTGGGCTTGAGCCGTCCGCAAACGATTGCCAATGTCGTCGACCGAGGCATCCGGATAAAATCCAACTTCTGTTTGTAGGGCCAACCACTTGAGCGCAGCCACTTGCAACATCGCCTGATCGACGCCTGTAGTCTGGTTTGCAAACGCGTTCATGACATCATGCAGACGCCCAGTGACGGTAGAAAGCTCCTGGCGGAGCGAAGCGAGGTTGGTTTCCCATTCTGGCACCAGAGCAATGCCGAAAGCACCCTGCGCAATGCGCAGTTTTTGAATGATCCAAGCGCGCTGATCTTGGAGGAGCCAAAACTGTTGTCCTAGCGAAATACCGGTTGTCAAAGACCGATTGACCATTTCTAAGCGCAGGCGATCTTCTTCGACCAAAGCTTGGAACAACGCAAGACGCTCTGGCTCGATGTCGACGCCTTTGGTGAAGAGAATACGTTCGGCCAGTTGGCGAGCCCGCAGTTGACGGTTGGCGACAGCGGCGATCAGAGTCTCATCAAAGGGCAATGGTTCCGCTAAATTAACAAAAGTACCATGCAGGAGCAGTCCAGCCGGTTGTAAAAATGGATTACGGGCCAGTTCGTCGATTTGCTGGGTCAACAGGCTGTCATCGAGTTGACGGACCAAGGGGCGTAGGCTGTCAAAGATTTGGCTACGCTGGATGGGCAAGAGATCCGGGGCCTGTTCTGTCACCCGTTTGGCCTGTTCGATGGTGTCACGGGCGGCGGCTTGCTCTTCGGTGGCCAACAATCCTTCACTGCATTGCACCAAAATTTGACTACGTTCAAACGAGGGCAGGGAAGGATTTAGGATAGCGATGGCACGAACCATTTGATAAAGTTGCACGGCCGGCGCCATCTCTTCTCGATCGCGGTAGCGATGGGCTAATTGGAGCAACAACTCGACTCGGCTAGGCTCGATCGCCTGGATGTTATAGGTGAGCAGCGCACGGCTGGTTTCCAACTCACCGGCATTCAGTGCTTGCTGGGCAAGCGCTTCCGCCGGATCGCCCGCCAGTTGCATGATGATCAATTGGGGCATAATCTGGCTGGTTTGGAAGCCGCTCAGCGGATCTGCGGTCTGTGTGGAATTAGTAGCGCGGTAAAAAGACCAAAGCGCCGCCAGTGCGGATAAGCCAACAACCAGGCAAAGGAGAAAACCAAACAATAATAAACCTTCCAACCAACGCCGGCGTGGCCGCACGGGGACAAGTTCGTCATCATCATCATATTCGACTTGATAATTGCGCGATTCAAAGGTCATTATTGTAATTGAGTACTAAAATGAATATAAGAATTGAGTAACATAGGACTTACGCAGCTACCTAGGAACGCCGCCATCTTGCCGGCCTGCCGCCAGAGATGGCGGCGCTCCCGGTGCGTAAGTTCTATAACAAATTAACAATCTTAGGCGGTGACGAACGGTTGTTTGTTCGCCATTTATCCTTTATTGCTTACTATCCGTTGTCTTTTTTCAGTATAGCACGCAAATCCGCCGCCGACTAGATAGCGCATAAACAAAATTGTTGTTCTTAGACGATTTTTGCCCTACGGTCGCACTATGCTAAGATATGGCATCTAAACTACGTACTTACCTGTCTTGCAAATTTATCTGGCCTGATCTCAGTTATTACGCTTCATGTCAGCATTGAAGTACGGTAGAATCTTGGTTACCAATTAGGAGTTACCATCGTATGCAGAACTCTATCCAAAGACGTTCATCACCGCCGCCCCCACCTTCTTCTGGCGGCTTTGGCCGGCTCGTCGAGGGTCCAGCAAGTTGGCTGATCTCGTTTGTTTTGATCCCAGGCTTACTTGCTGCTGCTTTACTCTTGCCACCGGTCAAACTGCTGGATCGCCTCGAGGTTTTCGCCTATACCCGCATCAGCGCAGCTGGCGGCGCCATTTCTGATAATGATGGCACACTGGTTGTATTCCCCGGTGAAGACATGAACGGCTTTTTCCTCGCCAGCATCAAAGGCACGCCACGCGCCGATTTTCTGGAGGGCCAGGCGGGATCCAAGCTTTATGAAGCCGCGCAACAGATGCCCAAGTATCTGAGTCCACGCAGCCCTTATTACAGCGTAGATTCACAGGGCACCATGCCGACGCAGGCTATTTTGACGATTCCGATCCCCAATGATAGTTTACCGTATGAAACATTGGGCCTTTACACCTGGACGGGAAACGCTTGGGAGCTTTTGCCCAGCACCGTATTGACGGAAAGCGATAAGATTGAATCGCGCCTCGATTATGTGCCAGCCAATTTTATGGTGATGCAAACTTTGAGCACTGTACCACCGGCGGCAACTGCTAGCCTGGGGCTAGAGGGCAAATTGCCCGATGGCGCGCTCGTGGCGGCGGAGACAAAACCAGGTCTCTACTTGCGTGGTGATGGTGCGCTCGAAGGCACGCCGCCGGCGGCTTCGACTACGGGCGTTCCCACCATTATCGAGTTGCGCAACTGGGAAGGTGACGTTGTCCCGAACAATGTGCCGCGCACAGACTTGCTGAACAATCTACTGCTCGATCCAGGCCTGCAAGTGAATCAACTGGACGCGATTGAACGCGCCGTAATAGACTATAATTACAGCGGTGTTACCATCGATTACCGGGGTGTTGATGCCAAGCCAAGTGCGCGCGCCGATTTCGCTCATTTTATTGGCAATCTGGCCGAACGTCTCCATGCCAGCAGCCGTACGTTATCTGTGCGTGTAGAGCCAGCGCAGCAAGTCTCTGCCGAGGAGTGGAACACGGGTGGCTATGATTGGCGGGCGCTGGGTCGGGTGGCCGATCAGGTTATCATTCCAGCACCAGATGATCCACGCGCCTATCGCCCAAGCGGCGAGTTGGAAGCGTTGTTGCGCTGGGCAACAGGCCAGGTGGAACGCAGCAAAATTCAAGTTGAGCTACCCGGTCAATCGGTTGAACGCAGCGCCAACTACTTGTTGTTCAAAGGCTATAAAGAAGCGCTGCAGCCTTTGCTCGGCCAAGTGCAAGCCCAACAGAACGATGCCAGCGGCGAAGTTGCGCTCTCTCTGGAAAACCCACGCTTGCGCGAGCAAGTGAGTTGGGATACAGAGATTGGCGCTTATAATTACACCTATATTGATGATCAGGGACTGGAGCGCACAGTCTTTATCGAAAACGCGCAAAGCCTCGCCCACAAATTGACCTTGCTGCAAAAATATAATGTGCGCAATGTCGTGTTACGCACTCCATCCTCCGGTGATATTGACCCTAATACCTGGAATGTACTTTTGCAATTCCAACAGGGCGGTGAACTTTCGAGCATGGGTAGCCAGATGTCGGTTGCATACCGCGTATTAGGCGGCGACGGCCAAGTTGTCATGAGTGATGTCGTCCCCCTGAATGACTCACAACTGACTTTTCCTGCGCCGGCAGCGGCGGGTGAATTACGTGTAGAAGCCCAATTGGTGGGTGATCGCGGCGAAGCGCTGAGTATTCCCCAATCCACAATGCTGGGTCGTGTCGGCAGCGTCGCCGCCGCCGCAAAGGCCTCGGTTGGCGAAGGAGCAGCGGATGCGGCTGTTCGATTGGCAACTGCCCCACAAGAAAATGCTGCTAAGGCTACAGCCACCGATATCCTTAACGCACGCGAAGGCCCCGGCACCGATTATCCAATTTTGGGTCAACTGCAACTGGGCAGCACCTATCAAATCGTCGGCAAAAATAGCAGTGGCGATTGGTTCCAGATCGATACTGGCAGCGGCAAGCCTTCCTGGGTGCTGGGTCAGTTGATTACAACGGCGGGTGATACGAACGCTGTTGCCGTGGTTGAAGATATTCCAGCGCCTACGATCAGCGCTGCGGCCGCCCCGCAAGCCGTAGCCCAGGCCAGTGAGCCAGCCGCAGAAGAGCGCGCCGCCGACTTGCCCGCCGCTGATCCGGCGCCAGAACCAGAAGCACCGGCCGATGCGCCGCCTGCCGCCGCCCCGGTGGTCAGCGCGCCGCCCCCTGCCGGTGGTGGCTCCTTCGGCTATGGTATTCAGACCCATATGGTTGATATGGGCAACGAAGGCTCGGTAATGGCCTTGACCCAGGGCATGGGTTTTAATTGGATAAAACAACAGGTCGAATGGAAACGTTTTGAGGACAGCCCTGGTGCCCGCGATTTTGGTCCCTTAGACGGGATTGTGGGTGCGGCCAATGGTGCTGGCATCAACCTGCTCTTTAGCGTGGTAAATGCGCCTGCTTGGGCGCGCGAAGCCAACCACGATGGTAGCGTGGGCGGGCCACCAGAAAACCCACAAACCTTTGCCGATTTCATGGGCGCGTTGGCGAGCAAGTATTGTGGATCGTCAGTTAAAGCGCTCGAAGTTTGGAACGAACAGAATTTGCACTATGAATGGGGCAATCGGCCGCTCGATCCAGGCGCTTATGTTGCTCTATTAGCCCCATCCTATGCGGCGATCAAGGCCGCCTGCCCTTCAATGTATGTGATCAGCGGTGCGCTGACACCAGCGGGCAATAATCCCGGCAAGGCAGTGGATGACTTTAGCTATCTGGAAGGCATGTTCCAAGCGGGTTTGGCCAACTATGCGGATGGCATTGGCGCTCACCCCAGTGGTTATAACGTGCCTGCGAGCGCCACCTGGGAAGAAGCCTGCGCGGCCATTCAGGTCAGCGGCAATAGCTTCAACGGTGCCTGCGATTCGCCCCATCACTCCTGGAGCTTCCGCAGCACAATGGAAGGCTACAAGAACATTATGAATGTCTATGGCGCAGGCAACAAGCTGATCTGGCCAACCGAATTTGGTTGGGCCGCAGGGGGCGCCTTCCATCCTGCCTATCAGTATGCCAATGACAATAGCTATGAAGAACAAGCCCAATGGACCGTAGAAGCCTACACAATGATGCGCAATTGGGGTTGGGTAGGACCTGCATTCTTGTGGAACTTGAACTTCCGCATGATTGCCGCCGGCACTGAGAAGGCACAATGGGGTATTGTTGATGCGGGCGGTGGACCACTACCGGCCTACTCCGCGTTGGCCGCGATGCCAAAGTAGGGTAGACAGGTAGACAGGTAAATAGGTAAACAGGTAGACAGGTAAATAGGTAAACAAGGGATTACGACTTGTCTACCTATTTACCTGTCTACCTGTTTACTTTAACCTTTACCACTGGCACAGACGGATTCAGAAATCCCTAGTTTTGTGCATCGAATTATCATAGGTTATGATGCTGCTGCGTCGAAGCCCACCAAGTTCATCTATAAAAACTCGCCTATTCCCCAGGCTTGGGTTGTGACTCTCCATGCTTTGTCTATGTTCACCAGATTGAGGCGGTGCTCTATGTTGTTACCCAGATTTACCTGGCGCTTTTTGCGCTGTTGGTCACGGCTCTGTTTGCTAGCCCTCTGTGCGATGGGGATAACCCTAATGCTGGCCGTGCCTTCTGTGCATGCCGCTGAACTACCTGCAATTACCCAAGGTTCCACTTTTGATCCATCGGCCCCGGTGGGTGCAGTCGTGGCGACCAGTACTGATCGTCTAAATGTGCGCAGTGGCCCAGGCACCAACTTTGGTGTCGTGGCCAAACTTCTGGGCGGTGCGCCGCTTCAAATCATTGGCCAGGATACGGCCAGGACGTGGTATCAGGTGCGCGCCGATGGGATTACGGGCGACGCTTGGGTCTTTGCCCAGTTCGTCGTGGTCGATGGCACATCAACGCCCGTGGTGCAGCCAGCCATCCCCGAGCAAGCTCAATCTATTCCCGCCCCAGCAGCAACCGTGCCGACGGCGATAACCAACCCGGCTAGCATGAATGTGCGCAGTGGTCCCGGCACTAACCATACGGTCGTAACTACCCTCTCGGCTGGCACGGCCGTAGAGATTCTTGCGCTAAACGCCGGCGGTGACTGGTACCAAGTTCGTGTCCCCAGCCTAGCTGATCCGGCCTGGGTCTTTGCCAGCCTGGCGAGTGCATCTGGACCACTAGAGGGTCTGCCCCGCCTAAGCCAAGAGCAGACACCCGCCCCATCCACCCCGATTATTGGATCCGCCCCGGCGGCGGCTCCTGTCAATGCGTCGCCGCCCGCCGGTGGTGGCGCTTTCGCCTTTGGCATCACAGCCAACATGTGGCAGAACGACAAAGCCGGCGCCGCTAATCAAATTAAAGATTTGGGCTTAAGCTGGGTCAAACAGCAGGTGCGCTGGGAGTTCGTGGAGAACGAACCCGGTGCAGTGAACTGGAGCGAGATGGATGACATCATCAACGTGATGAGCGGCAACGGCATCCAGGTGATGTTTAGCGTAGTGACTGCGCCGCAGTGGACGCGCCCAGACAAACCCGGTACAGGTGGCCCGCCCAACGATTTTAACGTTTTTGCCGACTTTGTCGGCAAAATGGCCGGTCGCTATTGTGGCCGCCTGGGCGCAATTGAGGTGTGGAACGAGCAAAATTTGCAGCGTGAATGGGAAGGCTACCCGCTGGACCCTGGCACCTATATGGATTTGTTGCGGCGGTCGTACAACGCCATCAAGGGTGCTTGCCCAGCGGTTTTGGTGATCAGTGGCGCACCGACGCCCACGGGCAATTCTCCCGTTGCAATTGATGATATTGACTATCTGCGCGGTATGTATAATGCGGGGTTGGCCAATTACTCGGACGGCATCGGCGTGCATCCCAGCGGTTACGCCATTCCGCCCCATGTCACCGTACAAGATTGGGAACAAGGCCGCTACACAGCGCCACCATCCCATTTCAACCACCGCAGTTTCTATTTCCGCAGTACAATGGAGGCATCACGCCAGGTGATGATTGATTATGGCGATGTCAACAAGCGACTGTGGCCGACCGAATTTGGCTGGGGTCAAACTGTCTCACCCCATGCTGGTTACGAATACGAAGCTTATATTACGGAAGGCCAGCAGGCGGAGTATATTGTCAACGCTTTTCGTATGATGCGCGATTGGGGTTGGGTTGGTGGTGCGTTCCTCTGGAATTTGAATTATAGCCAGGGTGAAATGGGCGCCTTTAATATCGCCGGTCGACCGGCGTATGAAGCGCTGAAAGGTGTAACGCGCTAAGGACTGCCAATCTATAAAATAGCTTGGAGATTAGAGACTGGAGGTGACAGGTCAACCATCTCCGCTAGTCTCCAAGTTATTTTATCACTAGTTTTTAGCTTTGCTTATGAGCGTATGCCTAGATCTGGGAACTTTGCAGCATATAAGCTCGTCTCTACCAATAAAAGTGCCGAATTACCATTTAAATCGAGGATTTTGAGGACCAATCTATGCATAAACAGCCGAAAAAATTTCTTATCGTTCTCGCGGCGTTGCTTACGCTCATTTTAGCAAGTGCTTGCGGTAGCGAACCTGAGGCTACGGCCACCCCCACTAAAACACCGGTGGGCGCAGGTGCGCAAGCGGCCAATACGCCAGAAGCAGCGGTAACGCCGACGCCGCCAACGACCACCGAAGTCCCCACGGCGACTACGGCCGCCAATGCCGCCCCGGCTGCGCCGCAGACCCAAACCATTGTGCGGATCAACACCGATCTGCTAAATGTGCGCAGTGTACCAGATATTACGGGTGAAATTCTTGCGACAGTCAATACAGGGGACACTTTCACCCTGATTGGTCGTAATCAGGATAACACTTGGGTGCAGATTGGCGAAGACGGCCGTCAGATCGGCTGGGTGGCCGCCGAGTTTGTGGAAATCCAGACCGACGTGCCGGTGACGGAAACCCAAACGCAGACCACCACAGACGCGCAACCGACTGCAGCGCCCGTGATTAGCCCCGCTACGGGCGCCATGCTCAGTCCAGATTTTGGCGGCCAAGCCTTTCTCTGGTGGCGGCCAGAAGTGGCCCATCGCGATTTGAAATTGATGCGTGAGGGTGGCTTTAACTGGGTCAAACAAGCCTTTGCTTGGGAAACAATTGAGCGGAGCGGCAAAGGCCAGTTCGATTGGTCGATTGCCGACCGCGTCGTGAGCGATGTCAACGCCAACGGTTTAAATTTGTTGGCTCGTCTAAGCACAGATCCCGATCTAGCGGCCTTTTGGGCAGGTGCGCCACCCCAGAATGGCGATAATTTTGCGGCCTTCGCCGGCGCTGTCGCCGCGCGCTACAATTGTCAGGCTGGCTCGATGGGCTGTATCCAAGCCTATCAAGTGTGGAACGAGCCAAACCTGGCCCGCGAGTGGGGCGGCAATCGGCCTAATCCAGCCGAGTATGTCGAATTTTTGCGTAAGGCTTATACCGCAATCAAAGCCGGCAACCCCAACGCAATTGTGATCAGCGCCGGTATGGCGCCCACGGGTGACAACAGTAATGTTGCTATGCCCGATGATGTCTTTTACGATAGCATGTATCAGGCCATGGGTAGCAGCAGCAACGGCTACTTTGATATGCTTGGTGTGCATGGCGCCGGTTTTGCGGCGCCGCCCGAGTTGGATCCAGCAGAAGCGGCTGCGAACCCGAAATATGGCGGCTACCGCTTCTTCGCCTTCCGCCATGTGGAAGATATCCGCGCGATTATGGTGAAATATGGCGATACCAACAAAAAAATTGTGTTGCTGGAATTTGGCTGGACCACCGACTCGGTGAATGCGGCGTATAAATGGCATGGCGCCGATGCTGGGATTACCGATGTGGTACAGGCAGAATATCTGCGCGGTGCTTATCAATATGCCGCGGCCAATTGGCAACCCTGGATTGGCTTGATGAGCCTGCTCACAATGCCCAACCTGGACTGGACGAATGATGGCAACCCGCAAGATGAGGAACAATATTGGTGGGCGATTATGAACCCCAGCGGGATCGATCAATTGGACTTCCGCGCCGCCTATATCTTCTTGTGTGATTACTTCAACCGGCAGCGCGGCCAGTTCTGCCCCTACGACCCGGCGCGCCAGTAAACAGTAGGATAGTGACTAGTCATCAGTGAGACCAGTGAAAACGCGAAACCAAGCACTGGTCACTGATGATTGGTTACTGATAGCTACAATTCGCCGTTCACAACTATCACTTAAGTAGCCACTATGCATGTTGAAGTACCGGGGCAGTCAAGTTGGGTTTCTAGCGCAGAAGCCGATCAAACAATGCAGGTTTCTAAGGCCACCAATGTCCGGCTCCAAATTGCGGAGCGGGTGTTGGTGGCCTTAATTGTCGTTGAATTAGCGCTGCTGGCGTTGGTGCGTAGTGTCAATCTGGACGAAGGTTGGTATCTGTGGGCCAGCAAACTTGTCTATGAGGGGCAGTGGCTTTACCACGATTTTGCCTACACCCAGACGCCATTGCTGCCTTACGTTTATGGGCTTTGGCAACGCCTGTTTGGCGAAGGGCTTTACCAGGGGCGCGTACTAACCATTCTGCTCGCCATAGCCACCTGGTTGATCAGCGCAGCCAGCGCCCGGCGTCTAGGCGGACAAATGGCTGCGCTCGGCTGCCTGGCTGTGCTGGCGACTGCTTTCTTTGCTATCGGTCAATACACCTATACGGCCACCTATGCGCTCACCGCCTTTCTGATTGCGGCCGCTTTACACATGGCGTTGAGCGATCGACCAGAAATTCAGCGCACTGGTCTGGCGGCAAGCTTGTTTGCCCTGGCTGTCTGTGTGCGGCTTTCCACCGTGGTCGCACTGCCGATCTTTCTCGGCTATTTAATTATCACCAGTCGCACCCGTTGGCGGGCGCTATTCTGGGTGCTGCTCGCATCGATCATAACGTTTGGCCTTGTCCTGATCCCTTTCTGGCTGCTTGATGCGCGCTTGATGCTCTATGATATCTTTGGCTTTCATACAGATCGTCTGCTGCGCGTGCATTGGCAATGGCTGCGTGTGCGCGCCACGATTGGTGTCACCTTGCTAGATTTTGCCGTCCCATTGCTCCTTGGCACAGGTGGAGCCTTGTGGGCCGGCTGGACGCTCAACCATGCCAACGGCCAGCAAGATAAGCAGCGGCGCACCCAAGCTTTCACCTTGATCGCCATCTTGGGCATGGCCGTAGGTCTGTTTATTGCCCACTTGGCCCCGCGCACCACCGACAGCTATTACAACGCCTTACAGATGCCGCTGATGAGCGTGGCTGGGGGCGTGGTCCTGGCACGTTGTTTCAGCTATCTGCGTACGCAACACTCTGCCAGCGTTGCCTACGCGTTCGTGTTCTGTGTGATCGTCGCCAATGGTTGGCTGCAAGCCCAGGCACTGATCCGAGAACGGCTGGTCGCCGTACCCTTGCAAAATCAGATTGCGACGGTACGCAGCGCGGCCCGCCTTCTGCAGCGCCATACCCAGCCGGGCGATCCGTTGCTCTCCTTCAATCCCCATCTTGCGCTGGAGGCAGGTCTGCGCACACCACACGGCTATGAGATGTCGATCTTTGCCTATCGCCCTACTTGGACCAGCGAAGAGGCCGTGAGCCACAAGGTGGTTAACAACGAGCGCTTGATCGTCGAATTGGGCAAAGGTAAGACGGTTGCTGCCTTTAGCGAATTTGATCTAGAGATGATCTACGGCGAGCGCGATGGTTTCTTCCATGCGCTGGACGAACGCTACCGCTGGGCCTACACGGTGCCCCGCTTTGGCCCTTATGGTGACGCGCTACACATCTATTTGTTGCCCGAATTTACACCGCCGGCGCCCCAGGTTGAGCGCAAGATTCTCTTCGAAGATAGCTTTACGCTTGTGGGGTACGATCTAACCCAGCAACGCTATGGCACAGAAACAACACTTGATCTGGGGATCTATTGGCAGGCTGCGCAGACGCCAAGCCAACCCTA
>Ga0209591_10002958_pt1 | contig 20039 bp, 20 predicted proteins | sample MAT01_FD_187207 | JGI IMG/M metagenome (GOLD analysis project Ga0209591, IMG submission 187207) | Freshwater microbial communities from Lake Fryxell liftoff mats and glacier meltwater in Antarctica - MAT-01 (SPAdes) (version 2) | ecosystem: Environmental > Aquatic > Freshwater > Ice > Liftoff... | reverse complement strand
GACAGCCTAGCATGGCTCAACCTGAAATTAATCGCTTATTGGTGCAGCACTGCGATCGCGGCAGAAAAGTGGTGCGGCTTAAAAGTGGCGACCCGTTTGTCTTTGGTCGAGCGCAGGCAGAAATCGAAGCCTTGGTGGCACAGCGCTGTGATTATGAAGTGATACCGGGCTTGTCTTCGGCGCTGGTGGCTCCATTGCTGGCTGGCATTCCCCTGACCGATCCACAACTGAGTAGTTCGTTTACGGTTTGCACTGCCCACGATCCCGATGCGTTGAACTGGGTTTCTTTGGCAAAACTAGAAACACTGGTGATTTTGATGGGCGGACGCACTCTACCAGAAATTGTCCGGCGGCTACGAGGTCATGGTAAATCAGCCAAAACACCGATCGCGGTGATTCGTTGGGCAGGTCGGGCTGAACAGCAGATTTGGGAAGGCACACTGGGCAATATTTTGGTGGAAACAGCCAATCAGTCTTTGGCTCCCTGTGTGATTGTGATTGGCGAAGTGGTGAAACTGCGATCGCTGCTTCAGCCAAAAGTAATTCGTAATGTCGCTTCTGAGCCACAGCGTGATCGTCCGCAGCGTGATCGACTACAAAATCAACGGACGCGGGAATCTCGAATACCTACTGAGCCGACCATTCGGCAGCCAGAGCGCGATCGCCGTCCCGCTCCAAGATTGGAAATCCCAGATGATCGGGAGTCATTCTCCGATTCAGTGCCGCCTGTAGAAGACGATTTGCCCATTGTGCCGCCCGTTTCTACAGAACCTTTACCCCTGACCAATAAAACCGTGTTAGTGACTCGTGCAACCAGCCAGTCTAGCCAGTTCACGCAACTGTTAGAAGCTCAAGGAGCGACTGTGGTTGAGATGCCAACCCTGGAGATTGGCGCGCCCTCTAGCTGGCGAGATCTGGATCAGGCGATCGCCCGACTTGACGAATTTGACTGGCTGATTTTAACCTCCACCAATGGCGTAGATGCCTTTTTCAAACGCCTCAAAACTCAAACAGGCGATGACTCACTCTCCTGCAACATTAAAATTGCCGTGGTCGGCGAGAAGACGGCGCAGCGCCTACAACAATTGGGTATTCCCGCTGATTTTGTTCCACCCAGATTTGTTGCCGATTCCTTAGCTGCTAACTTCCCTGAGCCGTTAAGCGGTCTTCGCATTTTGTTTCCTCGCGTCGAAAGCGGCGGTCGAGAAGTGTTGGTCAAGGAATTTGCCAACCAGGGTGCCAAAGTGCGGGAAGTTGCCGCCTACGAATCGCGCTGCCCAGCCGCGATCGCCCCCCAAGCCTTACAAGCACTGCGATCGCGCTCGGTGGATGTGATTACCTTTGCCAGTTCCAAAACAGTGCAGCATTTTTGTCAACTGTTCCAACAAGTCGATGCAGCGTGGCAAACCTACCTAGAAAATGTCTGCATTGCGTCGATTGGTCCTCAAACCAGCGAAAGCTGTCAGAGTTTGCTGGGGCGAGTTGATGTGGAAGCCGCTGAGTTTACGCTAGATGGGCTAACAGCGGCAATTGTGCGATGGGCAACGCCAAAGGTGGAAGCAGCAGCGATCGCTGAACCCACTCCAGAGCCTGAAATTCAGCAGCCTCAAGCCACTCCAAAATCCGACTCCATTCCGACTTCTGAAGCATTGGAAAGTATAGAACCGCTTCAGGTAGAAGGTATCCAAGCAAATATTCAGCCCGAAGATATTCAGCCCGAAGATATTCAGCCCGAAGATGTTCAGCCTGAAGATGTTCAGCCCGAAGCGATCGTCGTAGAAGAGTTCGTATCGCAAGTAATCCCACCGGAATGGGACAACCTCCAAACGGTGCAAACTCCTGATAGTCAACCTGAAATAATTCAGCCGGAAGCGAATTTGGAAGAGGCGATTTTTGTAGCGGCGATCGCACCTGATAGTGCAGGATTGCCACAACCAGTCAGCACAACGACAATTCCTGAATTCCCCCCATCCCCAGCACCAGAGTCAGAAATTTTGCAGCCGGAAATATTAGATATTAGAAAACCCAATCAACCGAAAACTAAAGTTAAACGTCTAGCGACACCAGCAGCGATCGACCTTGAAATCAAAGACGTAGAGGTGATTGCAGTGAATAAATCACACCCCAAAAACCTGAAAACGCCACATTCAGCCTCTAAACCCCAATCTCAAGATAACAAATGAGGTAGGCTTCAATTCAGTCTGTCGCTTTTTTAAAGCCCTCCATGCCTTTACACAGTTTTATTACTAAATTCTCTGAAAAGGCTAGACAGAAACCAGAATCATGGTACAGTTGTATCAAATTACTACAACTTTGTCTTAGACCATGGAAACCCTTACCCCAGCGCAACAAGAGCTATACGATTGGCTGATAGAATACATCCGCGAAAACCAGTATCCGCCATCGATTCGTCAAATGATGAAGGCAATGGAGTTAAAGTCTCCAGCCCCCGTTCAAAGCCGTTTAGAGCATTTGAGAGCGAAAGGCTACATTGAATGGACAGAAGGTAAGGCGCGGACTATTCGAGCAACGAATGAAGTATTGCGAGGAGTTCCGATTCGCGGAATGATTGCGGCTGGTAGCCTGGTTGATGCATTTCCTGATGCTGATATTGAGTATCTAGATTTGGCAGGTATTTCACTGAAGCCGACCTACTTCGCGCTGAGGGTGAGGGGAGACAGCATGGTAGATGCCATGATTGATAGTGGTGATATTGTTATTCTTAAGCCTGTGAGTGACCCAAAAACACTCAAAAATGGCACGATTGTGGCTGCGAGGGTTCAGGATCAAACCACTCTGAAATATTTTCACCGTCGCGGTAGCAAAGTTACCTTGCAACCTGCAAACAAAAACTATGAGGCGATTGAAGTGCCTGCTGCTCAAGTTGATGTTCAGGGCGCTCTAGCCCATGTATGGCGTGATTACATCTGAAAACCTGCAAGATTATCTTCAAGCGGATGAGGTGATTGATTGGCATCATCCCGATATTTTGAAACTGGCAAAGCAACTGGCGTTTGGACGGGAAGCCTCGATCTCAATTGCCCAAAGTTGCTTTGAATGGGTGCGCGATCGCATTTTTCACAGCGTTGACTATCAAATGAATCCTGTGACTTGCAAAGCATCGGATGTGCTGCGCTACCAGACAGGCTACTGTTATGCAAAAAGCCATTTATTAGCAGCTTTGCTACGGGCAAACGGCATTCCAACAGGGTTTTGCTATCAGCGGCTGAGCCTTGATGACAAAGGCGCACCGTACTGTTTACATGGATTCAACGCGATTTATCTAGAAGAGATTGGGTGGTATCGCGTTGATCCGAGAGGCAACCGTGAGGGCATTGATGCTCAGTTCATCCCGCCTATCGAACGGCTTGCTTACCCCATTCAGCTATCTGAAGAGGCAGACTTTTCAACCATTTTTCCAAAGCCCCTTCCAGATGTTGTAGCGTCTCTCCAAAAGCACAGCACTTGGAATGAGATGCTTTGTGACTTGCCAGACATTTCATTGGAAGCTGCTGCAAAAGAAGGGTTCTTTCAGCAAGACAATTCGCCATTATGGGCAAAAGCAGCAAGGCGATCGCGCTAACTATGGCATGATGGCTAAATCAAATCTGTCATCGGATTTGATTTAGCCTAGTTAGTGACTGGTATCAATGAACGCCGCCCAACCGCTTCTGAAGATTTTACGCAGCCGTAAAATGGCGGCATTGTTGCTGCTAGGGTTTGCCTCTGGCTTGCCCTTATTTTTAACCAGTCGAACTCTGCAAGCTTGGATGAAAGATGCTCAGGTTGATTTAGGCGTGATTGGCTGGTTTAGCTTGATTGGGCTGCCTTATACCCTCAAGTTCCTCTGGGCACCCTTTTTAGATCGCTTCGTTCCGCCTTTTTTAGGGCGACGACGAGGCTGGCTGTTGATTACTCAGGTTGGGCTATTGGTGGCGATCGCTGCCATGTCGTTACAAGAACCAAAAGAAGCCCTGCAACTACTAGCAATTAACGCCTTAGTGATTGCCTTTCTGAGTGCAACTCAAGATATTGCCAGCGATGCCTACCGGACTGATGTATTGGAGCCTGCCGAGCTAGGCATTGGAGCCTCTACTTGGGTATTAGGCTACCGAGTCGCAATCTTGGTATCGGGTTCTTTGGCGCTAATTTTGGCAGATTATATTTCCTGGCAACTGGTTTATTTGATACTGGCAGGACTGATGGCGATCGGGATACTGACAACGCTGTGGGCACCGGAACCCCGCGATCGCGTTGCTGCTCCTCAAACGCTTAAAGATGCTATCTATCTTCCTTTCAAAGAGTTTTTTGGTCGGTTGGGCGTTAAGTCTGCTGTCTTAGTGCTTTTATTCGTATTATTTTTCAAGTTAGGCGATGCGTTAGTGGGTAACATGGCAATCCCATTTCTGCTGGATGTTGGCTACAGCAAAACCGAGATTGGCGCAATCCAGGGAACATTTGGCTTTTTAGCGACCACGCTTGGAGTGGTTGGGGGGGGCATTCTTCTCACTCGGATCGGCATAAGCCGGGCGCTGTGGATATTTGGCGGTTTGCAAGCCCTTAGCAACCTGGGATATTTCTCCCTGACCCTATTACCCAAGGTGACCCAGTGGTTATTAATTGCCATTAGCCTAGAAAATTTTTGTGCAGGATTAGTAACAGCGGCTTTTGTTGCCTATCTGATGAGCCAATGCAATCATGCTTTTACAGCGACTCAATATGCCCTCCTCTCTAGCCTAATGGCATCTAGCAACATTATTTTGGCGGCTCCAGCAGGTGATTTAGCAAAGATAACAGGCTGGTCAGTCTTCTTTTTACTAACCTTGCTAGCATCGCTCCCAGGTTTGCTGCTTTTACCGGTTGTCGCCCCCTGGAATGCTGTTGCACTAGCCCAACTTCCTGTGAATGATGAAAATCCATCTTAGGAATGATTTAATACTTTTTAGAAGAAAAACTGAAGAAAAGTGCTTGATAAACTTCAAATTTGTTGCTAGACAGAAAGTCTAGTGCGGTACTATTGAATAAGTAAGCTTTACAAATCTTGAGTGAAGTCTCAGAAAAGCTTTGAATGTTTAAGAAAGACTTATATTGTAATTCCCATGGCGATTTTCCGGCAGTACGTGGCTCCTCTGTTGATTCTTTTTGTCTTTTTGTTTGCTTTAGTGGCGGTTAGTTCCCGTATTTTCATGCCGATGGACATGGCGGCTCCTGCTCCGATTGAGCCAATGGCTGCTCAAAATTCAACGTCGTATAAACCGACAAATTCTCATAAAGCGACGAACCTTCCCCCGTCGCTGTCTGCTTTAGTGACAGGATTGACGGATGAATCGACTTGATTGGGCTGTTGCTTTGTAGGTTAATGTTTGAGTGCCCCATCGCCGATCGCTAGTTTTCCCCCTGGCTACCAGATTTTTCAAGGCTCCGGTTTACATCGGGCATTATTAGTCAAGTTCATGCAGTGTACCTACGCTGAATTTGAACCTACTGGCACTTACGCTCATCTTGCCGCTACGGTAGACCAGTATTTTTCTCAGGAAACGCCGCTTTGGTTGGTAAAATCAAGCCGCAATAGCAGCGACGAATGCCTAGATTTTTTGAACTATCCGATCGCTTGCCTTTGGCTGGGCACCGCCATTGATCAAGTGAGTGGCGATCGCCATGCTCATATTTTCTTGCTCTATGTTGCCCCTGAACATCGTCGGCGAGGTATTGGCGCTGCTCTGATGGATCAAGCTGAACAATGGGCAACCGCAAGAGGCGATCGCAAAATCGGGCTTCAGGTCTTCCAATCTAATCAAGCCGCTATCACGCTCTACCAACGTTTAGGATACGAAATCCAATCTTTGGGAATGGTAAAGCTTTTAATGAGGGGTGAAGATGCAGAAGAAAGAAAGCAGCCTTCTCACCAATAAACCTTCTCCACCAGTCAACTTAATCACCACTCTCCACTGTCTCTTATCTGGAAGCATCCCTAATATCATCTAGCGTTTTGACGGTCAGTACTTGGGGCGGTGTCGAGTCAGGGGGATACAGAAGATCGACCTGCACAATCCGGCGATCGCCACTGGGTAAATTTAACGTCAACAATGGTTCTCCTGCCTCTCCCCGTTGCTGAGTTATATGGATGAAGCGGGTTTGCGTGATTCCTATATCGTCTGCATAACGCAACCGTACTGTACCTCGGAAAAACACGCGGTTCTCAGGTGGGCTATAAAATAACAACCCCCCCTTCCTTTTGTCATCTTTTAAGGGTGTTTGAATTGCTAATGTTACGGCTTGCTTTTGCTTCGTTGGGTTGTAGAGCGGCATTGTTAAGCTATATTGAATTCCATAATTCCCATGGGCTTGATACGCCGTATCCGGATAACGCGCCAATAGTTTTGCACTCTGAATTTGCCCAGTGCCAAGAGTTCCTCGATACAGCGTGCTTAAACCATAAGAAAATGAGCGTCCTTTTTTAGGAATCGTTAAGCGATCGCCCTTCGGTGAATCCGTGACCATTGCCTGCCACTGAGAGCCGACTGCTACTCCAGAGACGCGCCCATAAAAAACCTTAACTACATTCAAGTTAGGGGGGGTAGGAGGAAGATCACGGGGTCCTGCCAAGCCCCCTTTTACTATCAGCTTTTGCCATTCTTCTAAGGTTGGGCTGCGTTCTCGTCCATCTTCGGTTAAAGGGGCAAACATCGCTAAACTCGCCCCATATACTGAACCATTGCTTTGCAAGCGCATCAGTGTAGTTCGCCCATTAGACCCCGGAGAACCGTTAATAGGAATCGGTAAATTCATTAGTAGCTGATTGTCACCCGGTTGGATTACTATCATCCGGGGAAATGCTCCTTGGCGGCGACCTCGCAACAGATCATTCATCACTCGACTACCAGGTCCGGCATAGACCGTTCCTAGCGGATCTTCCACATAGGCTGGCAGTTGAATGAATGACGCATCTGGGCGAGTCAGATAACTAGCGCCCTGCAAAACTTCGATCGCCACGGGCTTAGAAGTCGGGTTATTTAAAAGGATTGCCTGAAATAACGTTCGTGGAGTGCCGCTACGGGATCTAGCGATATGGTGGGAAAAAATATCAAACCGCCCCTGAAAAGGGTAGTTCAAATGAGCGTTAGGAAAATCTTTACCAGTCGGTGGAAACGTCGAGGTAAGGATACCCTCAGTTTGCACAATCTCTGGACTGTTGCTATTAAGGACGGGTACAGTGTCTAACTGTCCTGGAAGGGGGCGAATTTCCTGAGGCTGAAAGATTTCCTGCGTTTGAAGAGTGGGCTGGGCAGGAAGAGATTCTCTGGGTAATACTAATTCTTGTGGAGTAATTCTGAGTGATGGCTGGGTGGGTGATGGAGCGGGAAAAGGGAATGCTTGAGCAAATGTGATCAAAGGAAATAGAGGCAACATGAGCGAATCTATCAATTCTTTTGGTTGAAAGCGTTAGTTTGATTAAAAGCGTCGGCAAGCTGATTTGATAATATTTTGTAGATAGTTAATTTAGTGCTTGACAAACTCCGATGTTAAACAAAATAAATTCTTGAAAAAGATAGCCACCGAAAAAATGCCCCGCCTGCGATCATAGATCGAGGATGCACCTCAAGATCAGTAATTTATCAATGACCTATTTTTTTATTGCAAGGAGAATCTTACGATTGATGGAATCTTCCCCTCGTCAGTTTTAGTGTACTTTCTTTAAGCTGTCGAACAAATAAAGCTTTGACCCTGGTGTCGTTCAATTTTCTTGACATTTCTGGGGCGTTGGTTACCAGTTTTTTGATTTTCAAACTTTCTGGCTTTGGTTCAAACTTTAGATAGGTGTAAATATACCTTTGCTAAAGGCACCATTAAACTGAGACTTCTCTCTTAATTACAGATTTATGCGACAACTTTCTCACCCATCTACTTCCGATGCAAACAACTTCTTTAGTGTGCCCAATTTTTGGTCGATCGCATCAAAAAAACGTTTAATCCCACATCGGACAATGATATTGATGAGTGCGATCGCGCTTGCGAGTGGTTCTATTTTTGGCGCTGGATTACCCGTTTTAGCCAATTCTCCTGTTCTTCTGGCATCCAATTACTGCGAAGGAAAACTGCGGGATGAATTGCTGCAAGGAAAAGCAACTTGTACGTTTCCGAGCGGTAATCGCTATGAAGGAGAACTGAAAAATAGTCAGCGTCAAGGAAGGGGCATTTTCACATTTGTAGATGGCACTCGCTGCGAGGGAGAGTTTCGCAATGATTTACTGCATGGCAAGGGCGTGTGTGTCTTTCCAGGAGGAAATCGGTATGAAGGCGAGTTTCAAAAAGGCATCCGATCGGGGCAGGGCAAATTTCTGTTCGCAAATGGCACCCGCTGCCAAGGAATTTTTCGAGCTAATGTATTAAATGGGTTAGGAATTTGTACTTATCCCAGTGGCAACCGTTACGAAGGCAATTTTCAAAACAGCAAAAAGCAAGGAAAAGGACTATTGGTCTTGGCGGATGGCACTCGCTGTGAGGGAGAGTTTCAGAATGATTTGCTCAATAGCTTCGCGGTGTGCAGTTTTCCCAGTGGAATGCGCTATGAAGGGGAGTTTCGCACGGGGCGGCAAAGTGGAAGAGGAGTTTACACGCTGGCAAGTGGGGCACGGCTTGAGGGCACCTGGAAAAATGGAAAGTTTGTTGAAACAAAAAATAAGCTGAACCCGATTCAACGACTTTTGCCAATTGCACCTTGAGGACGAAGTGCGGAGTGCAGAGTATGAAATCCGAATTTTGAATCCAAGCGATCAGTATTCTCAGGATTTGTTCAAATTTTAATTTTTATAGAAAGACTGTCAGGGTCAGGATAATTTATGGATTTCTTTGCGTTTTGTTAAGCTGAATCTCATATTTATTGATCTTTGTAAGGATTACTATCTGTCTTACAACGTAGTCCTTTAGACTAAATCTCACTTCAAAACGTCCTGTTTAAAAAACGGCTTGAGTAAGATTATGTCTGAACTTTCTTTGCATGAATTACTGGTTATTTTTTCATCTTTTGCTTGTGTTGCCGGAATTTCTCTGTTGGTCAGCGATCGCGATCGCACACGAGATGACATGGAAACAGCAGACCATATGCTGATGCTGATGACGTTTGCTTATTGGTTAGTTTATTGCGGGGCTGTGGGCTTGCAAAAGATCATTTTGCCAGAGTGGGAAGTTGCCATGTTGAGCGCTAAGTTGACCGGCGTGATTGCCTTTTTGCTCACTGCTAGCTGCATTCTCAGTTTGCCGCTCAATCGTGTGGCGGATCGGCAAGTCGAATAAAGGCTTGATCTACCGAGCGATAATCGCGGCGATCGCGGCTTCTAGCTCTGCTTGTTCTAGGGAGGCGATTACAAATACTTCTTGTACCGTTTTCCCTTGTCTAGCAATTAGCTTGAAGCCGCCTCGGATCGGAACCGACACTTTGAGAATCATTTTTGGAGCGTGCGATCGCGCTGGACCAATCACTCCGGGCGTAATGGTTTGAACTCCTACTTGTTGAGTCAGGCGATCCAAAATGGCAATCAGTCCGGGAATATGTGTGGAATGGTTTAGAACTAATCTGCCAGTGGAACTCGCCATAGTAATGTCCTGAGGTTAAAATCGACTCTATAAAACTCTCATTACTCAAAAAAACAACTATGCCGCTTCTAGAGGAGCCATGGTTAAGTTTTCTCGCCCTAGTTGCATATGATAAAGCTCGGCTTGTTCCTGCGGTCCCACCCAGACGATCGCTTGCCCTTCATGATGCACCTGGTTAGTAAGTTCCCAGGCATAGTCGGGAGTCATGCCGGGAATGTATTTGAGCAAGCAGCTTGATACGTGTTCAAAGGTGTTGAAATCATCATTTAACACAATGACTTTAAAGTTGGGATAAGGTTGATGCGTAGTTTGACCAGACTTTGCCGGGGCAAGCGTTGGCGCTGCCGCCATGATAGGTGCCTTAGTCAAGGTTCGTATTGCAAACGCGCAATCACGAGAAAATCTCATACAGGTTTAGCAAGCTCTAGCGGTTATGTCTAGGGTATCAGTATCAGGAGCGCGATCGCCTTTCTGGTTGACTAAGTATTGCAAGATCGCACCCATCGAGTGACGGCAATGATGGGTGCTAGAGCTAACAGCAAAGGCGTGAGCCAATCTCCCCAACGAACATACAAAGTCTGAGTTTGGCGACGATAGATAGTTTCGGCATGAATTTCGTAGGTTTGAGGCTGCGATCGCCAAACAATTCGTCCATGGGGATCGATCACGCCAGAGTATCCCGTATTGGTAGCGCGCACTGCCCAGCGATCGGTTTCAATTGCCCGCATTAAATCTTGGGCTTGATGCTGTGCCATCAGCACTTCACTGTAAGGATCAAGATTGGAAGCGGTGAGGATAAACTGCCCGCCTCGTGCTGCTTGACTCCGAAATACTTCAGGAAAAGCAGAATCGTAGCAAATACTGGCGATCGCTCGACCGAATGGCGTATCCAACTGCTGATTTAACGTGCCGGGTAAGCCATTTTCTGCGACGGTCGTTAGCTTGCTGACCAGACCCCCCAGCCATTTTTGGAACGGAATATATTCGCCTAGCGGCACCAACTTCACCTTGTCGTAGCGGCTGATCGCTTCTCCTTGCTGATTTAAAGTCAGTAAGCTCCGAGCAACGCCGCCCTTTTGAGCCGTAAATGTCCCTAACCAAGCAACTTTCTGTTTGGCTAGCACTGCTTGATAAAACAGACTGTTCGCTCGACTGCGATCGTTCCATAAAAACGGCAGTGCGCCTTCTGGGGTTAAGACGGCTTCTGCTCCTTGCTCTACCAAAGTGGTGTAGCCTTCGGCATATCCTGCTTTTGCCCGTTGCAACCCTTCCGAAAATAGCTTGATTCTGGTGGGCACATTTCCTTGAACAATGCCCACTTTCAGGGCAGAGGTCGCCAGATCATTCAATGGCTGCCGATAGAGCCAGTAGCCCAACAGGTGGCAAATGAGGAAAAGGACGAGTGCGTTCGCGCCCAGAAAGTAAGACTGTCTCTCTCTAGTGTCTGTCTGCCAACTGATCCAAGCCTCTGCAATTAGCCCGTTGACCGCCGCGATCGCTGCCGTTACTGTCATCGCGCCCGATAGCTGCCCTAGGTGCAAAATTGCCAGGTTTCCCGGACTTTGCGTGTAAGAAATGGATGTCCACGCCAGGGGCGTTAGGTTACATAGAGTTTCGACTCCACACCAGAGCGCCGTACCCAAGAGAACGCGAAACAGACTGAACGCTATTTCCCTATTTCCTAATCCCCAGATCTTAGTTCCTAACCTCATGCCCCACTGCCAGATCACCACCAGCGCCACGCCCCAGAGCGTGATAAACCCCCAACAAAAAAGCGTGATGGCAATGCTGGCAAGCCACGGAATTCCCAGCCACATTAGCGGATGTAAGCCTGTAATCCAAAACAGCGCCAAACCGTGATAGCCAATGCCCCAAGCGATTGCGCAGGCTGTAGGAGAGATTATTCGTCCACCTGCTTTTTGCCTGTCATCATTGACGATGACCCACAGTGGCACTAATGAAACCCACGCTAACCCCCACCAATTCAGCGGAGCAACTGCCAAACTCATGGCAAGACCGCTGAAAAAAGCAATGCTCAATAATTTCCAAGCCTGGGGCTTCCAGGCTTGAGGCTTCCAGGCTTGAAAATGCAATTGAAATTTAGCTGATCGACTTTGAAGATTTGGCATAGGAACCACTATAGCCAGCAAACTGACCAGTCAGCGCTTCGCGATCGCGCTGCCGATTGCACCCCCCGACTAAATTGAGTAATACAGGGGAAACGCCTTGGCATCTTTGGGTTTCACAAAAACACGCTGCTGAGGTTTTAGGTTCAGTTCATCAAAGCGATCGCGGGTTAAATGTGCCATCAACACCTGTCCATCGTCCAACATTAACTCCGCCTGAATTTCCCACCCTAGGTGAATAATCCGGCTAACCCTTGCAGCAACCGATGCTTCCGTTTGCTGAGTTTCCACCAAAATATCTTGGGGTCGCAAAAAAACTTCTGGGTGGGGCGAGTCAAACCCGTTTGCTTGAAAAATCCGAGACGTGCTTGGCAACACGTTGACTGGACCAATAAAACTCATGACAAATGCACTCGCGGGATGGTCATAAATTTGCGCCGGAGACCCCACCTGCTCGACCTTTCCCTTATTCATGATGACAATTTCATCTGCCACTTCCATCGCTTCTTCTTGGTCATGGGTCACAAAAACGGTTGTGACATGAACTTCATCATGTAAGCGCCGCAGCCATACGCGCAGGTCTTTTCGCACTTTGGCATCAAGCGCCCCAAAGGGTTCATCCAGCAGCAGCACTTTCGGCTCCACAGCCAGCGCCCTAGCTAGCGCGACTCGCTGCCGTTGCCCCCCCGATAATTGAGACGGATAGCGATCGCCCAATCCATGCAACTGCACGAGTTCTAATAATTCATCCACCCGTGCTTTTACTTGCTGAGACGAGGCTTTCCGCAATTCCAACGCAAAGGCAATGTTTTTCCGCACCGTCAGATGTTTGAACAGGGCATAGTGCTGAAACACAAAGCCAATATTGCGATCTTGCACACTGCGATGGGTAGCATCTTCACCCGTCAGCCAAATCTTGCCACTATCAGGAGTTTCTAAACCTGAAATCAGTCGTAGCAGCGTAGACTTACCTGAGCCAGAAGGACCTAACAGTGCAATCAGGGTGCCACTTTTAATCTCAAGGCTGACCTGACTGACAGCTTGAAAACTACCAAACTGCTTGGATACGTCCTCAACATTAATGCCCACAGAATGCAACCTCAATTCAGAGCGAGTAAGTTATGAAAAGCGAAAGCAGGAAGTAGGCTGTAGGCTCAGATAACAGGGGCAAACGCCAGCATTGTGTGGCTACCACTCCATAATCTGTGCTAATTTTTGCCGCTACTACACCGTTCGATTAAAGCCCAGTTCTTTGATAGGGTTTATGTAGTTTATACCATGAGTGGTTTTTTACACTACTTATGTATTCAGAACATTTGACAAATCTGGATAGATTAACTGAAATCATGCTTTAGAATAGGAAAGTTGTGAAAAAATACTCTGTTTGTTATGGCTCAACCGAAGAAGAAAACATCCAAGTCTAAGCGCGATAAGCGACGGGCTACTTGGAAGAGCAAAGCTAGATTGCAGGCGCAGCGCGCATTGTCACTTGGCAAGTCAATTTTGACTGGACGTGCCCAAGGCTTTATCTATCCGCAAGCTGAAGCAGAGGAAGAGGAAGAGTAGAGATTTACTGGAGCCTGATGTTTGCTCAATGGGCGATCGCTCTCTTGAAACCATTTGCAATCCTATAGGCTTGCTGAACTGATCCGAATGACACATGATGTAATTTGCCAGGTGATATAGCGTTAGATAATGCGACAGGGTTTACGCCATGTTAGGAAAGTTCTTCCAGAAACCAGACTCCACTTTGCAAAATCGCGTTCCACCAAGACAGCACTTGGCAAAAGGCTTTCCAGTTCTGACCTATGGGGATACTCCTCATGTGGAGATTAAAGATTGGACGCTGAGAGTATGGGGGTTGGCGCAAAAGGTCATCTTTACATGGGATGACCTGATGGCAATGCCTCAAACTGACTTTACCGCTGATTTCCACTGTGTTACCACTTGGTCAAAGCTTGATGTCCAATGGCGCGGCGTAAAAGTGGTGGATTTGATGAGCCGTGTTGAAGTAGACCCAAAAGCAGTTCACATTATGGAACATTGCTACGGAGACTACACAACCAACATTTCAACGGACGACTTCTTGCACGAAGAGAACTTTTTTGCCCATACGCTTTTTGGTGAGCCGCTTCCTGCTGAGCATGGTGGACCTTTGCGTCTGGTGGTTCCTCATCTCTACGCCTGGAAAAGCGCTAAATGGCTGAGTGGGTTAGAGTTTTTGGGTCAGGCAGAGCTAGGTTTTTGGGAGCGAAATGGTTATCATCAACGAGGCGAACCTTGGGCAGAAGAACGATATAGCGGTTAGGGATTTCTGATCGGCGGGATTGGCTTTGACCGGGCTTTTAGCAAAATGCCTATAGAACCCATTTGACATCTAGCCTACAACCCCGGACAGAAGCTGGTTTCGGCAAATTGACCGCTTTCGCTGAAACGCCCTGATAGTAACAGTTTCACAAAAGATCCAAAACAGGCTCTATACAGATCGCAAATTGTTTACAACAAGTGGTAATGTCTGGCTAAAGTTTATGCCAAACTAAATGTCTCGTTGACATGGATTGGTTGGATTTTCGCTTTAAAGGATTCTCGATTAAGATGAAGTAACTCATTACAATGCTGGTGGAAGGTTGGTGCCAATAGAGCCGGAGATGATGCAATCCAATGATCCCTTGGCAACTGATTTAGATAAAGGAGCGATCGCTCAAGCCCTATTTTGTCAGACGCTATCATCCACTCAGCTTCAGCAAATGTCTCCAGGAGCATTAGCGTATTTAGGAGATGCTGTTTATGAGCTTTATATTCGTCGCTATTATCTAATTCCACCCAAGCGCATCCAAGCCTATCATCATCAAGTTGTATCGCAAGTTCGGGCTGAAACTCAAGCTCACCACTTAGATCAGTTGATCCCCTTTCTGACCCCTACAGAATTAGATCTCTTAAAGCGTGGACGAAATGCAGCTAGTAGCCGTCCTAAACGGATTGATCCAGATACTTACCAACGGGCAACCAGTTTGGAGACATTAATTGGTTACCTTTATCTTTCCGATCTGCCTCGACTCATGGAGTTATTAAGCTATTTGCAAATCGATTCAACTGCTGTTGTTAATTAGCGATCCCTGGGCTATCAAAAAATTGCCTTTAGTTCAAGGGCAAACGTCGTTACTTTTTGAATCAATCACTCTAAATTTCTAGCCTTTATTTTTAATCTTAACGAACCATGACTGATAAAAACATGACTGATAAAAAGCGTAAGTCTGATCCACCTCGTCGTGTCCGTGCTGAGTCTGCGGGTGTAGGTCTACCCAAACCCCACGGCGCAAGACGAGATCGCGATCGCCCCGCTCGTTCGGGTTCCGCCACGTCATCAAGGGATGGAAAGGTGCATAAAAAGCGCATCGTAACAGTCAGGCTCGACCCTGTTTCAAAAACTGGTGCTGCTGAGATTCCATCTCCTAGAACTTCCCAACCAGATAGAATTTCTCAACCAGACCGAGCTTCCCAGGATCGCCGAAGCTCACCCTCAGACTATACTTCTCGACCTGAACGGGCTTTTAAAGACCCTAAAGGATCTCGGTCGGAAAGCAATGCTCCGAGACTTAAGCGCGCTTCCAGAGATGCCAAAGGATCACGCTCAGATTACACTTCTAGACCTGAACGCACTTCTAGACCTGAACGCACTTCTAGACCTGAACGCACTTCTAGAGATGCCAAAGGATCACGTTCAGAAGGGTATACCTCTAGACCTGAACGCGCTTCTAGAGATGCTAGAGATTCACAATCTGAAGGCTATACATCCCGACCTAGGCAGGCATCCAGAGATTTTAGAGATACACGGTCAAATTCTGTAGAATCTGCTTCTGGAGACTTTAAAGGAACCCGTTCAGGAGCCTTTGTTCACCCTGGACGCAGCAAAGATCCCAGGCGATCGCGTGCAGAAACCTTTATTCCTCGTGGTAGACGGGAGTTCTCCGAAGCCCCTGTTGATTCGTCTAATGCTCCCCAAGAAGACTCTGCTGAGTTGATTTATGGTCGTCATCCAGTGTTGGCAGCAATGGAAGGTGAGCGTAGCCTAAATCGAATCTGGATTATTGCTCGTTTGCGCTACGACCATCGATTCCATACCTTGTTGCAGCAGGCAAAAAATAACGGTGCGGTGATTGATGAGGTTGAGCCGCGTCGGCTGGATCAAATGACCCAGGGAGCCAATCACCAAGGGGTTGCAGCTCAAGTTGCACCCTACGAGTATATTGAATTAGCCACCTTGATTGAGCAGGCTAAAGCGAAGGTTGATCAGCCGGTGCTAGTGGTTGCTGATGGGATTACTGATCCCCATAATTTGGGTGCCATTATTCGGTCGGCAGAAGCGATGGGCGCGCAAGGCTTAATCATTCCCCAGCGAAGAGCCGCCGGGATCACTGCGACTGTTGCGAAAGTAGCCGCTGGAGCGCTTGAAACTTTTCCTGTGGCAAGAGTTGTTAATTTGAATCGCGCCCTAGAAGATCTGAAGGCAGCCGGATTTTGGATGTATGGACTCGAATTGGAAGCGAGTGAGCCAATTCACACAGTCGAGTTTACTGGAGCGATCGCGCTAGTGGTTGGGGCAGAAGGAGAAGGCTTGAGTATGCTGATTCAACGCGGTTGCGATCGCTTGGTTTCTATTGCTTTGGCTGGAAACACACCAAGCCTCAATGCATCGGTTGCAACCGGGATGGCATTGTATGAAGTTTATCGTCAGCGCCAGTTTAAAACCTTACATCTAGATAGATCTCATCCGATGGGGTTGAAAAAGAGCGAGGTTACAGAGTATAACAAGTCATAGCTGACGAAATAACTGGGGTTTTTAAGGCAACAGAGCTTTGTAAAACCTCACTGGAAAAAATAGCGAGATAACAATGCAGGAATCTCTAGTAAGACTAATCGATTTTTTCGGCTTTGCCTGGTGGGTAAAGGTTAAAACAGATTCTCCTCACTGTACTTATTATTTCGGTCCTTTTCTCAATCGCCGACAGGCTGAAAATGAGAAGCCAGGATATTTAGAAGATTTGCAGTTTGAAGGCGCTCAAGGGATTGAAGCTTCAACCAAGCGGTGTAAGCCTACAAAGCTGACAGTTTACGATGAATTAGCAGAGCCGTCTGCTAAAAGTCTAAAAGTCTCCGTTTTTTAACTGGATAAATGCTCAAGTGCTGGTTGCTCACTGAGATCATTGGTAACTCTTTAACTATTTATGGAAGATGTGGCAATGTTGCACCAAAAACCAATTTCCAGCGTAGTTCATCCGTCCTGCAACCACAATAGCTTGTTCTGCATCTAAGCATTCAAACAGATGATCAATGTCAGCATTTAGCGTCACCAGACTAACTGTGCGGCTGATTAAGCTTGTGGGCGCTGTGATGAACAGTTCATACTGCTGTTCACTTAGCCGTTTAAAAATACCCGACAGCTTTAATTGAGTTGTGGTCAAATCACAGTCTAGAGTTGGTTGATTACACTCTTGCTGTGTTGGGGCAGACCCTGATCCTGGATAAGCATCGGGTTGATTTAAATAAAACCGCTGCCAGTAAAGCCACTCTGGATGAGCAATCGGTTGGTTAAACAATGGAATCACGGCAGTTGGCGCGATCGCGTCGGTCAATAGTGCGTCTTGCAGCAATTTCACCCGCAGATCTCGTGGCTGACAGCCTTGTTCGATGGATAGCGCTGCTGCCATTCCCGCTGCTTGACCGATCCCCAAAACGCAGGGTTGTAGACGAGTTGCTCCATTCGCCATGTGCGAAACCGAAATATTTTTCTCACAGGCGAGAAAGCCATTGATTGTTTCAGGAATTAAAGCCCGATAGGGGATCGTAAACGGTGTTCCTGTCCAGCGCCCGCCCCACTGGATTGATTTTGGCGCAAGCCTGATGTCGCCACTGGGATAGTGGTGATCGTTGGCATAATTCCCGATCGCGATCGCATCACACTCATTTTCAGCCTGCTCGCAGACTTGAGCATTAACAATAATGGGCAAGGCTGCCACACATCCTTTAGCGATCGGCAACAGATCTTGCTCTCGCACCGTCGTCACTCCCTTTAATCGACGACCCTCCCGATAGTAAGGGTGTAGTGCATACGCTCCGCTGCCAATGGAATAAAAAGTTTGGGATGGAGGAAAGATATTTTCAGCTAGCCCATAGCGTAGACCCAAGTGGGTTTGAATGAAGTGAGCAAAGCCCTGGGAATGCCAACGTGCTTCTTGCAAAAATTGCTGTTTTTCTGACTCTGACCCGATCAATCGCTCGACACCTTCGCCATAATCATTGCCGTGGATTGGCCAATTGATCATGAAGCGATCGCCCGGAAGCCGTCCATAGTTCAAAAACTTTTCGCCGCCGTAACTTTCCCATGCGTCCTTAAATAACTCAGGATTATAGTGAGGTGGTGCCGGAATCATAGCCGCCTGATTGCCCTCACCCACATCCCGCATCACGACCACCCAAGTAGGAGCCTGTACCGGATAGGTTTCAATCAAGCTATTCGATTCAACGGGAGCGCTCGGTTCTCCAAACTCTGACTGCAACTCCCAGCCCCAGCGATGGGGAATCTCTCCCAACGCCAGCAGATCCCCTAGTTCTGTGCCATCCAGCGTCACCTTGGCATAAATCGTATAATCCGCAAACCGGACTCCGATCACCTGATTTTCGGAGCGCAAAACTTCTAGCGGCACCTGTCCCGCAATCCATTTCAAATTTGGCAACTCCACCACCCAATCGGCAAAAATCTCAGCACCCACTTGCGGATCATAGGTGAAAAAGCTAACCCAGCCGTGATCTAATCCTTCCGGCTGTCGGCGCTCCAATTCCCGTAGAAAAGCTCCCCAAATGCCCGTTTGCCAAGCTTCCAATTCGTTGCCATCCGGTGCTGTTACGCCTGCACTGGTCAACATTCCCCCCAGCCACGCAAACTCACTCACGAGAACCACATTCGCTCCCCGCCTCGCCGCCTGAATTGCCGCCGCCGTTCCGCCCGTTCCCCCGCCCACCACCAGCACATCTGTCGTTAATGTTTCCATCTCACTTCACAAGGGTACATACTGAATTTGCCCTACACAGTCCTCTTCAAATTCTGCCAGTATTAAGATATCTTCAATAACTTGTCCCATCAATGCTTGGCTATTATTAATCGCAATGACACCAGCCATCGTTAGTCCAGCCACAAGTCTCTCGTATGCAAATTTGGGGACTGTTTTAAAATCACGAGTCAACAGAACTCTTCCTTCTTTCGCCGCCCACTCTAAAATTTCTGGATCTCCAACTCCTGACAAACCGACTTGCTGAACCCGTAAAATGTCGATTTCAGAATTACGGCGAAGTATTCCCTGAACTACTCTCCGCATCAGATTTTCGTCAACCAACAACTTCGCAGCCACAATACATCAATCCTCTAGAGAAAACAAGAAATCAGTTAAACAGTCTGATGCTGATTCAGAGATAAAGCGAGATACTTGTAGAAGGTATACGAAATACACTTTTCATCCAGAGTCAAGAGAGTATGCACTCTCTGAAGAAGTTGCGGAGTCAAATAGTTATGAATTTAGTAGATGTAGTTGAACCAATCCCTTTAAAGACTGATGTTGATGGTGTTGTGAGAGTTGGCGGAACACGAGTAACGCTAGACACTATGGTGCATGAGTTCGAGCAGGGTTTAACTGCGGAAGAGATTGCTTACCAGTTTGATGTGCTGAATCTAGCAGATGTATATGCCGTGATTACCTACTACCTGCGACATCAGGATGAGGTGAAAGCCTATTTGCAGGAGCAAGAAAAATTAGCCGAAGAGATTCGTGAAGAAATCGAGCAGCAATTCCCATCGAAGGGCTTAAGAGAACGTCTCCTCGCCAAACGCCAAGCTCAGTTAATATCGACTAATTCATTGTCGGAAAGTTGAAGATTAAATTGATTATGGGTCAAGAACTATCTTTCTGACGATGCCAAAAATTTCAACTTCGTGTCCTCCTGTCCATCCAGGATCACGACTTGAGATTTGAATAGGCTGAAAATTTTGATTTTTGCGGTTTCGTGGTTCAAGAAATTCTCCTTCATTATTTCTCCGAAACCTCTTCACCGTTAAATCGGTTCCATCAACTAGAGCAATGACAGCGTCTCCAGTCTGTGGTTCTAGCCACGATTTACTTGCTGTTGTATCGGATGTTTCCACAGTTAAAATTGCCCCCTCAGAAATGCCATCGTCAATCATTGAGTCTCCTATAACTTGAAGAAAGATAGTTCTTTCTGGTGACTGAATGCTCAATATGGACTCTAAATAACTCTCTTCATATCCAC
>Ga0209591_10002957_pt1 | contig 20043 bp, 18 predicted proteins | sample MAT01_FD_187207 | JGI IMG/M metagenome (GOLD analysis project Ga0209591, IMG submission 187207) | Freshwater microbial communities from Lake Fryxell liftoff mats and glacier meltwater in Antarctica - MAT-01 (SPAdes) (version 2) | ecosystem: Environmental > Aquatic > Freshwater > Ice > Liftoff... | reverse complement strand
GCAAACCGCTACCTCAGACCTGGGGACGACCATTAGCCGGGCGAAGCTGATGGACCTTCCGCTCTTTGTAGGTGGCAATGTTCGGAATCTTGAGCAGTTTATCTTTCTTGCGCCTGGGGTGACCGGGGATACAAACAATACGCAGATTTCGGGTTCGCCGAGCCGTGCGAAAGAAGTGTTGCTCGATGGTGTTGCGTCTACCGGTATTGAGAGTGGCGGCATTATTGCGGGCAATGCCAGGCCTTCGGTTGAGACGATTGGGGAATTCAAGCTGGTTCGGGCCAACTTTAACGCCGAGTATGGACGCACCGGTGGCGGGGTGCAAATATTTACTACGCGAAGCGGAAGCAATGAACTGCATGGGGCTGTGTTCAATTACCTGCGGAATGACAAGCTGGATGCTCGCGGATTCTTCCAGCGTGCGCGGCAGATCAATCGTCAGAATGAATTTGGTGCGACCATTGGCGGCCCACTCTACATTCCGAAGATCTATAACGGCAAGAACAAGACCTTTTTCTACTTCGTCTATGGCGGCTATCGCTTTCGTCAGGGTTCGCCGAATACGCTGCAGAGTCTGATTCCGCTGGACTTCCGGCAGGGTGATTTTTCACGGGCGGCGCCAATTTATGACCCAACGACCAATCGCAGCACACCTAACGGCATTGTTCGCGATCAGTTTCCGGGAAACCGGATTCCGGCCAACCGAATTTCGAGTGTGTCGCGTAACATTCTGCCGCTGTTGCCGACGCCTGATAATGCTGCAATCTTTAACAATTTCCTGTCCTCTGGCCGTGGTCAAACCAATAGCAACCAGTACAACCTGAAGATGGATCATGCTTTCTCGGACAAGAATCGCATTTCTGGCTATTACTACAACGATCTGAACGAAATCCTCGACCCGGAGTTGGTGCCGGGGCCGACGACTCCGAATCGATCGACTGCCAGCCGGAACAATTGGGTGCGGCTAAGTCATGATCTTGTGATCAAGCCTACGATGTTGAATCACGTCACGCTTGGTTATACTCGCACGGCGGTGCGAATTGCCGCCTATAGTTTGAATCAGGATTGGCCTACAAAGCTCGGGCTGACTGGAGTGAACCGCGGACCTGATAATACGTTTCCTTGTATCGAGTTTATTGCTTCGGGCTTTTCTCGCCTGGGAGATCAGAATTGCAATAGCCGGGTGTTTCAAACCAATAATGCGTTTCAGTTGGGCGAGAGTTTTTCGTGGATTCGCGGCAGCCACAACCTGAAGTTTGGGCTCGACTTTCGCTTCATGGAAACCAATGGGATCGACCCGTGGCGGACGATGGGTTGGTTTCAGTTCAATGCGCTTGAGACAGCGCTGCCAGGCACTGCCAATAGTGGCAATGCGATCGCCAGCTTCTTGCTGGGTGGTGTGAATCGCGGGCAGTTGCAGGTGTTCAGCTACTTCCCTCGCAATCGCTACCAGTACTTTGCCGGGTATGCGCAGGACGACTGGAAGGTGAGCCGTAAGCTGACGCTGAATTACGGGTTGCGCTATGACGTGTTCATCCCGCGCTATGAGAATCGCGACAATCTGTCGACGTTTGATTTGAACCTGCCGAATCCGGCTGCCGGGAACCGCCCTGGTGCGATGGTGTTTCTGGGTGATGGCCCTGGGAGGAGCGGGCTTCAGCGATTGGCTGACACCGACTATAAGGCTTTGGGGCCGCGTCTAGGCCTGGCCTATGCTCTTACGCCCAAGACTGTGTTGCGCAGCGGCTATGGAATCTATTACGCCCAGGGGAATGCCAATGCCGGTTTGCGCGACTCGCTGCAATCGAGTGTTGGTTTTGTGGCGCAGCCTGTGTTTCAGAGCCTCGATGCCGGTGTGACGCCTGGCTTTAACTGGGATGGTGGGTTTCCGCAGAACTTTGCGCAGCCACCTTTCATCAATCCTGCGGCTGGCAATGGCTCTGATGTGCGCATGATGCTTCGCAGCGATGGCCGTGCGCCTTACTTCCAGAATTGGTCGTTGACGGTGGAACGTGAGCTTAGCCAGAGGATCAATCTTGAAGTGACTTACCTTGGCACGAAAGGTACGCGGCTGGGCAATGGATTGGTGCACTGGAATGAGCTGAATCCTTCGAATCTGGCGCTGGGATCTTTGCTGACCCGGAACATCAATTCGCCTGAAGCTGTGGCGGCTGGCATTCGTGCGCCGTACGCTGGCTTTACCGGTTCTGTTGCGCAGGCGCTGCGGCCTTATCCGCATATGCAGGCAGTGTGGAACCGCAGTAACCCGGCGGGGTCCTCAACCTACCATGCGTTGCAGACGCAGTTGCAGGTGAGGAGTTATCGCGGCCTCGATGTGCAGATGGCGTATACGTGGGCCAAGACCTTGTCAGATTCCGACATTCTTGCCGGTGGTGGGCCTGCGGGGCAGACTACCTACAATCGAGGGCTGGAGAAGGCGATTGCTACGACGGACGTGCCGCATATCTTTGCGCTTAGCTACAGCTATCAGATTCCTTCGTTTAAGAATGCCAGCCGGCATGTTTTGGGCGGCTGGACCATATCTGGGATCCATCAGTATTCGGTGGGGACCCCGATCACGCTTACGGCCAACAATACGTTGCCGCTCTTTACTTCTGCGTTGCGCCCGAATGTGCTTTCGGCTGAAAGGCGCGTTGAGGTGGACAACTTCGATCCAGCTCGCGATCTGTGGATCAACCGTGCTGCGTTTAGCGCCCCGGCTGCGTTGACGTTTGGTTCGAGCGCACGAGCGTTTACGAACTTGCGGAATCCGAATTTTCTGAATGAGAACTTTGGCCTGATCAAGAGGATCAAGCTTATGGACCGGTTGCAATTGCAGTTCCGGGCCGAGTTGTTCAATGCCTTCAATCGGACGGTGTTTGCCGGGCCGCAGGGTAATGTGAGTAATGCCCAGTTTGGCCGCATTTCCGGTCAATCGAATACGCCCCGCCAAGGCCAGGTTGCCTTGCGCGTAGAGTTCTAATGAGCTTGCTGCGCTGCGTGCTCATTGTCGCAGCGGCGCTGACGTTGAACGGTGAGTTTCGCGCTGGCGTTGCGCGGGTCAAGATTACGCCTGATACGCCGGCCTGGCTGATGGGATTTGGTGCGCGTACGCATCCGGCTTCTGTGGTTGGCCTCGATCTTTACGCCAAGGCTCTTGCGCTTGAAGACGGTGGCAAGGGGCGAGTGGTGATTGTTACCGCAGACCTGATTGGATTTACGGAGCGGAGCACGAATGAATTGGCTCGCAGGGTGTTGGCTAAGCACGGATTGAGGCGGGAGCAGATTGTATTTCTGGCTTCGCATACGCACTCGGGGCCGGCGGTGCTGGACCGGATGACGATTAGCCAGGGCGAAGGGCCGGCCTTTGACCGCGAAGCTGAAACCTATACGGTTCGTTTGATCGATCAGTTGGAACAGTTGATCTCGGCTGCACTTGCGAAGCTTGAGCCGGTGAGAGTTTCGAGTGGTTGGGCCGAGGCGGGATTTGCGTTTAACCGGCGGACAGAGCAACTGGCCGTGATTCGACCAGGGGAGAAGTTTCCCGCTCCGGTTGATCATCGTGTGCCGGTGCTTCGGCTGAAGAGGAAGGATGGCAGTGCGCTTGCTTTGCTCTTTGGCTATGCCTGCCATCCGACAGTGCTGACTGGCGATACGTACGAGATCAGTGGCGATTATCCGGGTTATGCACAGGCGGCGATTGAGGAGTTGTTGCCTGGGGTGACGGCGATGTTTGTACCGCTGAGTGCCGGGGATCAGCGGGCAACTCCGCGCGGGACTCGCGAGCTTGCGCAGAGGCATGGCAAGAGTTTGGCTGAGGCGGCGTTGTCGGCGAAGTTCAGTCCGTTAACGGGGCCGCTGCAGACGGCTATTGAGGAAATACGTTTGCCCTTCGCTTCGCATACCAAAGAGGCTTATGAGGCGGAAGCATTGAGTTCCGATCGATTTGCGGCACGAAGGGGTAAAGCGATGCTGGCTGCTATGGCTGCCAAGAAGATGCCCCTCGATACGGCTTATCCAATCCAGGCGATCCGGATTGGCCAGATCACGCTGCTCGCGCTGCCTGGGGAGGTGGTGGTGGATTACGCTTTGCACTTTAAGGCCAAGTACGGGAATCGATTGGTTGTTGCCGGTTATGCGAATTTTCTGCCGGGCTACATTCCGAGTCTGCGGGTGCAGCGGGAAGGTGGTTATGAGGCTGGTGACGCCATGATGTACTTTATGCAGCCGGGATGGTTTACCGATGAAGTGGAGGCGTTGGTGCTTGGGGGCTCTGCGAGAGTGCTTAAGTCTGCCGGCCTTTTGCCGTCTGGTTCCACTTCCGGATCACGCGGGTCTCTTTCTCCCAACCGAGGACGCTGATTGAGGCGGTGCTGAGGGCGAGCATGCGTGCGTTGATCGCAGGGAGGCCGAGGTAGTTGCAGGCGAGAAGACGCAGGAGATGGCCGTGGCCGAATAGGGCTACGTCGCCGCTAGCGGCGAGGGCGGCTTCAACGACGTTGCCGCTGCGCTCGTAGACTTGTTGCATGTTTTCACCGTCTGGGGTGCCGTGGGTCCAGATGGACCAATCCGGGATGCTGAGCTTGATCTCGACGGCGGTTTTGCCTTCAATTGAGCCGTAATTGTATTCGCGCAGGTCGTCTAGATATTGAGCCCGGGTGCCGAAGCCGGCCAGTTCGCAGGTGCGGCGGGCTCTTTGCAGTGGACTTGAATATACGGCATCGAAGGTCTTGCCTTCAAGTTCTGTTTTGAGGCCGATAGCCTGTCTTTCGCCTTCTTCGGTTAAGGCCAGGTCTGTCCAGCCGGTGTGCTGGCCGCTGAGACTCCAGGCGGTCTCACCGTGGCGGATAAGCCAGATTTCATGCTTGGGCATTAGAGTGCTTTTCGGATAGTGAAGTCATAGGCGGCAGTTCCTACGATACCGCCGAGGAAGGGGGCAAAGAAAGGAATCATCCAGGCCGAGGGGCCGTCGGTGAGGCCATTGTTTTTGAAACCGGCGACGACAGTGAAAAGCCGGGGGCCGAGGTCACGGGCCGGGTTGATTGCGTAGCCGTGGAGGCCGCCGAAGCTGATGCCGATGGCGACGACGATTGCGCCGACCAGGATGGGTGTTAGCCAGGAGGGGGCGTTCAGGTTGTTTTCGTCAGTGAGGGCCATTACGAGGAAGAGGAGCAGGGCGGTGCCGAGGACCTGATCGATGAAGCCGGCCGAGGGGACGTCCGGAAAAGCGGGGAAGGTGCAGAAGATGCCGGCTGTGTGGTCGAGGCCGGGGTCTTGCTTGAGGAAGGCTGGGCGGTAGTTGAGAAAGACGAGTGCTGCGCCACTGAAGGCACCGGCCGTCTGGGCCAGCATGTAGGGAGCGACTTTGGCCCAGGAGAAGCCACGGAAGATGGCGACCGACAATGTGACCGCCGGGTTAAGATGAGCTCCGCTTACCTTGGCGCTTACAGCCACCCCCATCATCACGGCGAGGCCCCAGCCGAGGCTGATGTTGGTATAGCCGCCATTGACGAGCTCACCGGGGCTTCCTGAGCCAAAAAGCTGGACCATTGCGACTACCCCTGCACCGAAGAGGAGGATGATCATGGTGCCGAGAAATTCGGCGGCGAGTTGATAGAGCAGAGTAGCGGGCATCCCGCGATTCTATAATGAGCGTTATGCGTTTGGTATTGCTTCTTTTCTCATTTGTTCTGGTTGCCTCATCTCAACCGATGACACCGGCTGCTCTGGCCGAGTACGTCAAGGCGAACTATACGAAGTACGAACACCGGATTCCTATGAGGGACGGGAAGAAGCTCTTTACCAGTATTTATGTGCCCAAGGATTCGCTGAAATCGTATCCGTTTTTGATCAGTCGCACGCCTTATAGTGTTGCCCCGTATGGGGTGGACAAGTATCGCCCCAACCTGGGACCGAACGAGTTGTTTCTCAAGAGTGGGTACATTTTTGTTTATCAGGATGTTCGTGGGCGGTATTTGAGTGAGGGGGTCTTTGTTGAGATGACGCCGCACCGGGCGGTGAAGAAGAGTGTGCAGGATACGGATGAATCGTCTGACACCTTTGACACGATCGATTGGCTGCTGAAGAATATCAAGGGCAATAATGGCAAGGCTGGGATCGTGGGGATATCGTATCCGGGCTTTTATGCGGCGGCTGGGATGATTGAGGCGCACCCGGCACTGAAGGCGGCTAGCCCGCAAGCTCCGATTATTGACCTTTTTAAAGGGGATGATTCTTATCACAATGGTGCGTTCTACCTTGCTGCCAACTTTGGTTTTTATGCCTTTTTTGGCAAGAAGAAAACGGAGCCCGAGTTGCCTGACCCTAATGCCCGGCGCTTCGATTTCGGCTCGCGCGACGGATATGACTTTTACAAGCGGCTTGGTGCGCTTTCGAATGCGGACGAGAAGTACTTAAAGCGCGAAAGCCCATATTGGACAGATCTGCTGGCGCATACGACTTACGATGAGTTCTGGAAGGTTCGCAATCTTGCACCACATGTGAAGAATATTACGCCGGCAGTGCTTACGGTCGGTGGCTGGTATGACGCTGAAGACTTGCAGGGGCCGCTGAGGCTGGATGCAGCGCTTGAGCAGCAGAGCGCTGCTACAAAGCATACGCTGGTGATGGGGCCGTGGGTGCATGGAGGATGGGCGCGCGGAGATGGCGACAAGCTGGGTAGTGTCGCATTCAATCTGAAAAGTGCGGCCTGGTTTCGGGACAATGTCGAATTCCCTTTTTTTGAACACCATTTGAAAGAGAAGGCTGACCCGAAGCTGAGCCGTGCGATTGTGTTTGAAACCGGTTCGAACCGGTGGCGTAATTTTGATCAGTGGCCACCGAAAGGCACTCCAAGCAAGTTTTATTTTCATGCCGGAGGCAAGCTGAGCTTCGACGCTCCATCCCAGACAGAGAGTTTTGATGAATACACGGCCGACCCGGCGCGTCCGGTGCCGTTTGTGGGCTACACAACTCTTGGAATGGCTCAGGAGTACATGGTGAGTGATCAACGGTTTGCCTCATCCCGACCCGATGTTTTGACTTATACGAGCGAGATTCTGGAGGAAGACCTGATCGTGGCAGGGCCGCTGAATCCGAGTCTCTATCTTGAATCTTCTGGAACGGATGCCGATTATGTTGTGAAGTTAGTGGATGTTTACCCGGATGACTATCCAGAGCGGGGTGGCTATCAGCAATTGCTGCGGGGAGAGCCGTTTCGGGCGAAGTTTCGGGAAAGTTTTGAGGTGCCCAAGGCGCTTGTGCCGGGAAAGCTTTTTGAAATCAACTACTCGATGCCTGATATCTGCCATGTGTTTCGGCGTGGGCATCGGGTAATGGTGCAGGTGCAAAGTTCGTGGTTTCCGCTGGTGGATCTGAATCCGCAGCGGTTTGGGGATATTCCGAATTCCAAAGCCAGCGATTTTGTGAAGGCTACGCATCGGCTATTTCATGACAGCAAGCGGCCGAGCGGTATTTCTCTTCAGAAGATTGAAGTTACGCAGTAGCGGGCAAAGAAAAAGGCCAACCTTTCGGCTGGCCCGCTTCTTAATCTGTTGAGGTAAATATGGTTAGGCGCGCATGACGTTTTCGGCCATGAGCCCTTTAGGCCCCTGCTTCACCTCGAATTCGACATCGACGCCTTCGTCGAGCGAACGATAGCCGTTCATGGCAATCGCCGAGAAGTGCACGAAGACATCCTCGCCTGTGGAACGCTGAATGAAGCCGAAGCCCTTCGCGTTGTTGAACCACTTTACTTTACCTTTTTCTTTCACCACTGTTCTCCTGACTCTACAGGTCTCCGGAGGTGAGACCCGCTCTAAAACTTCGCTTGATTCTCTCAAATGAATATTTTCGGCGCAATAAAAAAATGAATCCAAATTTTAATAAAGTACTCTCTGAGTGGTCTGAATGGCGATGAAATAGCGAAACGAAGGGAAATGCCACTGAATTTTGCTCCCTTCAAGTAATCCGCATTGAAAAAGTATAGATTCGAGTTCGTTGCGACGCCAGCCGGCGGCGACACTTTTCATGCCATCTTCGACTGTGATTTTGTTCCAGCGGAACAGGAATCGAGTGAAAGGCAAGAAGTAGTAGGAGATCCAGTGGCGATGCAGATCCTGTACAAGGACCAGTTTTGAAGCCACCCGATTCATCTCGGCCAGAAGCAGTTTTGTCTCGCTTGAATCGAAATGGTGGAGGAAAAGGGAGCAGTGAACGATGTCGAAGGCTCCATCAGGGAAAGGAAGCCGGAAGGCATCTGCCTGGACTTTGAGTTGCGGGGCTAGTTTAAGGTTTCGAAATTGGAGGTCAAGGCAAAAGGGCCTGGATTGTTTGAAGCGAGCGGAGATGGCTCTGGCGAAATCGCCTGACGCCGCACCCACGTCGAGGAAGCGAAAGGATTGTTTTGGGGCAAAGTATTGACCAATCTGGCGGAGCATCTCTCGTCTGGCACCGGTAATTGCGTTGATGCGGGTAATGTCTCGCAGATTTCGAGCGGCTTCTTCGTCGCTGGCTGAGTCGAGCATTTCCTGTTCGAGAATTCGTTCTTGCACACTACTCATGTAACACTAACGCGTATGGACTTTTTGGCAGGCAACATGGGATGGATCGAAGTTGTGTGCGGCCCCATGTTCTCAGGCAAGAGCGAAGAGCTGATCCGGAGGCTGCGCCGGGCGATGATTGCCCGCAAGCGCGTACAGGTTTTTAAGCCTGTTATCGACGATCGCTATTCGCAGGATGAGATCGTGAGCCATAGCTCACAACGCATACCTTCGACAGTGGTTAACGATGCCAGCGAAATATTGAAATTGCTGGACTGGCGGACGCAGGTGATCGGGATAGATGAGGCAAATTTCATGGGGCCGGGGTTGGTGGAGATTTGTAACCAATTGGCGGATTCCGGCAAACGGGTGATTGTGGCCGGACTCGATACGGATTATATGGGGCGGCCTTTTCCTCCGATTCCCGACCTGCTGGCGATGGCTGAGAGTATCACGAAGACATTGGCGATTTGCATGCGGTGCGGGAACCCTGCAAAACAAACGCAACGTCTTTTCGAGAGCGCGGATCTAATTGTTGTAGGCGCCGCCGGGATGTATGAAGCGCGCTGCCGGGCTTGCTTTGAAGCGGGTTGTTCCAAACAGGAATACTTTCCATTTGCAAGCCCACAGAAATTGCCCTAGGGCAGAAGTTTGATACATTTGTTCAAAACGAGGAGAATCGAAAATGTCGGATGGAAATATGTCTCAGCCAGAATCTGGCGGTAGTGGACTCAAGATCCCAATATTGTTTGGAGCCGTGATTGCCCTGCTTGCTTCCAATGTTTGGCTCTTTTTGCAGTTGGACCGGTTACGTGGGGAAATGGACCGGGTGCAGGTTCAACTTGAAGAGAAATTGAGCGATGTGCGGCAGACCGCGACCGCGAGCAATCAAACCAGCCGTCGCAACCTTGAAGCGATGCAGGAACAGCTTGAGACGGCGCGCCGTCAGGCGGCCATGGCCGTTGGCCAAGCCAAGGTTGAGGCAGACCAGAAGGTTACGAGCATGGCCACGCGTCTGGAGTCTGAACAGCGCAAGAGCGCCGCACAGCTTTCTACTGAAATCACCCAGAAGGTAGGGGAAGTATCAGCTGCCGCCGAGACTAAGGTGAACGAAGTCAAGGGTGAGGTTTCTGCCGTGCGAACCGATGTTTCCAATACCAAAACGGAACTCGAGCGGACCATTAACGAATTGAAGAAGGTGAATGGCGACCTTGGAGTGCAGAGCGGCTACATCGCAACCAACGGCAAGGAACTGGATGCGCTGAAGCGTCTGGGTGAGCGGAACTACTATGAGTTCAACCTCGGCAAGACGAAGAATGCGACTCGCGTTGGCGACATCATGATTCTGCTCAAGAAGACCGATCAGAAGAAGAATCGCTACACGATCGAGGTTACGGTAGATGACAAGGTGGTTGAAAAGAAGGACAAGACGGTGAACGAGCCTGTTCAGTTTCTGACTTCGAAGGCTCGCCAACCTTATGAACTTGTGGTGAACGAGGTTAAAAAGGATGTCATCGTTGGCTACCTCGCTACGCCAAAGGTGATGGAACCCCGCAAATAGTTTTTCAGTATTGTTGAGCCAATTGGCGCGGAAACGCCGCTTTCTTTTAGAGAGCGGCGTTTCTTGTTGGAGGGTGCAGCTTTTGGCATCCCAATTGCATCCAACAAATACGTCGGAGTTGTGACCCTATGGCAGTCAAAGTAATCGTTAGAACATCATTCGCCCTCGAGTGGCCCGAAATCAAGCTGGGTGCTGGCTTGATCGAGGCGTTGGAACTGGTGGTACACCTGTTGAAACCAGCGTCGTTAGGAGCATTTTTGCTTGCTTTCTGGCGGTTTGGTGCCGATCTTGGTTGGACCTCTGAATTCCTCATCGCTGACGGGTTGATGTGCCATTGGCAACTCTGGGCGGCGCTTGGAATGTCGATGATTGCAGGCGAAGGATACCTGTCACGCCGTTTCGCGCGTGCATAGTGATACGCACAGTGACACATCCTGTGTCGAAAGTTCCCAGAACTAGACCGTAGTCTGGCTCTGATATCTTGAAATAACATAATGCGTTATCCGGGTGGCTCTTCTTATGCAACATCGTCCATGTCTGTCCCTCCGGGGGTGAGATGGCTTTTGATTGCAAACACGGTAGTGTTCGTTGTCTATTACATGGCTACGCTGCTGGGGTTTGGCGGTCTTTTCGGGCCATTTCGTTTGATCCCCGAGCAGACCGTGCAAGAGTTGCATGTCTGGCAGCCTGTGACCTATCTCTTTTTGCACGATCCTTTGGGCTTCAGCCATATTCTGCTGAATATGCTCTCCCTTTTCATGTTTGGAAAGACTCTAGAGGAGACTTGGGGGACGGAGCGATTTCTTCGTTTCTACTTCATTTGCGGTATAGGAGCGGGTTTGTGCGTGATTGTTGCCGGGTACCTGACTGCTACGCAGTTTGTTCCTACGATTGGTGCCAGCGGTGCCATTTTCGGGCTTTTGCTGGCGTTCGGGATGTTGTTTCCGGACAGCATCGTTCTGATGAGCTTTTTCTTCCCGATCAAGGCCAAGTACATGGTGATGATCATCGGTGCCATCACTTTTCTGAGTTCGCTTCAGGTGAATAGCGGCGTGAGCCACATTGCGCATCTTGGCGGCATGCTTGTGGGCTTTCTGCTTCTAAAGACGACACAGGGGCAATCGGCGATGCGGCGACCGTCAGGGCCGACGCTCAAGCGGCGGATGGAACAGGCCTGGGCAGACTACAAGTTGCAGCGGGCAAAGAAAAAGTTTCAAGTTTACATGTCGAAGCAGAACCGCAAGGGCGGCCCGCACGTCAACTGAGATACAGTGAAAATCATGAAGTCTTCGGCGTTGCTTTCCCACCCCTTCACAGCGGTAGTTTTTGTTGGTGCACTCTCTTTTGGCACACTTTGCTATATTGAGCCGGTTTTTGCGCAAGCTGGACCTAAAAAGGAAAGCGGTGAAACCGTTGCCAAACCGCGCAAGAAAGCCAGCCCCGATGCTCCGCCGGAGCCTGAACTTCAGAAGATCCCTTCGAAGTTGAACAAAAAGGGCCAGGTGGATTTGCCTGAGGGCGTTCCGACTTTTCGCACAGATTCGACGAGCGTCAATGTGGATGTGGCTGTGCTGGACAACAAAGGGCGTTTCATTCCGAACATCCCTGCGGGCAACTTCAGAGTTCTCGAAGACAATGTACCGCAGAAGGTAGGCAACTTCACGATGGGTGAAGCGCCGATGACGATCTGCATGGTGATTGAATTCTCAAATCTGTTCCAGCAGTATTGGAGCAGCAGCTGGTTTGAAACGCTGCAGGCTTCTTATGGGTTTTTGCAGACGCTGAAGCCGGAAGATTATGTTGCGGTAGTCGCTTACGATTTGCGGCCCGAGATTCTGAGCGACTTCTCGGCCGACAAGCGTAAGGCGCAGGAGGCAATGTCGCGGTTGCGCATTGCAGCCTTTAGCGAATCGAATCTGTACGATGCGTTGACCGATACGACCGAACGGATGACTGAGATCGAAGGCCGCAAGGCAGTGGTGCTGATCGCATCCGGCATTGATACGTTCTCGCGGCAGACCTTTGATCAGGCGCGAAAGAAGTTGCAGTCTGCCGGTGTACCAATTTACGCGATTGGGATCATGCAAGCCCTGAGAGAGATGGTGGATGCCCGTGGGGGCATGGGTGCGATACAGCGGCTGGACTTTTTGCAGGCCGATAACCAGATGCGGACCTTTGCGAAGGAGTCGGGCGGGATGAGTTTCTTCCCTCGTTTCTTTGGAGAATTTCCTGGAATCTACGGTGCGATTCATCAGGCCCTGCGCAATCAGTATTCGATTACGTACGCGCCTACCAATCAAGCCAAGGATGGGAAGTTTCGGAAGCTGAAAGTGGAGCTGGTGAATCCGGCGACGAACGAACCGCTGCGGATTCTCGATGAAAAGAACAAGCCGATCAAATATCAGATCGTCGCAAAGCTTGGTTATACAGCCCCACGCGAAGTGGAGTGAGGATGTCAAGCGGTAAAAGACGCTTCGAATGAAGCAAATACAGAATCATTGACGCGATTTAAAAAAGTCTGCTAAGTTTCAATGGTTCTTATGAGAATTGCCAAGTCCTCCACCGCGTCTCCCTCTGCAATCATACTTCTGGTGGATGACAACAAAATGGGGCTTGCAGCCCGGCGTGTGGTGCTTGAAGAGTTAGGTCATACCGTAGTAACCGCTGTGAATGGGCTGGATGCTTTAGCCGCAATTGAAGGGCAAGTTTTCGATCTGTTAATCACAGACTGGAAGATGCCAAAACTGGACGGGATCGAATTGATCCGCCGCGTGCGCGAGAGCCAGAACGAGGTACCAATCATTTTGTTGTCAGGTTTCGCCGACAATACGGGGATGCGCGAAGACAAGACTGGTGCAGATGCCGTTGTGCAGAAAAGCGCCAATGAAATCCAAGTGCTGCTGAGCACTGTAAAGCGTCTTTTGACGCGCAAGCCGGCGCGCAAGCCGGCCGGGTCGCAAGCTGCTACGAAGGCAGTGAAGCCCAAAATTAAACTTGGTTAGCGCTGCCGTTCGAGTTTTAAACAGATCTATTCTTCCATGTCGATATCGGCGTTATATTTTAGGTTTGCCAAGTATCCTTAAAATCCTCGTCCTCCTCCTTGCCTGTACATGCGTATTTGGTCAGAAAGCCAAGCGTCCGGTTAGGCCGTCTTTTGTCCCAATTCAGTTTCCTCGCGCTACTCCTCTTGAGGTGCGCAATCTGATGCAGCGAATGACGCTGCGTGAGATGGTGGGGCAGTTGGTGATTGTTCCTTTCTACGGTGAGAATCCAGCCAGCAAGCGACGTGAGTATCAGGAGTACTTGCGACTTGTGAAGCAGGCTGGGGTGGGTGGACTGATTCTTTTAAACCGGGTGCAGGGTGGAGTGGTTCGTAATGCGGAACCGTTTGCGCTTGCTTCGTTTCTGAACCGGATGCAGAAGGAAGCGAAGATTCCGCTGATTGTAGGTGGTGATTTTGAGCGTGGGTCGTCCATGCGGGTTTCCAATACGGCCAAGTTTCCGCACGCAATGGCCTATGGTGCGGCCAATGACCTGGAATCGACCCGGAAGACCGGAGCGGCGACGGCGAGAGAATCACGGGCCCTTGGAGTGCACTGGGTGTTTGCTCCTGTCGCGGATGTGAACAACAACCCGGATAACCCGATCATCAACACGCGGAGTTACGGCGAAGATCCGAAACTGGTTGCCGCTCATGTTAAGGCTTATATCGAGGGGGCGCATTCACTCAAGCGAGGTGGGGTGCTGGTGACGGTAAAGCATTTTCCGGGGCAGGGTGATACGGCGGTGGATACGCATCTTGGAATTGCGAGGGTGACGGGAGATCGCGAGAGGCTCGATTCGCTTGAGTTGTTGCCGTTTCGTGCTGCGATTGCGGCAGGAGTGGATGGAGTGATGACGGGGCATCTGGCGGTGCCGGCGATTGAAGAGCGTGAGATTCCGGCGACGGTTTCATCGAAGATGATTCAGGGCCTGCTGCGTAAAGAACTTGGGTTTGAGGGGCTGGCCGTAACGGATGCGATGGACATGCAGGGGCTGACGAAGCAATTTCCGTCTGGTGAGGCTGCAGTGCGAGCCATTGAAGCTGGCGTTGACGTTTTGCTGATTCCAGCTAGCGCCGATGGGGCGATCAAGGGGTTGATGGATGCTGTCGCCAATCGCCGAATTACTGCGAACCGGATACACCAGAGTGTGGCAAAGATCCTGACGGCCAAACACAAACTTGGGCTTTTTCAGAACCGGTTGGTAAATCTTGAAGCGATTAGTGAGCAGATCGATGCACCGGAGTTTTCCGATCTGGCGCAGTCGGTGGCCGAGCAGGCTCTATCAACGATGAAAAACGAGAAGGGGCTTGTGCCACTTCGTGATGCATCATCCTCCTGTCTGATTACGCTGGCTGAAAATCGACAATCGAGTTCTGGCAAGCGGATGATCGAAGAGGCGCTGGCCCGGGCACCGAAGATGCGAACGATTTGGCTTGACCCGACGCTCAAGCCGGCTGACCTTACCGAGACTGCGAGTCAGCTTGGGAACTGCTCGACTATTGTGATTGCTGCATTTGTGGCGGCAGCTTCGTTTCGAGGGGATGTTGCGCTGGCTCCTGTTTTTGCGACTTTTGTCGACCAGGTGATGGCACTATCAAAGCCCGTGGTGTTCTGTGCTGTGGGGAGCCCCTATCTGTTGCGTAAGGTGCCAATGGCCGATGCACAGGTTGCTACGTTCTCGACTACGGTGACCAGTGAGGCAGCGTTGATTCGGGGACTTTTTGGAGAAGTGCCGATGGGTGCCCGGTCTCCTGTGACGATCAGCGCTCCTTGAGCGACAATGGGCGAATGATCTCGCTCACCTGGCTCGGCCATAGCTCGTTTGAACTCACGCTCTCCTCAGGGGAAACCTATCTGCTCGATCCGTGGCTTGAGAATCCCAAGGCACCTGTTGGCTACAAGCCAACGCGAGTGGACGGGATTCTTTTGTCTCACGGGCACTTTGACCATATCGCCAGTGTGCAGCCGCTGGCTGCGGAGTTTGGCTGCCCAGTAGTTGGCATTTACGATTTGACAACCTGGCTTGAGAGCAAAGGTGTGAAGAATACGATCGGGATGAACAAAGGTGGCACGGTGAAGCTTGGTGCGATCACGGTGACGCTGACGTTTGCGTCGCATTCATCCACCTTTTCAGACGATGGAAAGTTTATTCCGCTGGGTGAGGCTTGTGGCCTCGTGATTGGTTTGCCCGATGGGCGCGCCATCTACTTCGCTGGGGACACGGATGTCTTCGGGGATATGAGATTGATTGCCGATCTTTACCAGCCTGAGATTGCCATTCTGCCCATTGGGGATTTCTACACTATGGGGCCTAAGCAGGCAGCGATGGCGTGCCGGTTGATTCGGCCGAAGACGGTGATTCCGATGCACTATGGCAGCTTCGATGCGCTGACAGGAACGCCTCAGGCACTGATCGATTTGATTGCGGATCTCAAGGATGTCAAGGTGCTGAGCCCGTTGCCTGGGGATGCAGTTCAGGTCTGAGAGAATTTAGCCATGCGGATCTTTTGTCTTCTTGTTGCAGCCTCGATTCTGTATGCGCAGGAGAGCACCATTCGTGTGAATGTCAATCTGATTCAGATTGATGTCACGGTGCTGGATAAAGCTGGCAAGCATGTGCCGGATTTGACGATCGATGACTTTGAAGTGACCCGGGAAGGGAAGCGCCAGGTTTTGAAGAGTGCGCTTTGGGTGTCGGGGCAGCGGGTGACGGCTAATGTTCAGGCTGTGGCGTCAGCTTTGCCCACAACTAGCAAGAAGCTTCGCCCGCAGGATGTGCGGCGGACAATAGCCCTGCTGGTGGATGACTTGAGCCTTTCTTTCGTGAGCAGTCATTACGCGCGGACTGCGATGAAGGACTTTGTCGAAAAGAACATTCAACCGGGCGACCTGGTGGCATTGTTTCGCACCTCGACCGGGCTTGGTGTCTTGCAACAATTCACAACCGACAAACGGCAGTTGCTGGCGCAGATTGATGCAACGAAGTTTCGCAGCATCAATTCAGTGGACTCTTTGGCCCCTGTGACGAATAATCCGATGGAGGATTCCGGGGATCCGACGCTGGCGGCAATGGCGATGGAGCAACGGTTGCGTGATGAGATCAATGACCGGCAGAGGCAGGATATGGTGACATCGACCATGCTGAATTCGGTGCAGTTTGTGGTGAATGGATTGCGGGAGTTGCCGGGGCGGAAATCTCTGATTCTGTTCTCAGAGAGTATGCAGATGTTTGATGCACCCAGGGCGGCGACCAATGCTGGAATGACTTCGGACATGATGCAGATGCCGGGAGCCATGGGTGGGTCACGCGAGAGGACCCTGGTTTCCATTCGGAAGCTGATCGACGCTTCAAACCGGTCTGGAGTTGTACTTTACACGATCGATCCGCGGGGTCTGGTGTATACGGGCATGACGGCGGCGGATGCCCCATCGGGCAATGCTCGCCGGGCAATGGGGCAGATGCAACAGCGGCAGATGGACTTCAACCAATCGCAAGACGGCATGGCGATGCTGGCTGAGGAGACCGGTGGAGTGTTTTACCGGAACACCAACGATATTTCGGCAGCTCTGACTGCGGCGCTAGAAGATCAGGAGGGCTATTATCTGCTGGCCTTCCAGCCGGACGATGCGACTTTTGAGAAGTCGAAAGAGGGGCCGAAGTTTCAGAAGTTGAACGTGAAGTTGAAGCGTGGGGGACTCAAGGTTCGCTACCGGCATGGGTTTTATGGGGTTGCCGATGAAGAGGCCCGGCCGGTTGCGCCTCTTGTCAGCGCAATGACTTCTCCCTTTCAGGCGGTGGAATTACAAATCAAGATGACGCCGATCTTCTTAAGTGATGGAGCAGGGAAGCCGCTATTGCGGACCCTGATACATATTGACCCGTCGGCTTTCTCGTTTCGCGAAGCCAAGGCCGAGGATGCAGATAAGAATCAGGAAGCCTGGAAGTTGGCCGTTATTGACCAGTTGGTGGTTCTCTACAACCAGAGTGGGCAACCGGTAAGGCAGGTATCGAAGTCACATGAAGTGCGGCTGAGGGGAGACGGCTACGCGAAGGTGCTGAAGGCTGGGTTGGCTCAGGAGATGGAGATGGAGATTCCAGGGCCGGGGGCTTACCAGATTCGAACTGCCATCCAGGATCAGGGATCGAAAAAGACTGGCTCTGCGACGCAGTTTATTGAGGTGCCGGATCTCAAAAATAAACGCCTGGCGATGTCTGATCTGGTGGTATCGAGTGAGGGCTGGATGGAGAGAAACGAGACCGAAGGTGGCCCTGCACAGCGGATTGTGCGCGCCGGGGCGAAGCTATCTTATGGGGCGATGGTTTATAACGCAAGTCTGCCGAAGGGAAGCAGCGCAGCCAATCTTGAGACGCAGGTGGTTCTGTTTCGCGATGGCAAGGTAGCTTACACAGGAAATAAGACTCCCTTCCAGCCCGCCGGGTTTAAGGAAGGGGAGAGTCTCTCTGTATCGGGTTCGTTGCAGCTGGGCGTAAAATCGGCAGCGGGCGAGTATGTGTTGCAAGTGGCAGTGCGTGATCTGGATGCGCCGAAGAAGTATCAGATCTCGGTTCGCTCGGTGGAATTTGAAGTGCGGCCCTGAGCGGTTTCGGCGTTTTCAGCCTCCAGCACGCCGTTGGAGGTTGTCTTTACACAGTCCTCCCAAATCATCCAAAGTTCAATTGATGCTTCGGGCTAACATCTTGACATCAGTAAAATAAGACATCATGATGTCTACATGCGAACAACGCTAACTCTTGAAGACGATGTTGCCGAACAATTGGTACAGCTCGCCAAGAAGACGGATCAACCTTTCAAAGTTGTGGTGGACGAGATTTTGCGGCGAGGCCTCGCAGATCTGGTGCCGGCGTTGACGGTCTTCGATTATCAGGCTCATGCTGGCAACCTTCTGCCTGGCATTGACGACAGGCGTCTGAATGAACTTGCCTGGCAACTGGACGAAGAACGACACAACAAATGATTGTGCCGGATCTCAATCTGCTTATCTACGCATATGACTCGAATTCGCCTTCGCACGATGCGGCGAAACGATGGTGGATCGGTTGTCTCTCGGGTCGCGAAGCGGTGGGAGTTTCGTGGGTTGTCGCTTTTGGATTCATTCGGCTCTGGACGAGTCCAAGAGTCTTCCAGAATCCAATGACGGTGGATCAAGCTGCGACACATGTCGAATCCTGGTTTGAGAGGCCGATGGTGAGAGCTTTGAATCCGGGCCCAAGACACGCCGAAATTGCGTTTGCCTTTCTTCGATCAGAGGGCCGGGGAGGCAATCTTACGACCGACGCACACCTGGCGGCACTAGCTCTTGAAGCCAATGCGACTCTGCACACTGCGGATACGGATTTTCTGCGATTTACCGGCTTGAAGTGGAAGAATCCCTTGGGTTGATTCGATGTGGCCCAGTATTTTCAACTAGTCCTTCGCACAGTGACCACGGTGATGTCGTCGTTCTGGCCCCAGGCCTTGGCCGCATCGGCGATCTCTTGTGCCGGCTGCGAGCTCATCTCGCGCGTCCGCTCGAAGCCGAACAACTCGCCCGTCGCCGAAGCCGCCTCCACCACGCCGTCTGATACAAGAGTTAGTAAGGTGGGCATTACCAGTTTTGTTTCGGAGTACTCCGCCCCGGCCACCACGCCGAGGGGCAAGCCGGATTCGCCCTCGTACTCGACACCGTCGAGATACGGTGCCGGATGGCCCGCATTGGCCACTACCATTTCGCCACCCGATAGCTTCACGCAGACGCACGTTACAAAGCCGCCGCCTGCTTGCCCTACCAATACACGATTCAAGTCCGACAGAATCGCCGCCGGAGAAGACTCGCGGCTCTGGCGCAGCGCGCCCACCACCACGGAGACCAGCATCGCGGCTTTCAATCCCTTGCCGCTCACGTCGCCTACTGCGACGATGCGCGAGCCGTCTTCACGGTCGAGGACCTGATAGAAATCGCCGCCGACTTCCGATGCGGGCAAGTAAACCGCATCCACTCCGGCAAGCGCCGCCGGCGGCAGGAGCAGCGACTGTACCTCGGCCGCCGCCTCCACTTCGTATTTCAAGCGCTCCTGCTCGGCTTCGGTGGCCGCCGCCCTTTGATGCAGAATCACACCCATCGCATAGAGCAGCAGTAGAATCGGCGAGCGTAGAAGAACGGTCCACAGTTCATTGCCGAAGGCGTAAACGCCGCTCGATGTGTAGGCCGAGATATTGGAGTAGAAGGTTGCGACCAGGTAAGCGATCAGTACGGCATGAATGCCTGCGAATCCGGCTCGACTCCGGACAGTGCGCCAGCCTTGTTCAAAGTAGACTAAGCCCGTCAAGGGCTGCAGGAACTGCGTCGCTGTTCCTACGATGGACAGTGTTTGCAAATCCGGCCAACGCAACAACAGAATTAGCAGGTTGATCGCGGTAGCGCCCAGGGAAATCCAAGTCGGCGATCAACACGCGGGAGTAGCCTGATGCGCGGATTGCGTCGTAGTTCCACGCGGCGATCTTACCCGCCATTTCTTCTCGTGACCCGATCCAGGATCTGCTCGAATCAGCCGAACCACTTTGAGCGCCCATCCAAAGCTTGACGTCATAAGAGCGGATGGCCAACACCACCTTCGCTGGCCCTTGTGGCAACGCAAAGCTCGCAGGCGTCGCGTAATGCTGCCGGGCGGCAGTCCCTACCTCGCCGCCAAACGAGCCGATCTTCGCACCGTTAGCAAAGATTTCGTAGGCCGGGAAGAGCGGGCCGATCAGGACCTGCAAGTTCCGGTCCACCGGAACGGACACATGGATGCGATGCCAAGTGTAGCCCAGCGCGCCAGCTGCGGCCGGACGCGGCATGGTGATGGAGGTCCAAGAGGAGTCGTCCAGCGCCGGATCGGCCCAGCGAAGGTCATCGC
>Ga0209591_10002956_pt1 | contig 20043 bp, 19 predicted proteins | sample MAT01_FD_187207 | JGI IMG/M metagenome (GOLD analysis project Ga0209591, IMG submission 187207) | Freshwater microbial communities from Lake Fryxell liftoff mats and glacier meltwater in Antarctica - MAT-01 (SPAdes) (version 2) | ecosystem: Environmental > Aquatic > Freshwater > Ice > Liftoff... | reverse complement strand
GCTTCAGCACTTACAGTGGAGACAATTAGCACAAATCCGTTGCCAACTGCAACGTCAACCGCCACACCCACCAGCACCCCGACATCGACGCCCACCTTGACACCATCGCCAACCGATACGCCTACACCCTTTCGCTTCCGCCTGTAGGAACCTATACGGTCAGCGCTGTTCCATATTCAGCGGCAGATGCACAGGGCGAGGCTGGGTTGTCGTTTACAGCCATCGTTCAGATAGTGTCAAACGAACTAACAGCTACCCCTTCACCAACGCCGACCTTTACCTTTACACCAACAGCGACCGCTACGTTTACCTCCACAGTGACATCCACGCCAACCGCTACTCTCACCCTGACAGCGACGGAGACACCTTCTTCCACACCAACTCCTACGTTCACGCCCACGCCGTCCTTCACCCCCACGCCTGCTGTCACCTGCACGGCGACGGCGGCGAATCCAGCGGCGCTGGTGAGCGCCATCACCGCCGCCAATGCCAACGGCGCATCAGCGGATACGATTTGCCTGACGGCGAACGCGACCTACACGTTCTTCTCTGCCAGCAACAGCATCGCGTTGCCCTCCATCACAACGCCGATCACGATTGTCGGCAATGGCTCGATATTGGAACGCGGTAGTGGTGCGTCAAACTTCCGGTTGTTCAATGTAACAGCTACTGGATCGCTCACACTGCAAAATCTGACCGTGCGCAACTTCAACGCCAGTGGCAACAATGGTGGCGCGATTTTGAACGCGGGTACGGTGGCGCTCAACGGCGTGACCATCTGCTGCACCGCCCGCTGGATCGTCGCTTCACTGGGGGCTTGTCCCAGCAGGTCTTGAAACCATTCTTGGATACGTCCCAACGGCAGCAGGTGATAACTGTGCAGGTAGACCGCCTGCGCCAGCAAGCGAGGTCCATACTGGGTCGGTGCCGTGACCCCCGCCGGGAATGTGGCGCGCTGCCGCTGTCCACACCCTGGACACGCCTTCACCTCAGCCCGATGTTCCGTCACCTGCAACCGGACTGGCGGCAGGTCAAACACCTGTCGTTTCACCTGTCCCACCGTTGCCACCTCGCTCAGATCCTGTTGGCAGCGGTGGCAGGTGGTCAAACTGTGGCATACCACCGCGTCGGGCAGCGCCACCATTTCCAATGTCTCGCCCTCATGCCCCACCTGCCCGCCGGTTTTTCGCTGCCCCTTCTCTCGACGGCTCTTCGGCGCGGGTTTCTTCAGTCCATCGCTGCTGGGCGGCTTGCTGCTGTTGGTGCTATTCTTTGCTATCTGTCTTTCCAGCTTCTCCGCCTGCGCCTGCAGCAGTTTGACTTGCGCCTGCAGCGCCTCAATCTGCTGAGCTTGCTGACCAATGAGCGCGATGAGCGCTTCACGGCTGATCTGGTCGAGGGAAACGGGATGCTTGTTCATCCTACTACTATACCCTTTTTTCTTTTTGCTTCACCTACCTGAGTAGTTACAATACCATCAAATATCACAATGAGTTCATAAAGGTGCAGGATATGTCTGTAGAGACGAAGCACGTGTCACGCGACTTTGGACTTGAAGTCTCGGTGGGTTATACGCATCGAGCTGATCGGTTATCAATTTGCGGTCATCGGATAATCTCTATCGTTTGGCATTCTCAAGCGGTGCTGATGCAGGGCTATACTTTCTTATCGTCTTTCCTAATGTTGAAGCATAATGCTTCACTGTGCCACCCATCCACCCATCACACAAACACAATCCTAACGTCACCAGCGAGCGCCACTACCCGCACGCGCTCTCTGCACAACCTCCCACAAACCCTTTGCCAACAAACTCCGCGCACCCCTTTTTTCGGAAGTAAGTGGAAGTGTTTTGACCGAAGCCTTACCGCACATGTGCGCTATCCGGCATCATCACTCCGCCTCAAGGTTTGTCGCGGCGACCCACCGGGTTGCCCACATCCCACCCGTACCGACCACCTCTCACCAATGGTTCGTCTGCCATATGGTCTGCCCGCCTGGAATGTGGTACAAACGAAAGGATACGTTTACCCCTTCTCCGTTCGTTCGATACAGGTTATCCATGACCCAGCAAAAACGAAAATTCGGCTTTGAAACGCGGATGCTGCACGCCGGACACATCCCCGACCCGGTGACGGGTGCGCGCGCCGTGCCGATCTATCAAACCACGTCGTATGTGTTTGAAGACACCGACAAAGCCGCACAGCTTTTTGAACTCAAGCAGTACGGCAATATCTATACGCGCATCAACAACCCAACCAACGCCGTCTTTGAAGAACGGATCGCATCGCTCGAAAACGCGACCGGCGCGGTGGCGACCGCGAGCGGTATGGCGGCGCAGTTCGCGGTGATGATGACTCTGTTACAGGCGGGCGACGAACTCGTGTCGTCATCGCATTTGTACGGCGGGACAAAAACACAGTTCACGCACACGCTCAAAAAATTGGGTGTCAACGTGCATTTTGTCGACCCAAACAATTTTGAGGCATGGCAAGCGGCGATCACGCCGAAAACGCGCGCGCTGTACGGCGAGACCATCGGCAATCCGCAGGGCAGTGTCCTGGACATCGAACCGTTGGCGGCGCTCGCCCATTCGCACAACATCCCGTTGATCATGGATAGCACGTTCGCCACGCCGTATCTGTGCCGCCCGATGGATTGGGGCGCGGACATCGTGACGCACTCCGCGACCAAGTTCATCGGTGGACACGGCAGCAGTATCGGCGGTGTCGTCCTCGATTCGGGCAAGTTCGATTTCAGCACGTTCCCAACGATTGCCGACCCCGACCCGGCGTATCACGATTTGCGCTTTTACGAAACCTTCGGGCATTACGGCTTCTTGATGAAAACGCGCGCCGTCACCCTGCGCGATACAGGCGCGGCGCTGTCGCCGTTCAATGCATTTTTACTGATACAAGGGCTTGAAACGCTGTCGATCCGTATGGATCGACATGTGGAGAATGCACTCGCCGTCGCGCAGTATTTACAAGCGCATCCTAAAGTCGGATGGGTCGCTTACGCAGGATTGCCCGATAGTCCGTATCACGCGCTGGCGCAAAAATACACGCCAAAAGGATCGGGCGCCGTATTTACCTTCGGACTGAAAGCGAGTAACGAGCGACTAGCGGGTAAGACGTTTATCGAGTCGCTGCATCTGTTTTCACATCTCGCCAATGTCGGGGATGCGCGCAGTCTGGTCATTCACCCGGCAAGCACGACACACCAGCAGTTGAGCGACGCCGAACTGCAAGAAGCGGGCATTAGCGCGGGCATGATTCGCTTATCGATTGGTTTAGAGACGACGGAGGATTTGTTATGGGATTTGGATCAAGCCTTGCAGGCGACATCGGCATGAACACCGCGCTGACCGACGAGCAGCGCGCGCTCTATATGGACCCCGGCGTGATCCGCACGGTATTGGCGACGAGCAAAACGATTGCGATCGTCGGGCTCTCGCCCAAGCCAGAACGACCGAGTTATTTTGTCGGCTCGTATTTGAAAAGCGAAGGCTACACGGTCGTGCCGGTCAACCCGCGCGCCGACGAGATTTTGGGCGAGAAAAGTTATCCTGATCTGCTCAGCATCCCGTTTCCGGTCGATATGGTCGATGTCTTTCGTCAGCCCGACGAATGCGTCGAAGTCGCCAGACAAGCGGTACAGATCAAGGCGAAAACGTTGTGGCTGCAACTGCGCGTGATCAACTTTGAGGCGGCACAAATCGCCGCCGATGGCGGGCTGCATGTGGTCATGGATCGGTGCGTCAAGATTGAACACGGGCGTTACAGCGGCTCATTGCATTGGGTTGGTATGAACACCGAAATCATCAGCGCGCGGCGTGGTGGTCGGTATTTTTGACCTCACCCCCCTAACCCCTGTTCCACGTGGACAGGGGGGTTAAGCGGGTGTGTACACCAATGCCAAGCCGAACAGATAGATTGCGAAACCCAAAATACGGCGATGGTTCACGTTATTGTCTTCGCGTCAGTTATAGCGGTTTGGGCGGAATGATGCACAAAAACGCGAATGGCTCGTCGGTGAGGTTTTCGAACTGATGGCGCTCCATGCTCGGTATGTAGACGATGTCGCCCGTCGAAACCTCGTCGAATGTGTCGCCCATCATGACGCGCGCCTTGCCGTACATGACCATGACGCCGTGATCGTGCGGGTGTTCATCGAGGCTGCTCAGTCCGCGCGGGGGAATCGTGAAATAGCGGACTTCAAAATTGTGCGCCCCGTCGGCATGACCAATCAAGACCTGTTTGGTCGCGGCGTTGCTGTTGTACTCATACACATCGACGCCATCCCATTGTGGGGTCGCGCCGTCGCCTTGTTTTTTGTGGATGATGCCCATAAGAATTTTCTCTCCTTCAATTCATGCCTATCATAGCAAAAGACGCGCTCATGATTACAGGCATTATATCCAACTCGCTATTCCTGTTCGTCGTATTCTTGCTCATAGCAGGGTAGACACGGCAGGGTGTACAAACCAAGCGCACGGGCATTGCACCCACATAGCGCACCTGTGCGGTAAGGCTTCGGTCAAGATACTTCCACTTACTTCCGAAAAAAGGGACGCGCGCGATTTGTTGGAAATTGGTTTGGACAGGGTTAGGACAGTTTTACTTGACCTGACCTTACGCAGATTGTCCGCATCCTAAATCGTTGTCGCTGAGGGAGTAGGACTTGCGCTAGCGCGACGGTTTTTCACCCCCTCGTCCTGAGTACAAGGCGGGACACTTTTACTAAACTTCACCCCGCACGCGAGGGCGTGCCGCCCGTCTCTTTGGGGAGCGGGCAATCGTCGAGCAGTTCTCCCGTCTCCGCACGGTATAGGGGTGACGGGGTTTAGACAGGGGCGGCCCAGACTTTGAGGGTGTTATCCGACGACGCGCTGATGATCATGTGCAGGGTAATCGCTTCAAAATTTCTGGGAGTTCATCAAGGGTCAAGAATGCTCGTAGGGGCGGGGCAATGTCCCCTCCCGCCATAAAAAGGCATGGGCGATCCCATGGGGTGGCCCCTACACGCCCGCTCTGACCTCGATATAAAGTTACGCTGATTTTGATGCGATTGCCCTGTAGTCATGTACGTATCGGCGGAGAAAGTGGTATACGAAGTGCTATAATTTATGCGCTTCAGCCAACGATTGTCCTTATATCAATGAGCAACCAGGCGCATGAATCGACAACTCCACGTTTCTGACCGAATCCGCATTTTTGCCGCAGCATTCAGCGTACGCACGCTGATTCTGCTGATGGTGATGGCATCGGGCGTTTCGATCTTGAGTTGGGACGCGGATAGCTGGGAATTTCTGGGTATGACCGCCGCGATCAATCAAGGCGATTGGGGCTTTTACATGTTCGGACTGCGCACGCCGGGTTTTCCGCTGTTGTTGAGCGGATTTTCGCGCGCGTTCGATCTGGCAATGCCACAAATGGTCGCCTGGCTGCCGTTCCAAATTGCGTTGAGCGCGTTGAGTTCGGTACTGGCGGCGGATATTGTTGTACGCCTGACCGGACGACGTGGGCTGGCGTTCGTCGCCGGACTCATGCTTGCATTCGACCCGATCATGCTCAGCGCCGATGTGCCGCTGCTTTCGGAGGCATTGTTCATTCCGGTGCTGGTTTTCGCACAATGGTGTTTGCTGCGGTGGCTGGATAAACGTCGTCTGCGCGATTTCGTCGGCTGTGCGTTGGGATTGCAAATCGCGGTACTGACGCGTCCAAGCGCACAATTTTTGATCGTCATCCTGATCGCGGTCGTGCTGTTGTATGATCGCCGTTTGTGGCGCTGGGCATTGATCCTAATAGCAGCGTTCGCGCTACCGATCGTGGCGTGGACGGCGCGCAACCAGTATTACTACGGCATCGCAACCTATTCGACGGCAGGCATTTACAACCTGCTCTTCTATAAAGATGTTTCGACCGATTCGCTTGTCACCGGGCGCACACCCGACGAAGCCGCATGGGCATTCGCGCTGGAAGTGGAGACGCGCGCGGGTGACCCAAATCGGCTTGACCGCCGTTATTTCCCAGTTGGCAACTATGATTATCTTTATGTATCGGATGCAGTACGCTGGCAAGCGATGAGCGATCTGGCGGTCGAAAAGTTCGTCGAATTTCATGCCTGGAACGTCGTCAAAATGCCGTATCACCTGCTCCAGTTGTTCACCGAAAGCAAAACGATGACGCTGTTCATCCCGCTCAACGTGCAGCGCGTGATCGCGGTCGTCATGCTGACGTTGTTCGGCGTCGGTGTGCTCAACTGGTGCGTTGGTCGCAGACCGTTGTGGCAAAAGGTACTGGTCGTGGGCGTACCGTTTTATTTCATCGCCAGTTCGGTCGTGCTGTTGGCGCTGCCGGATACGCGCTATATGGCACAGTTCGCACCCTATTGGGCGTTGTTGGTGGTTTTAGGCGGGGATGTGCTGCGGCGGCGCTTGCTCAAGCCACAACCATAAAGTTACCGCTCAACCAGCCAGATCGCCAGCACTTCTTGCTAGATTTCGTTGGCGCGGGTATCGGCGTCCGCTGCTGCTGCTGCGACATCTATGCCCGTACTAAGGTGACGGGGTTTAGACAGGGGCGACCCAGCGCAGCCAATAGATGGCGCCGACGTTACTCCCGGCGACGAGATGGACGCCGTCGGGCGACCAGGCACAGGTTAGGAGCGGCGTATCGGCATAAAAGGTGGTCATGCACACGCCCGTCTCCGCATCCCACACTTTAAGCGTCTCGTCAAACGACGCACTGAGGATCTGTCGCCCGTCCGGGCTGAACGCTGCACCCCTCACCCAACTCGTATGCCCGGTCAGGGTTAGCCGTTCTACCCCGGTGTCGGCATCCCACAGCCTGACCGTCTCATCATTCGACGCGCTGACCACCTGCCGCCCGTTCGGGCTGAACGCCGCGCTGTTGACCCAATGTGTGTTTCCAGTCAGCGCCCGTATTTCCTCGCCTGTGGCTGCATCCCACAGCTTGAGTGTGTGATCCCGGGACGCGCTGACGATCATGTGTCCATTGAGCGAAAAGGAGGCGCTCTTGACCTCATTTATGTGCCCGGTGAGGGTGCGGATGAGCGCGGGATGGGCAGCGGTTCAACTGCCTCACAAACGGATTGTAAGTCTGGCAAATGATGGAGTCGGGCGTGAAGCGTAAGTAATGTGTCGCGTTCATCGGCACAGCGCGCCAATATATGCGCCAAATTGCGGTAATTGCGCGTGAGCAGTTCGAGCGCGGGCGTGGTTGTCTCTCGCTTCGCGGCGTCGAGCAAATCGGCTTCGGCGGCCGCCGTGCCGCGCACGCTGGTTTTGCGCGCCAGATAATGTAAATCGAGCACGGTCGTGATCAAGTCGTCGCCGCGCTCCGCTTCGATCAAATGATAGGCGAGGTGATCCCATAGATATGGCTCGTCGAGCGGCAGATCGCGCCAAGCGGAGCGCGCATACGCATCGAGAAAATCGGCATTGGTGGCGCGCAGCGCGTCCGCGCCGCCGATGATCTGTTCGCGCAAGTACAGGCGGATGATGTCGTGCAGTTGGATGGTGCGCGCCGTCAGATCGTAGCGCAGCAGCAGCGATAAGCGGTTGAGCGCGGCGCAGCCGTCTTCGACATCCAAATCATCGCAACGCCAGGCTTTTTCCAGCGCGCGAAATGGGATGGACGCATCTTCGGGGAAGATCGCCAAGCGCGCCAGCCATGTTTGCTGTTGGGGATTGAGCAGTTCAATACTCAAGCGCAAGGTCGCATCGACGGCGCGATGACGGTCATCGGAATTATCGATTTGGATCGCCCGTGTGATGCCGCGTTTTTCCAGCGCGCGCTTCAAATAATCGAGCGCGTTGGAAAGTGTCTCGCCCGCGCGGATGCGTTCACGGAGCGCGCCGTTCGCCAGCGTGAGCAGCAGCGCGTATTCGCCCAAACGTTGTGCGAGCAGGACAAAATCGGCGGTGTGTACGGCACGGTCGTCGGCGCTAAACTCATAGGCGATCAGATCGGCGGCTTCGGCGCTGGTCATGCTCGCCACCGTCACGCGCGCGGCTGCGGGTGGCAGTACATCGTCGTTGCGCGTGGTGATTAAGCGCGCAACGCGGGCGCCGCCTTGCAAAAACGGCTTCAGATGTTCGCGCTTCCACACATCGTCGATGACGAGCAAAATGTCGCGGTCTGCCATGAGTTCGCGCAAGCGGGTTTTCGCCAGTTCGACATCGAGATCGGCGCGTTGTCCGCCGCTCAGCTCTTCCACCAAGATATTGAGCTTGGCACGCACGGTATCATAGGTGGCGTTTTCGCCCAATGTCACCCACAAAATGCCATCGCTGTACGCGCTCTGGGTGCGCTCGTCATGGCAGATAGCGCGTGCGAGCGTGGTTTTGCCATAACCGCCCGCGCCTCTCAGCGCCAGCGTCCCCGTGATGGCGCGCGGATTTTTTTGGTCTTTATCGAGCAGCAGATCGATAAGCTGATTGAATTGGGCATCGCGCTGCACATAAATCCCTAAATCATCGACCATGAATGGGGCGTGCGCGGTGACACACGGTGTATAAATTTTACCGAGCAAGCCTTTCCATGCTTCGTGGTGGGCAGGCGATGTGAAGGCGTCATGCGTCGGTGAGTAACCGAGATGCGCGAACTGGGCTTTGGACATCCAGCGCGGGATCGTTTGCAAATCGAGATCGGGCGATGCTTTGACCGGGATCACACACACGCCGATGCGCCGCGCGTAACGCCATTCCTTGATCACGGTTTCGCGGTCGAACGCCGCCGGGGTGATGATCATGATCACATAATTGACATGGTCGATGGCGTCGGTGATCTTTTTCCACCAGTCATCACCGACAGCGCGCGGCAGTTGAATCACATCCTGCCATACAAACACGCCTTCTTGTTCAAGTGCGGCGCGCAGCCCTTGCGCGAAGCTGGTTCCGTCTTGGGTGGCGTAGCTGATGAATACGCCGTTGCGCGTCGAATTATCCGCCATGGTCGTTCCGTTATGATTGTGGGGTGTAAGCGTTGAATATTATTGTAACGTGGCATATGACAAAAGACGACACAGACAGCACATCAAGCGCCGCTTGACTGTGCTTGACCGCCAACCCCCCTTCGAAGTCGGAGAGGGGCGGCAGGCGAAGCGTGGTGGAGATTAGCCAGCCAGATCAGCCAGCACTTCCTGGTAAATTTCGTTGGCGCGCAGTTCGGCGTCCGCTGCTGCTTCTGCGACATCCATGCCGTTGATGGTGATGTTGGTGTAGAGTTCAGCCGTAATCGCGCTGATTTCGTTGGCGCGTGGGTGCGCGGGCGAGTTGATCAAGCGGACATCGCCGCCGCTCAACACATCGGCGAAGCTCGCGTACTGCGGATTGGCGGTGTAGAACTCACTCGCCGCGACGGTTTCGCGCGTCGTGGTATTGTACGGTTGATACTGAGCGCCTTCGGTCCAAATCTGCTGCGCTTCGGGGTTGGTCGCCCAGAACTTGATAAAGAGCCACGAGGCGAGATTTTGTTCTGGCGTGCCGGTGAAAATCGAGACACCACGCAAGAAACCGACAATCGAACGCGCCCCTTCGGTGTACGGCACGGTCGTGTTGATCCATTCAATTTCGAGACCGGCGTCGTCCATTGGCTGCTGAATGAACGGCACACCAACGCTGCTGCCCACGGCAAACGGATTCAAACCGAGCGAGAATTCACCTGTGTTGGCGAACGCGCCGCCTTCGGGGAAGTAGGCGCAATCATCGTTGTACAGGTCTTGCAGGAACTGGAGCGCGGCAATCGCGTTTTCGTTGGTGAAGTTGTAGGCGTCGGCGGCTTCATCGAAGATGTAACCGTCGTTGGAGAACACGAAGCTGTACAGTTCATCGGCGCTGCCACGGAATGCGAAACCGCGCACGTCGCCGCCATTGGCGGTGGTGAGTTCGTTCGCCGCGCATGCTGCCGCACGGAACTGCTCGAAGGTTTCGGGCGCGCCTTCAAAATCGATGGCGCCTGCTGCACGCAGTTCGTTCAACATCGATAGGTTGACCGACATGACATTGGCGGAAACGCCAACGGGCCACGCCAACAACTGACCATCGAACGGCGCAATTGCCGGGCGGTTGGTATCGACGAGCGCGAAATCGAGCTGTGCGGTTTCTTCTTCGGTGAAACCCCATTCTGGCGAGTCGAGATACGCATCGAGCGGCGTCAGGACGTCATCAAGATACCAGCCTTGCGCGCTGCTCACGAACGCATTGCCAGCAATGTTTGGCACTTCGCCCGTGGTGATCGCGGCGCTGAGTGCGTCGGGCAGGGCTGCGCCCGCGCCAAACTTTTGTTGTTCGACGGTGATGCTATACTCGTTCGATTCATTGAACAGGGCGACGATTTGATCCATCGCCGCTTCTTGTGTCCCCGCCCACTCGTTCCAGTAGGTCACAGCCTGCCCGGTTGGATCCACGCCAGCCAGCACGTCTTCTTGCGCTAATAACGGACTGACCGCCATCACGCCCAAGACGAGCAACATCAGAACGAACAACATACGCTTGTGCATAGACACTTCTCCTTGAATAGAAACTCCACACAAAACCACGCCTGATGACCATCGCCCTCGCAGTCATCAGGACAACACACACGACGCGGCATAACCGCGCCATGAGAGGGATCGCTTATGGGGTCAGCCTTTGACGCCGCCCGAATAAATGCCCGCCGTGAACTGCTTTTGCGTCAGGAAATAGACGATGAGCAGCGGGATGATCATGATGACCGATGCCGCCATTTGCAGATGAAATTCATCGCCCGCGTCGGTTTGCACGAACTTGGTCAGCCCGAACGCGACGGGTCGCCACTCGTCGGTGTTGACGACCAGGAGCGGCCACACCAGCGAGTTCCAAGAGCCGATGAAGGCGAAGGTGACAATCGTCATGATCGGCGCGCGCGAGAGCGGAATGGCGATATAACGGAGAAACGTGAGGTGCGTCGCGCCATCGATGCGCGCGGCATCCCACAGATCGTTGGGAATTTGCGCGAAGAACTGGCGCAGCAGAAAGATCGTGAATGCCGACGCCATGAACGGGATTGTCAGCGATTGCCAGTTATTCAACCACGCGCCGCCGGGTCCAAAAATGCTCTCGCTCAAGCGGCTGATCCACACGACGGTGAGCAGATTCGGGATGAGCGTGACAATATCGGGAATCATGAGGGTGGCGAGAAAGAGCGCGAAAATCACGTTGCGCCCCCAGAAACGCATCCGCGCGAACGCATACGCCGCTGGGATGCAGAACAGGAGCAAGCCTGTGATGGTGATCGCGGTGATGCGCACGCTGTTCCACATAAAGCGCGAAAACTGTGCGGTATCCCATGCCGTCGCGTAATTTTGCCAGATCGGGGTCGCGGGGATAAAACGTCCGGCGATGACCTCGAAGTTGTTCATCAACGACCAACTAAGCATCCATATGAACGGGAGCAAACACAATAAGCCGCCCGCGATCAAAATCAGATAGGTGAGCGCTTTCGTCGTTGGGAACGGCTTGCTCTGCTTGATGGGTTGGATCGTGGTTGCAGCCGCCGTCGAAATACGAATGGTATCAGCCATAGAACACCTTGCGCCCTGCAACACGGTTTTGCAGCACCGTCAAAACGAGAATGACACCGAACAGTACGAATGCCAGCGCCGAGCCATACCCAAAATTCGGGCTGTCGCGCTGAATTTCGTTGAAGATGTAGATATTGAGCGTATCGACCGCCTGATACCCGCCCGGTTTACGCAGCAGGAAAATTTGCGTGAAGGTTTGAAACGTACCGATGGTGGAGACGAGCAGCAGAAAAAATGTCGTCGGCGACAACAGCGGCAGTGTGATAAACCGGAATTGATGCCAGCCGTTGGCGCCATCGATGCGTGCTGCTTCGTACAGGTCGTTTTCGATGCCACCCAAGCCCGCCAAAAAAATCACGGCGCTGTATCCCGCGTAAATCCACACGTTGAACAGAATGATGACCAGCAGTGCTAAACCGGGACCCGCGAGAAAATCAGGGATGCCGTCGCCAAGTATCAGCGTGAAAATGCCGCGCGATTCGCGCAGCCAGTTTTGCGGCTCAATACTCAAAGCCCGCAGCAGTTGGTTGATGGGTGAGGATGGATTATGCGAAAACAGCAGCGAAAACACGACCGAGGTTGCGACGAACGGCGTCACATACGGCAGGAAAAACACGACGCGGAACAGCGATTTGCCTTTGAGGTTCTGGAACAACAAGACCGCCAGCGCCAGCCCCAGGCTGATTTGCAGCGGCACCGAGAACAACGTGAACATGAACGTGACGTTGAACGAGCGCAGCACACTTTGATCGGCGTCGGCAAACGCGGCGGGCAGCTCGCGGATTAAGGTGACCGCGCCGACAACGAGCAGGATCACTGCCAGCACGCGCAAGATAAAGGTGCGACTGCCCGCTGCGTGGTTATGCAATGTGCGCTGCCACAGCCATAAAGCGATGCCGACCAAGCCTGTCCCCGCACCGATGATTAAGACCTGCGTCCAGATCGGCATTTCGACGCCCGCAGCCAGCGACGCGGCGATCGAGGTACTGGCTTCGAGTATGGTTAGCATCAGCGCCCATGCGCCGCCCATCAGCAGCATTCCCGCCGTCCACGCGGTGATCAACCAGTGCGTCGCTTGCTCATGGCGGATCAAACGCGACCATGTAACGGTTATGATAACGGCGGTGATGATCAACGCGAGCATCAGATTACCCGCCGCGATCGATTGTGGAAAGCTAAAGCTGGCGTAAAACTCGTTGACAAACGCGCCCTGCGTAATCGATTGACCCCGCAAACGCGCCGGGACATCGAGAATCAGCGGCAAAATTGTGAAGAACCATGCGATAAACGTGCCAGTGGCAGCCGTCAGCGCGGCAGCGGGGAAAACAGCGGTCACGCTGAGCGGATTGGCGCGTAGATGCGTGATCAGCGTGCGTAGACGCAGCACGCCGAAAAAGAGCGCGCCAATTGCCAGCCAGAAAAACAAGACGTAGGCGAAATTGCCGAGCGCCGAAGCATATTGATCGAGTCCACGAAACTCGTCGGCAGTGCGCCGCCAACGATGCAGACTGACAAAAAACGCGAAGCCGACCGGAAATATACCGAAGATGAACAGGATGAGGGTGGCAGGGGTGATAAACGCGTATCCGGTCAGGTTCTCTAAGAGAACTCTGCCCCGGCTTGTTTCGAACCAACGAGATGTTTTTGCAACCGTCGCCATTCAGCACTGCTCTGGTTGTTATGCCAACAAAAATGTCATTATAGGGATGGGCTTTCGCTTTACAACCGTGCCAGCGAAGGCTTAGTCAAGATTTAAGCGCGTCTTAACAGGCGCGCTAAAACGTCATCGGCACGCGCACAAAGCGCACGAAGGTGTCGTTTTCGGTGAGCGTGACCAGATTGAAGCCAGGATTTTGCAGCGTATCGCGTGCGGGCGCTTCCGCGCCAACCCATGTTCGGGTTTGAAACCACGCGCTCTGCGCGCTGAAATAGGCAATGCCATCGCGCATCGTGACGACGCTTTCGTGAATGTGTCCGTAAAAGACGCCGCGTAAGCGCTGACGGGCTTTGAGCAAACTTTCGTGCAGGCGCATCCCGTTTGTCAGCACCATCGTATCGATCCATGGCGCGCCGAGTGGGATCGGATGGTGATGGACGCCGACGACCAACGGACGTGCGTCCGACGCGGCACAAATCGCATCGATCCACGCCAGTTGTTCATCTGCCAGATACCCGAATGCACCGCTTTCGTCGGCGGGCGCGTGACTATCGAGCAGCACGACTTGTACACCGTTGACGGCGAACTGCGTATCGTAGTGCGCGCTGATGCGGTAATCGGGTTCACCGAGAAAATGACTTTGAAACAGCGCGAGATTGTCGTGATTGCCCGGTAGATAATGCACCGGATGACGAATTTGACTCAAGAGTGCGAGCGCGCCGGTGTAATCGCTGCCGCTTTGCGGATGATGCACGACATCGCCTGTGTGCAAGACAAAATCGATGGACATCGGCAGCGTATTGACCGCCTCGATCAAGGCGACGGTGCTGGCGCGGGCGCTGTGCGGGGCGACGGGTTCGATATAACCCGGATCGGGATGAAAATGCGTATCGCTGATGTGAACGAACGTGAGCAGGGGTTGGGTTGTCAATCGACCCTCACAAATTATCGTGCGGACAGGGCATTGCGTGGAGTATGAGGGAGATAAGATTAAAGTTCAAGGGATGGACGGCGACCGCCGACTCTCAGTTTAGATGAATGGTTGATGTACAACCCTAGAATTCACGGCATGAACCCATTCTAATCGTACAATCAACAGTGTGTCATGAGGACAACATTTTGAAAACCATCTTAAACATCGTCGCCGTGATGATGGCGATTGCTGGAACCATCTTTATTTTACAGGGGTTGAACATTTTAACCGGCAGCAGCTTTATGACAGGCGACCCGCAGTGGTCGGTGATTGGTACGGTATTGGTGGTGATTGGGGTGGGGTGGCTGGTCTACAGCAACCGCCGACGAACCCCGACAGTGTAAACGGTTGAGTTCATTACTCACCTTACGCATTTTCCTCGTTTTCAGCCCTCACCCCCTGCCCCTTTCGCTCAGGGCAGGACAGTTTTAATAATCAATGCCGTTAACCCTCACCCCTCGTGGGCTGAGGGGTGAAAAACCTTCGCGCTAGGGGAAGTCCTTCTACCTGAGGGGGAAGGATTAGGGAAGCGGGCAAAAAATCCTTACATCACCCGCGCGCCGTCGCTGGGCGTCGTCACGTAAATCGACGCTGAGCGCCCCGCCGCCGCTTGATACGCCGTGCCGACCGACGCGGTGAAATCCTCCATCCTATCGGCATCCACGAGCGCGACCGCGCACCCACCGAAGCCTGCACCTGTCATGCGCGCGCCATACGCCGCCGGATGTGCGAGCGCGCATGTCACCATGACGTTGAGCGCGTCGCTGCTCACTTCAAAATCGTCGCGCAAACTGATATGACTTTCGTTCATCAACGTGCCTAAACGTACTGCGTCGCTTGCGCGCATGGCGTCGGCGGCGAGCAGCGTCCGCATATTTTCGGTGATGACATGACGCGCGCGCCGAAACACGACTGGATCGAGCGCATTTTTAGCGCCGCTCAACTGCTTTATCGAGACATCGCGCAGCGCCTTGACGCCAAAATGCGCCGCCGCTGCTTCACACTGGGCGCGCCGCTCGTTGTAGGCGCTATCCACCAAGCCGCGCCGTGTCATGGTATCCAACACGACGACCAGCGTCCCGGTTGGGAGCGGAACAGACTGCGTTTCGAGCGTGCGGCAGTCGATAAGCAGCGCGTGACCCGCCTCGCCCGCCGCCGAGATCATTTGATCCATGATGCCGCATTTGACACCGACCCATTCGTTTTCAGCGCGCTGACTCAGCCGTGCCATATGCGGCGCGTCCCACGCGATGCCCGATGTATAAGTCAGGGCGCGCGCCGTCGCCAGCTCAATCGCCGCCGACGATGACAGCCCCGCCCCACGCGGCACGTCACCTGTTACCGTGCCGTCCCAGCCTGTGAGCGCGTAGCCCGCGTCATGCAGCGCCCACGCCACGCCTTTCATATACTCCGCCCACCCGTGTTCGCTGCGCGTGGTATCGGTCAGCGAAAACAGCGCGGTTTCGCCATAATCGATCGAATATACCCGCACGTGCGCATCGGCACGGGGACGCAGCGCGATCCACACGGCGCGGTCGATTGCCATCGGCAGAACAAAACCGTCGTTGTAATCGGTGTGTTCGCCGATCAAATTGACACGACCGGGCGCACGGATGATCGCGGTTGGGTCGCCGCCGAACTGGGCGCGAAATGCGTTTTCGACGGTGGTTTGAAGGTTCATCTTCGTTATCATCCTTAAGTAGAAATCATTCAGCCGGCGTCGCGGTAGTGAACATCGGGCAAATCGCGCAAACGGGCGGCGGCTTGTTCGGGCGTCAAATCGCGCTGCGCGCCCGCTAAAAGCTCATAGCCGACCATAAATTTACGCACGGTCGCGGATCGCAGCAACGGCGGGTAAAAGTGCGCGTGCAGCCGCCAGTGCGCTTGATCTTCACGCGCGGCATCGCCTGTTGGCGCGCCATGCCAGCCCATCGAGTACGGAAAAGAGGTTTCGAACAGGTTGTCATAGCGGGTGGTCAGCCGCTTCAGGATATCCGCCAGCGACTCACGCGCTGCGTCATCGAGATCGGGCAAGCGCTGTACAGGCTGCTTGCATAATAAGAGCGTCTCGAAGGGCCACAGCGCCCAATACGGCACGACTGCCACCCAGCTATCATTTTCGACAACGATCCGGTCGCGGCGTTCGAGTTCCGCCGCCGTATAATCATCGAGCAAGGCGCGCCCGTGTCGTTGAAAATACGCACGCTGCGCCGCATCTTCTTTATGCGGCTCATTGGGCATAAAATCCGACGCCCAGACCTGACCATGCGGATGTGGATTCGATGCGCCCATCGCCGCGCCTTTGTTTTCAAAGACCTGTACCCACTTATAGCGCGTGCCCAGTTCGCTCACCTGTGCCGCCCACACATCGATGACGTGACGGATCGCCGGGATGCTCATATTAGGCAGCGTTAAATCGTGGCGCGGCGAAAAACAAATGACGCGGCATGTCCCGCTCGCGCTGACCGTCTCGAACAATGGATCGTCATCGTGATGGGTGGGCGTATCGGGCATGAGCGCGGCGAAATCGTTGGTGAACACGAAGGTATCGTCATAATCGGGGTTCTGGACGCCGCCCGCCCGTTCATTGCCAGGACACAAATAACATGTCGGGTCGTGGTGCGGGCGGTCATCGGCGGGCAGCTTTTCGATTTGTCCTTGCCACGGGCGCTTATTGCGGTGCGGCGAAACGACAACTGCTTCACCTGTGAGCGGGTTGCGGCGCAAATGTGGATGATCGGTCGGGTTGAACATGCTGATCTTTTCGATGGAGTCAATGTGCTTAAAGCTAAAAACATAACACAAAGACACGACGGCACAAAGGCACGAAGAAATGCATTTCATTTAACAGCGTTACAAAACGCAAATGCGTGCAAAAATTTGTTAAAGTTCATGTATCTGTCGAGATGTTTACGGTTACAATTGTAGTTTGAATGTCAACATGGACATGAGTAGGGTTTTGGCTGTCATGATCGATCATCCCCTCTATATACGACTACCCACCGAAAATGAACAGGCGCATTTCGCCGCGCGGTCGTGTGCCGAAGCCGTGATGAATGTCTTGATCGACTCGCAATCGACCGGATGGCTGCGGCTGCATGGATTCGCTATTTTGCCCGAAGCGGTCGAAATGGTGATGACGCCCATCAAGCAGAGCGCAAGCGGCGTGATCGCACACTTGCAATCACAAAGTATCCCGCTGCTGGCGGTCTTAATCCCCAGTGCGCTTGCAGTGTGGAGTCGGCATTACACCGTCAAATTGCTTGAATCGCAGCGCGCGCTCGATGCACGGTTGGAAATGCTCAACCTGATGCCCGTCGCGTGCGGCATCACCGATGAATCGACACAGTATGCGTATAGTTCGATAAACCCGCGTTATACAGGCATGGTCAGTCGTTTCGCAGGCTTTCAGATGACGCTGGCGCGCATCACACCGTCGACTCCGATCCCTGCTGTCACTGTACCGCTGCCACAGCCTGAATCTTAAACGAACGGGGCGACCGATGTCGTCGCCCCTACGATGTAGTGTGAGCGGTCATCAGCCGGGCGTACGGTCTTCCTGGAAGGCGTCGTCCATTTCTTCTTTGGTTTTATCCGAAACGGGCGTCTCGGTCGGCGCACTTATCGGCTTCACTGGCTGACTGCTGCTGCCGACGGGCTGCGTGGTTTCTTCGGTCGCGCCCGCATGTTTCATACTGTCCTTCGTATCGGGCGTATCCGACTGCTTGCTGCCGTCAAATTCGTCATCGGTGCCTTTGCCCGAACTGACAACATCGCTGAACTCGTGGTCGGTGCCAGTCACTTTGGGTTTGACCTGATCACTCGTGGAGTGGGTTGAATCAGCTTGATTGTTTGGGGATGTCATCGTGTGTCTCCTGTGGTTATTTGTGGTAGTCATAACCGCAGTAGGCACCGATGCCCATCCCCGAAAGACCTATTTTCGACTAGACCCCGTGACTGCTCAGCCCTCACCCTAAGTCCCTCAGCCCACAAGGGGAGAGGGACTTTCTACCGCGTTTCTCCCCTTCTCCCACAAACTGGAGAAGGAGTCGGGGGATGAGGGATACCTGAGCAGTTACCTAGACCCCGTAAATTTCACCGTATTTGGCTTGCAGATACTCCATGTAGTAGTGCGACTGGATGCCTTCGCCCGTGACGCGGCGCGTCAGTTCGTCGCCGTCGTATTTGCGCCCGTGCTGATGAATATGCTCGTTGAGCCACAAGCGCAGCGTATCGAACTTGCCGCTGGCGATATCCGCCGGAATCGACGGATGATCTGCGATGGCTTTGCGGTAATACTGCGCCGCCAGCATATTCCCCAACGCATAGGTGGGGAAGTAACCGATCAAGCCGCTTGACCAATGCACGTCTTGCAGTACACCGAGCGTATCGGTCGGCGGCACAATGCCGAAGAAGGCTTCAAAGCGTTCGTTCCATACGCGCGCGAGGTCGGCGATCTTAATCTGCCCATTCAAGAGTTCCATCTCGATTTCGAAGCGGAGCATGATATGCAGGTTGTAGGTGGCTTCGTCGGCTTCGACGCGGATGAACGACGGCGTGACCTGGTTGATCGCGCGGTAGAACGTGTCCAAATCGACGCCGCCCAACTGCTGAGGGAAGGCGAGTTGAAGCTGTGGCAGCGCCCACGACCAAAAGCCTTTGCTGCGCCCGACGATATTTTCCCACATACGCGACTGCGACTCATGCACGCCGAGCGATGTGCCTTCGCCCAAAAGTGGCAGCGCATCGATTTGTGCGCTCACGCCTTGTTCGTACATGGCGTGACCCGCTTCGTGCAGCATCCCAAACAGTGCTGGATTCAGAAAGTTGGGGTTAAAGCGCGTCGTGATCCGCACATCGTCGCGGCTGAAACTTTGCGCGAACGGATGCACCGAAATATCCTGGCGTCCACGATTGAGATCGAAGCCGAACGCCTTGATGATATCGAGCGCGAACGCGCGTTGATCGTCGATGGGATACGGCTGATGCAAAATCGTGTTATCGGTGCGGTCGGCGTGGTCGCTGATCTGGCTGATCAACGCAACCAGCGGCGTTTTGTGGTCATCGAAGATCGCTTTGACTTGCGCCGACGTGACGCCGCGCTCGTATTCGCCTAAAAGCGCATCATACGGGTGATCGTCATAACCAAGATGATCGGCGATGCGGCGGGCGAGTTCGTAAATCTGCGTGAGCGCGGGGACGAATGAGGCAAAGTCGTTATTGGCACGGGCGTGCGCCCATACGTCATGTGCCAACGCGGTGACGCGGACATTTTCTGAGACAAGCGCTGCCGGGAGTTTGGTCAAGCGGCGGTAATCTTCGCGTACCACGCGGATCAAGCTGGCGTCGTCGCTATCGTATGCCGCGCCGTTCAATTCGTTCTCGGCGGCATCGAGCAGGCGCGCGGTTTGTTCGCCTGTAAAGAGTTCGTGGGTAATGCGCGAAACCGTCGCCAACTGCGACGCACGCGACTCCGCGCCGCCGGGTGGCATAATGACTTGTTGATCCCAACCAAGCAAGCCTTCGGCGGCGTTCAGATTTTCGACATCGCGCAGGTGTTCAACAAGCGCGTCAAACGATGATCTCATGATGACCTCAATGGTTGATTTAAAAAGATTCAAATCCTATTAAACCACAGAAGCGGTCATCGATAAATAAAGGCGGAAGCATTCACCGCAGAGGGCGCAAAGCGCAGCACGCTGCGCCTCTACGGACGATGGTTTTATCTGGAAAGCGCCGTAAAACCCCTGCCTTCAGGCATGGGATATAAGGCGTCGGTCTTATGTTTTTTCTGCTGAAATAGGGTATGATGAAAGGAGGTTAAGGTACGAGACGTAAAAATCCGACC
>Ga0209591_10002953_pt1 | contig 20050 bp, 14 predicted proteins | sample MAT01_FD_187207 | JGI IMG/M metagenome (GOLD analysis project Ga0209591, IMG submission 187207) | Freshwater microbial communities from Lake Fryxell liftoff mats and glacier meltwater in Antarctica - MAT-01 (SPAdes) (version 2) | ecosystem: Environmental > Aquatic > Freshwater > Ice > Liftoff... | reverse complement strand
TGAGGGTGCTAGTGGCGACTTCTATGATGTGGTCGAAATCGACCACGACGTTCACGGCTATTTTGTCGCTGACGTGAGCGGCCATGGCGTGAGTGCTGCCTTTCTGACCTCGGCGATCAAGGCCTTGCTCAGGCAATACTCCGGTCCGCTCTTTTCGCCCGAAGACACCATGCGCGGGGTCGACCGTGTCATGCGTCAAATGCTCGGCGAAGAACAATATCTGACAGCGTGCTTTGCTTTATTGAATCGACGCACACGCAAGCTCTCGGTTGTCAGCGCAGGTCATCCTCCCATGGTGATTGTGCGCGCCAGCGGGAGGGTCGAATTAGTCGAAATGAAAAGCGATCCCATTGGGATTTTCAGCTCTCTCGTCCTCCAGCGGCAGGACTTGCGCCTGGGCCCTGGCGATCGCTTCTATCTCTACAGCGATGGACTGATCGAACTCAAACCCGGTGGTAGCCGGAAACTGGGTCTCGAGGCTCTCTCAGAGGCTTGTGTCGCAAAACACGCGGTACCTCTTGCCTGTGCTCCGAATCAGATCCTCGACCTGGTTCGAAAGAAACACGAATCCGCCGAAGCCCAGGATGACCTGTTGCTGATGGCAGTGGAGTTCAAAGGATGATCGATGTTGAAATGATAAACGAGCCCCGGCTCAGAACCGGGGAATTGAGGGCGGAGATTTCGGCATCTCAAAACGCGATCGAGTCCTTCTGTTGGGACTTTCAGCAGTGGTTGAGCCGGGAGGTTTCCTCAAGAGACGCCTTCGCCTCTGAGCTTCTATTGCGCGAGGCCCTGGTGAACGCTGCAGAACACGGTTGTGCCGGTGTCCCTGAGCGGAGGATCCGATGCGTGGTGCGTGGCGGCAAGGGGAGGATCCTGATCGCTGTGTCTGACCCCGGCCCGGGGTTTGATTGGGCCAGCCGGCTTGCTTTCGTTCCTGAGGCCGAAGCCACCAGCGGCCGTGGCTTCTCAATCTACATAAATTACGCAACCCGAATTCGGTTTAACTCGACCGGCAACTCGATCTGTATTTACATGAAATTGAATGGCCCTTCAGTGGCCAAGGAGAGCAATTAATGACTAACTCATTGCCACATAACGTGGATCAAACACCTATACTTCTCAAAGTAGAACGAGACCTGGTGGCTTCCCACAGTGCGGAGTTGCGAGATCAGTTGCGAACTCTGATCAGCCAGGGAGCCCGCTCCGTCGTACTCGACTTTAGCCAAGTGCGCATGGTGGATTCAGCCGGCCTTGGAATGATCATCGCCGCGCACAATTCGCTCAAAAAAGTGGAGGGCGAGCTTGCCGTGACAGAGTGTTCTGCCGAGATTCTAGAACTGTTTCGCACGATGCGGATTCATCAGCACATGCGCGTTGAGGGGGCGGGAGTCGCCTCATTATGACACAATCCAGCGCCGACGATGAGTTGATCCAGGAGTATCTCGTCGAGAGCCGGGAGCATCTGGCAACGATTGAGAATGACCTTTTGCAAATCGAGCAGGACGGAAGCACCATTGATGAGCAATTGGTGAATCGGGTCTTTCGTGCTGCACACTCGATCAAAGGCGGCGCCGGATTCTTTGACCTCTCTCGAATTCGCGAACTCGCCCACCGCACTGAAAGCGTTCTCGACATGGTGCGCTCGCGCCAGATGGTGCCTTCTCCCGAGGTGGTTAGCGTTTTGCTTCTCGCCTTTGACCAGCTCCGCGAAATGCTGGTTCGCTACGCCGAGAGCAACCAGATCGAGATTGCCGATTTTGTCAACGCTTTGGCCGGGCTTACCTCAAGCCATCTTCCAGAGTCGCGCAAGGCCTCGGTAAAATCGACGGTTTCGCTGGCGATTCCCGGCGCTGCGAAAATGATCGAAATTGCCGCTTTTGATCTGGAGCAGGCACGTCGCGGTGGACGCACCATCTATCTCATCGAATATGATCTGATCCGCGACCTGCAACGCAAAGACAAATCGCCCTTAGCTGTCATGAGTCAATTGGCCAAGTGCGGCACGATCATTGAATCCCGCTGCGATTTTGCCGGTGTGGGCACTCTCGATGATGAGCCCTCAACTGTAATCCTCTTCGAAGTCCTCTACTCCTCGGCCCTCGAGCCTGAATTGATCAACGATTTGCTCGACCTTCCGCCGTCCAGTGTGAAGGTGATTGAAAAGAAGGGCAGCATCAAAAGCCTAAGCGAGCTGGGCGGTGAAGTCGAAGTTGCCGAGCTTTCTCCCGCGCCTGTTATGCCTCTGTCCAGACCCTCCGTCCCTACAGAGTCGAGCATGACGCGCGCCTCAACTGCTGAGGCTACGATCCGCTTAAATGTCGAGTTACTCGATTCACTCATGAATCTTGCGGGTGAAATGGTTCTGAGCCGCAACCAGCTAAATGAAGCGGTGAGTCAACAGGACATCGGAGAGATCAGAGCGAGCGCTCACCGGCTCAGCCTGGTGACAAGCGAGCTCCAGACTGCCGTCGCTCTTACCCGGATGCAACCGGTTGGCACTTTGTTCGCCAAATTCCCCCGCCTTGTCCGTGATCTCTCTCGCGATCTTTCAAAAGAAGCGCAGCTTCAGATCGAAGGTGGGGATGTTGAGATTGACAAGTCGATTCTCGAAGGGTTAAGCGACCCGCTGACTCACATGATCCGAAACGCCGTAGATCATGGCCTTGAGACACCAGACCAACGCAAGGCCACTGGCAAAACTCCCCTCGGCACCGTCACACTGCGAGCAAGCCATCAGGCCGGTCAGGTTGTCATTGAGATTTCAGACGACGGCAAGGGTCTGTCGGGCGAGAAGGTCGCCGCCTCGATGCTCAAGAAAGGCATGATCACACAAGAACAGTTGCAGATCATGTCTGAGCGCGACAAGATGATGCTGATCTTCCTGCCTGGTGTTTCGACAGCCGAGACACTCAGCGATGTCTCTGGCCGAGGCGTGGGCATGGATGTCGTTAAGACCAATCTCGACCGTCTGGGTGGCAAGATCGAGATCGATTCCACTCTCGGGCATGGCACTTCGTTTCGCATAAAGTTGCCTCTTACTCTGGCCATCATTCCCTCACTGCTGATCAGTGAGGGTGGCCGCCGATTCGCAATTCCTCAAGTCAATGTTTCGGAACTGATTCGCATTCCAGCCCGCCAGCTTGGCGAACGGATTGACCATGCCGGAGACCGGCAAGTCTTGCTCCTACGGGACCGGCTGGTTCCACTGGTGCACCTCAGTGCCGCGCTTGGCAGTGCCGCTCTTGGCGCTGCAGCAACTGCCGCCAAAGCTCCTGATCAGGCCTGTCTGATCGTCCTGGTAGACAGCGGATCTGCCCAGTATGGTCTGGTCGTCGAGGCTCTTCATGACACGGTTGAAATTGTGGTCAAGCCGCTCGGTCGTCACCTGCAAGGGTTGGGCGACTATGCCGGTGCCACCATACTCGGCGATGGCCGTGTAGCACTGATTCTCGATGTGGCTGGAATTGCGACTCGTGTCGGCTTAAGAGAGGGCACAATCGAGTTTGCTCGCACTGAAGATGCGAGTGCCCATATCGGTGAGGCACGATCCCTGCTGCTCTTTGAAAATGCACCGAACGAGCCTTGTGCTTTGCCTATTGAATTTGTCAAACGAGTCGAGCGGGTTCTTCCACATCAGATCCAGTATCTTGGTGGTCGGCGGAGCTGGCAGTGCGCTAATAGAATCCTTCCGGTACTGGCCTTGTCAGACCAGACCGGGCTCGCACCTTTGTCGGAAGACCAGCAATGGGTTGTCATCGAATTTGAGCGGCTCGGCCGCACAATGGGGCTGCTCTGCGCGGAACCCCTGGATATGGTCGAAGCCTGGATTGAAATCGACCAACAGACCCTTCGTCAACCTGCCATTGCCGGCTCTGCGATTATCAAGGGCCGCACAACGCTTCTGGTAGACCTCGGCGAGCTTGCGGCGTCACTGGAACCGGCTCCAGCGGCTGAAAAGCAACTTGCGACCAACGTCTATTCCGATGTCTCGCCTTCGCCTGCTCGCCCCATCCGCAGTACCGTACTGGTGGCTGAAGACTCCGACTTCTTCCGCGGCCAGATCTGCCGGCTCGTCGAAGCCGTCGGGTACAAAACCCTCTCTGCTCCAGACGGTCAAGCTGCATGGGAATTACTGGACTGCCATGCCGATGAAATCGCCGTTGTTGCAACCGACGTTGAGATGCCAAAACTCGACGGACTGCAGTTGACCCGCCGGATCCGCAGCGATGGGAGATTCGACAGCCTTCCTGTGATCGCGCTCAGTTCCCTGGCCGGAGAGATCGAAATTGCTCGAGGGATTGAAGCTGGCGTCAGTGAGTATCAGGTGAAACTTGATCAGGATTTATTGCTGGCCAGCATTGAGCGAGCTATCGAAACCGGAAAACTTTAGTCAACAAATTCAGGAAAAAGAGATAAGAAATGAACAACTGGAAAATTCAAACCAAGATGCTCGCCGGCTTCGGCGTGGTGCTCACCGTGCTGCTATGCCTCGGGCTCTACACGCAAGCGCAACTGAAGCACATTGATGTTGCCGCGCACCGGACCACCGATGACACGCTGCCCGGTGGCTATCTGATTGCTCAATACCGGATTCTCACTCAGGAGAGAAAACTGGTGCTACGGAACCACCTCTCCGAAACCAGTCCATTCGAAATGAACCGGCTCGAAGCCGAGAATCGACTCATCCTCGAACGGATTGGCAAAATCATTTCCGATTATGAAAAGACGATCCACGAGCCGAGAAACCGCGAACTCTTTGCCGCTCTGCAGAAGGAGGGAAGCAGCTACTTGAAGCTTTCGAGTGAACTGATCCAGTTGAGTTCTTCCAGTGGCGGCAAGCAGAGGGCGTTTGCGTTTTATCAGAATAACCTTGTCGATCAGCAACGCCGTCTCGATGAAGCCCAAAATCAGATGCATGGCTACAACCGGCAGACGGGTGAAGAAACGGCCAAAGATATTCTTGCTTCCGTTCACCAGGCTAGCTCGGGTCTATTGCTCGGCCTCGGTTTGGCTATAGTTGCTGCCTTTACCACGACAATGCTACTCACCAGACTTGTTACCCAACCGCTCGGCGAGGTGCTAAACCAGTTGGAATCGGTTTCCAGTGGAGACCTCTCCCGCCAAGTTCAGGTTGGAATGCTCGAGCGGCAGGACGAATTCGGTATTCTTGCCCGAGCCTTGCAGACCATGTCCACAAACCTTCGTAAAATCGTGCAGGACATCAATACGGGGACTCGTAAGTTGGTGGATGCTTCTGCCGAATTGAGCGCCAGTTCGGCTGAAATGAATGCCGGATCCCAGCGTGCGAGCGACAGAGCGCAGAGTGTTGCCGTGGCAGCTGAAGAAATGGACGCAAATTTTAACAGTGTTGCGGTCGGAATGGAACAAACCACCACCAACCTCGCCTCGGTAGCTGCGGCTACGGCCCAAATGACGGGTACGATTGGCGAGATTTCAGCCAACTCTGAGAAGGCTCGCCAGATCACAGATGCCGCTCGAATGCAGGCACAACGCATTACCGGGCAGATGCAAACTCTTGGCCAGGCCGCGCGTGAGATTGGAAAGGTCACCGAGACCATCAACGAGATTTCCTCCCAAACCAACCTGCTTGCTCTCAATGCCACGATTGAAGCCGCCAGGGCCGGCGTTGCCGGTAAGGGCTTCGCCGTTGTCGCCAACGAAATTAAAGCTCTGGCCCAGCAAACCGCCACAGCTACCGACGACATCCGTGCCCGCATTGAAGGTGTACAAAGCTCAGCCTCAAGCGGCATTCTTGAGATTGACAAAATAGGCCAGGTAATTCGTGAAGTCAGCGACATTGTTGGCGTCATCGCATCTGCAATCGAAGAGCAGGCTGCCTCAACTCGTGGCATCTCCCAGAACATCTCCGAGGCCTCAATCGGTGTCGCCGATGCCAACGGCCGGGTGGCAGAATCCTCAAGCGTTTCCGGTGAAATCGCTCGCGACATTCATGCCGTAAGGCAGGTGGCATCAGAGATCTCCGCCGGGAGCCAGAGCATGAGTGCAGGTGCCGCTGGGTTGAGTACACTTGCTGAACAGCTCAACCGAACCGTCGCCCAATTCCAGATTTAGACCTGGCACAGGACATCCCACCCATGATCAAGACTGAAGAATTACAGCCATTGCGAACCAATCTTCTGGCCGCATTCAAATTGCGCGATTCGCTCTACGCCCTTGATGCCGCAATCGTATTTGAGGTGATCCGTGTGGCCGAGATTAGTCCGGTACCGCATGCTCCAGCCGAAGTGGTTGGTGTTATCAACCTGCGCGGCCGCATTGTGACCTTGATCGACATCGGTTTGATCCTTGGATTTCCTCCCGCCAGCCTTACCCGGCAGAGTCGAATTTTCATTGTCGAAGACCACGGTGAATATACCGGGTTGCTGGCCGATCAAGTCAGCGAAGTAACTGAAGTTGCCGATCTTGATTTGCAAGTGCCCCCTGCCAATATCCCCCAGGAACAATTGAAGTTTTGCCGAAGCGTCTACAGAGCATCCAGTCGCGTTGTCTTGCTTCTGGATGCTACTGCGCTGCTTGAGTCGGTTCAACTCGCAGGCAACCTGCCCCAATAGACAAGGAACAAACAAATGAGCTTCTGGCTGAGTTTTTGGAATCAAGCTTCGATCCGTCGAAGAGTCTTGCTCGGTTCAAGTTCTCTACTCCTGCCCGTGATGATGCTCTTCTACTTCAATGTCGAGCAACTCGCCGTCAATATTGAATTTGCCCAAAAGGAAATGAAGGGCAGTGAGGTCCAGCGCCCGTTGCTTGCATTGCTAGCGCAAGACCCTCGTCTGGGCGCTGCTGCTGACATGCGCTCCTTCTCAACTCAACTCGATGCAGTTGCGCAATCGCTTGGTCTTCCAGCCAATCTCTCGGCACGGCTTTCTGCTCTTGATGCCAGCCGCCGCAATGACGGACAGCAAGGCCTGGAGGCATGGACCCGCATGCTTCGCTCCTCCATCACCAAAGTAGGAGACGGCTCAAATTTAACGCTCGATCCCGAAATGGATAGCTATTACCTGGCCGATGTCAGCTCTGTTGTTACGGCGCAAGCACTCGATCGGCTCAATACTCTAAAGGCATTTGTCTCGTCCCGACCGCCTGCCCTGCGCCTCGATGAAGCCGATCGGACGCAGCTTTCCATCTATCAGGCACTAATAGACGAGTCAGACATGCAGAGGATCAAGGAGGATTTGGAGACGGCGATTGTCGAAAACGGCAAAGCTGCCCGCGGCCCAAGTACAAGCCTCAAAGCAACGATTGTGCCCCTCTCCTTGGACTACATTGCGAAACAGCAGCTTCATCTTGGGCTGGTTTCGAAACTCGCCAAGGGGCAATCCGTGAGCCTTGCCGAACTTGAAGCCTCCGATTCGACGGCCCGCAATTCGCTACTCGCATTATCGATGGCCGCATCCAGCGAACTCGAAAAAATTCTCGAAATGCGTATTGCCGCCTATGGCAGCTACCGCATAAAGATCATCCTCGGGACGCTGCTAGCCCTAGGGCTGGCTGCCTTCCTCCTGGTGTCAATTCTCAATGATATTGCCCGACCGCTCGCCGATGTGGTTGCGAACCTGATTCAGGTTTCACAAAAAAATCTTAGTGGCAGCCTGCCAGAGCGGCATCTGCTCCGTGGGGACGAAGTTGGCAAACTAGCGAGGGCCAACCTCGGCTTGTCCACCAGCCTGAACGCGGTGATAGAAGACTTGCGAGAAAGCGTGGTTGTTCTGCTTGAGTCTTCCTCGCAACTGGACTCGAGCTCGAAGAGCATGAGCTTGGGCGTGGACTCCGCCGTAAATCGAGCCCAATCGACAGCCGCTGCGGCAGAGGAATTGAGCTCCAACATCAACTCGATCGCTGTTGCAATGGAAGAAGCCTCCACCAATTTCAGCAGTGTCGCCTCAGCTTCGGCTCAGATGACCGGGACAATTGCCGGCATTGCCTCTAGTTCTGAACAAGCCCGTTCTACGACCTCTCAGGCTAGCCGCCAGGCCGATTTGATCCTCGAGCAGATGCAGCGACTGAGCGAGTCGGCCAATGCCATCGGTCAAGTAACGGACACCATCAAGGCGATCTCGGCTCAAACAAATCTTCTCGCCTTGAATGCTTCCATTGAAGCCGCCCGGGCAGGCGTCGCCGGCAAAGGCTTTGCCGTTGTCGCCGTGGAGATCAAAGAGCTGGCTCAACAAACCGCTGCCGCCACAGAAGACATCCGCAGCCGCATCGAGAGTGTGCAAAGTGCCACTCGCAGTGGTACCGAAGAAATTTCCCGGGTCTCGGCTATCGTTGGGGGAGTCAACGATTTGGTCAATTCGATTGCCGCAGCGATCCAGCAGCAGTCGATGACCACCCAAGACATTTCACGCAACATCGCCGAAGCCGCTATCGGAATGAAAGATGCGAATCTGAGGGTCGCAGAGTCCTCTTCGGTTTCACTCGAAATCGCCAAAGACGCTGCGAACGTAAACCAGGTAGCGGCACAACTAAATGCCGTCAACGTTCAAATTCAGGATCATGCCGACGGGTTGAATGCCATGGCCGTAAAACTGAACCAGACCATCGATCGGTTCACGGTAAGGTCACACTAACCCTCCAAGGATTCAGCTCTCATGATTCATCCCGTATCAGCCCCTAGAAAGCTCCGCACCCTGATCGTCGACGATACGGCGCTTTATCGTCGTGCTGTCACTGATGCTCTTTCCGGTATCCCGGATCTTGAGCTGATCGGTACGGCCAGCAACGGCCTTCTGGCACTGGCCAAACTTGAAGAGCTCCAACCGGATCTGATGACACTCGATATCGAAATGCCTGAACTCAATGGCATCGAAGTTCTGGAGGCGATCTCGAGCTGGCGCAAGAAACCAGCCGTCATTGTGCTGAGTGCACTTACGGTTCAGGGCAGCAATCTCACGATGAGAGCTCTAGAGCTGGGTGCCTTCGATTTTGTGACCAAGCCAGAAGGTGTGCAGAGTCTCGAAATCCTCAAGGAGAGTCTCGCGCCCCGGATTCAGGCCTTTGCCGAACGCGCTTTTGCCCGCGAGAGGACTAAAAGAGTGAGAATGCCCCTTCAGGCTGTCTCCCCAGTTGCTCCGAGGCTTGGCTCCAAGGCGAAAAGGCTGATTGTCATTGGTGTCTCAACCGGTGGCCCGCAAGCCCTGGCCCAAGTCCTCCCACTGCTTCCCGCAGACTTGAGTGTGCCGGTTTTGATTGTTCAACATATGCCTCCACTTTTCACCCGGGCTTTGGCTGAAAGTCTGCAACGCAAGTGTGCCCTCAAGATCAAGGAAGCGGAGGATGGCGAATCAGTTCGCCCCGGCCTGGCTTATCTTGCTCCTGGTGGAAGACAGATGAAAATCAAGTCGCTAGCCAACGGCGAAATCCGCATCGAGATCAACGACGATCCGCCTGAAAATCATTGCCGTCCCTCGGTCGATTATCTCTTTCGTTCCGTCGCCCTCCAGGCTCCGGGCTCGGCTATCGGCGTGATTCTTACCGGAATGGGCAACGACGGCGCACAGGGTCTGCGGCTCCTAAAACGGTCCGGCTGCGCCACAGTCGCGCAGGACGAAGCCACTTGCCTGGTTTACGGCATGCCCCGGGAGGCGGTTGCCACCGGTGCCGTCGACGACGTACTTCCCCTTGACAGCATTGCCGGGCATCTTCTCAATTTGCTCGGCCAGGGTAAACCCACATGAAATTGCTGGCCAGCGAGCACACACTTGTCTTTGACTACATATATTCGATATCGGCAATCGTGCTCGAAGCAAGCAAAGACTATCTGGTGGAAGGTCGCCTGTCTGCCTTGGCCGAAAGCAGCGGCTGCGCTTCATTTGCCGACTTGATTCGCAAAGCCAAAGCGGATAGCTCCGGTGCACTCAAACGCAAAATCATCGACGGCATCACTACCGGCGAGACCCTCTTCTTTCGTGACACCAGCCCCTTCGATCTGCTCCGTCACAAACTGATCCCGGAACTTTTAGACCGGCAGGCTCGCAGCACGCTTAAGCCTCCCATCCGGATCTGGAGTGCCGCCTGTTCCACCGGGCAAGAACTCTACAGCATTGCGATCCTCTTGCGCGAGATGCTCGGCGACCCCCACCGACACAACCTCCGCCTGGTCGGCACCGATCTCTCCGACGAGGCTGTCGCCAGGTCCAGTTCCGGCTACTACAACTCCATCGAGATGGGTCGTGGTCTCAGTGACCCCTTGCGTGCCCAGAACTTTATCGCCGACCTCAAGGGCTGGAAGATTCGTGACGAATTGCGCGTCCTCACCAGTTTTCGGCGGCTCAATCTGATGGAGGACTTCTCCAGCATGGGCAAGTTCGACATCATTTTTTGCCGCAATGTCGCTATTTATTTCAATGACAAGGACAAAGCTTCGCTCTTTCAGCGGCTCTCCCAGCGGCTTGAATCACATGGATCTCTCATCATCGGCTCGATGGAGAGCCTTGGGAATTCCTGCCCTCAAGTCGAATCTAAACGACACCTCCGAGCCGTTTACTATCAACTTCAGGAAGGCAAGGCCCAGGCGGCCTGAATCACAATCTAATGCCTAATTCAACCCTCGCTCTGCGCCCTGTTCTTTTTGTCGGCAAATCCAGCTTCGACCATGGAATTCTCGACCAACTCAACGCTTACTGCCAGCCAGATCCTCATTGGGTTGTGGGTGTCCCGCAAGCCCTTGCCGCACTCGTTGACAAGCACTGGAGCCTTTGCCTCATTCATCTCGACCCCGATCCCCATGCCGCACTGGCCGCTGCCTCAATCATTTCAAGAAACTCCGCAACATCAGCCCGGCCCACTCCCCCCTGCATCGGAACCACTACCGCTGGGGGCAATACTATGGATCCATTGCGCAGCGCCTCCGGTCTCGATGCAATCATTAGCTTGCCTTGCGAAACGCAGATCTGGGCGTCCTGGCTTTCGGATCCCGTCTCCTTCGATCCCGATGACTTGATTGATCGAATGATGGGCAATGAGATTCTGGCCAAGCGTATCGTTGGGGTCTTCCTCGAAGATGCGCCCAGACAGTTGATGGCTCTTCACGATGCCCTCATCCGGCACGATAACGAGTCTGGTAGCCGAATCGCACATTCACTTTGGGGTGCCGCAGCCAATGCAGGTGGGGATGCGCTAGTTTCTCTAGCCAAGGGAATTGAAAACGCCTCAAGCGTTGGGCATTTTGAAGAAGTAGAACAAATGCTTCCAAAGCTGGAAGAACGATTTGCCCGGTTGAGGCCAGTCCTCGAACGATTCTGCCGCTAAACTACTTGCCGCCAAGCAAGTAGGTGGGCGTCACGCCTTCCATGGTCGAGAATCCCGCATTGGCAGCACTCAGATGCGCCGTGCAGGATTTCACCTCGCCAAGGAACATGTGCGGGTGAACGTCCACCTGCATCTCGCGCATTTCCATCGATCCATAAAACAGCACAGGGAACATCGCTGTTACCGGTTCCACTCGGTCCTGCACCACATAACGCTCCCGTAACGCCTGTTTGAGTGCTCTATCCCAAGCCCCTTGTTCCGTACTCGGCCCGTCAAAAACAGGCAACGCTCCGGTGGAATCGTTCGGCACCAGAACGAGCGAGTCCTTATTGGCCGAAACGAATTCCGGAAGATCAATCGTCTCGCCTGCCCGTTGTGTCTTGGCGGAGCTTACGATTCGGGTCCAGGGAATGAAGTTCGCGATCGCTTTTCTTTCGGCCACAGGGAATTTTGCCGTCAGTACTTCATCGGTCAATAAACTGAACATGGCGCGCTTCTGGGCCAACTCGGCCCGGAATGAATTCACCATGCAGACCTTGCCGTCACGATAAGCCTTCACCAGCGGGTGATTCAGATCAAATCGCAGTAGGAATTCCTGAAGCGAAGAGGCCCGGTAGAGCAGATCAATCCGGTAGTCGCCCTTGGTCAATACCCCGTTACGATAATCCAATTGCTCTGGATTGACCAACTCGGCCTGATACCCATGCTTGCGGAAAAGCTCCACAAGTACCGTATACTCCGCTCCATCAATGGTCTGAAAGGGTTGTTTGAACTCGAGAACAGCCAGATTAGGCTGTTTCTTGCCGCCATACGCTTTATAAGCCTTTAATATGGCTGAAAGGAGGTATTTCGTTCCGCCAAACTTGGTCAGGGTGTGTTTCTTGCGAAACTCCTTCACTGGCGGAGCGTCGTAAAACATGTCAGCCAGCAATTCACCATAAGCCAATCCGGTAGCAGAAGACGCCTGAAAATTCCGGAATTGCATCGAACCATTGTTCAGATTGGTGTTCAGAAGGGAGGCGACGTGAAGGAAGCTGTAACCGGGGTCGATCAATGCGAGCATCCGTTCGGCTGGCAATAACTCCATGCGCTGCAACAAGCTTGGGTTCGCGAGGGCGAGATTTTCGATCCGCTCAATAGCGGAAAGCAACGACTCGCCCGCCTTGCTCATCTGCTCATATTGCTTTTTAGACAAAAAATGAGGGCGAAGAAAAGGAGAGGCAAGACGCGTTCCCACGATCATTCCATGAGCCCGCATCCGCTCCGTTAGAGCATCGGTCCATTCGAGGTTCGCGTGCGGTTGGCTTTCGAGAATTTTGTGGTAGCGGACGATTGCGTCGTCCACAAGCTTTTGCGCCATCGTTAAACTTTCCTATCAGTATGGCATACGGAAACGCAGAATCAAAGTTTATCGGCGGAATTCGCAAAGGTAAGCTATTGATAGTAATAGACTTCTCATCGAAGAGTGAAAAGGTAACATAAAAGCAGTGAAAAACTATCTCTTTTACGGAATTCTCCACGCCTTTGCGTCCTTGGGAATTGCCGACGGTGGAATTTGGCTCCTGAATGAATTCCCTCGTGCCGCCATCAAAGCTAAGTACGGTTTTGATGTCTCCGACGGGTTCCTCAAAAAGCTCCAACTCGGAAGTGTCCGGTTCAACAACGGAGGCTCCGGGAGCTTCGTCTCTGGCGAAGGACTCGTTTTTACCAACCACCACGTTGGTTCCGATTGCATCCAGAAACTCTCTTCCAAAGAGCACGATTACCTGAAAGACGGCTTTATGGCGGCGACTCGATCCGACGAAAGAAAATGCCCGGATCTTGAGCTGAATGTTTTACTTAGCATCGAAAATGTCACCGAAAAAGTGAAAGCTTCCGTGCCCGCATCTGCCACTCCAGCCGAAGCGGCAACCCGCCGCAGGGCTGAGATGAGCGCGATTGAGAAGGCTTGCTCAGACCGCACCAACCATCGCTGTGACGTAGTCACCCTATTTAGCGGCGGTCAGTACCATCTTTACGAATATCAGAAGTACACCGATATTCGACTCGCCTTCGCGCCAGAAAAAGACATCGCCTTCTTTGGTGGCGACGCCGACAACTTCACCTACCCGCGCTGGAACCTCGACGTTTGTTTTTTCCGGGTCTATGACAACGACAAGCCTCTCAAGCCCCTCCACTTCTTTCCCTGGTCTCGGGAGGGAGTGAAAAAAGGAGAACTGACCTTTGTTTCAGGCAACCCTGGTTCCACTGGGCGCCTCCTAACTTATGCTGAGTTTGAGTTTCAGCGCGACTTTGCAGTGAAATGGAATCTCGAAAGAAACCGTGGCCTGGTTGCCGCTCTCAAACAATACTCGAAAAAGGGTCCGGAAGAAGCTCGTGTAGCCTTGGAGGAAATCTTTGGTACTGAGAACAGCTACAAAGCACTTAGCGGTTTTATGATGGGTCTATCAGACCCATCCTTTATGGCACGCAAGAAGGCCGAAGAAGATACCTTCAAGGCTGCCATCAGCAAAGATTCGGACAAGCAGAGGCAGTTTGGTTCGGTCTGGGATCAGCTTCGCGAGATTACAGAGACCTATAAACCCATCTACCCCGGCCTCATGATCTTTGAGAACGGACCCAACCAATACGGATCTATTCTTCCCATTGCCCGCCGAATCTATCGCTACGCCACCGAGCGTCAAAAGCCCAACGGTGAGCGCCTCCGGGAATACTCCGAAGCCGGCCTCGCCAGCCTTGAAGAATCCATCTTCAGTGCGGCCCCGCTAACGGAAAGCCTCGAAACTGCTGTACTGGCTGAGTACCTTCGATTTGGCGCTCAAGTTTTGGGCCCTAACAACCCGGTTATGGCATCCTTACTCGCTGGTAGGACTCCAGAGCAGGCCGCTTCCGAGGCAATTGCCAACACAAAGCTCTTTTCTGTCGATGAACGTAAGCGATTGGCTGCTTCGGCTGATTTGGTCCAAAGCAGCCCGGATGGGCTTCTTCGCCTCATCCGCCTTATCGAACCGGAGGCGCGAAGGGTTCGCAAGGAATTTGAAGATCGAGTTCAGGCGCGGCAGTCTCTCGAAACCGCGCGACTTGCCCAGGCGCAATATGCGCTTGGCGGAAACGTCTACCCGGATGCCACATTTACGCTTAGAGTCAGCTTCGGTCCCGCTACGGGATACCGCAACGCCAACGGCAAGTCCATCAACTGGATGACCGACTTCGGCGGCATGTACCGTCATGCAACCGGCAAAGACCCCTTCGCCCTCCCAAAGCGTTGGCTTGATCGCAAGAAGAACCTGACACTCGGTGTTCCGTTCAACTTTGTTACCACCGCCGATACGCACGGCGGTAATAGTGGCAGCCCCACGGTGAACACCAAAGGAGAGCTCATCGGAATTCTCTTCGACGGAAATTTGGAGGGGCTTCCCAATCGCTACATTTACACCGAGAAGCAGGCTCGAAGTGTTCATGTCGCAAGCCAGGGGATCATCGAATCTCTGCGCAAGATCTACCAAGCAGAGATGCTGCTCAAAGAACTAGGCTTCTAACTTAGCCGGCAAAGACCCGAATGCATGCCTCAGAAGCGGGGACACGTTCTATTATCAAGAACCGCACGAAGAATAGAAAGATGAGAAGTGCCGCAATCAGAATAGTGATTTGTTGCCACATCCTGTGCTTTGCCGTCTTGTTTCGCATCAATTTGCGCAGCCATGCTGGTTTTCTCAGCGGTACCTTTCCCGAAAGCTGTGCTGATCGGTAAAACCGTAACCGGCATCCTCCACACCGCCAGGCACTTCGTCCAAAGATTTCTGGAAGCAAATCAAACCATTCGCGTCTGGCTTGTCGGATCCCGTCATATCTACACTTCGGACATTGCATTACAATTCCCCCGATATTCCTGTTCATCATTGAGTCTTCGATCCAGTCTCAGTTTGCCAACTGAAACTGCACGCGCACTACTGCGGCTTGTTCTACCGCTTGCCCCTGCTTGCTCGCAGGACGAAATTGGATTTGAGCCGCTGCCAAAGCAGCGTTTTCGTCCAACCCATGACCGAGCCCGCGAACCAATGCCAGCACCTTGAGTCTGCCATCGGCTCCAAACAAGATGCGCAATTGTACTTCTCCCTCAATTCCCAAGCGACGGGCCTCTTCTGTATAGATTGGTCGAGGCTTGCTCAGGATCTCGACACCTTTAAACTCAGTCTCCGCTGTTGCTTCACGTTCCAAACGATTGCGTTTTGAGCTGGCAGGACTTGCATCAAAAGAACTTGCCATCATCGTAGCTGAAGAGCGCACCCTGGGCAGCGAAGGCCCGCTACCTCCAAAGGCTGCGCCCTGGACCACCGCCATCCTTGCTTTTGCTTGGCGACCAGGGCTCTGGCTCAAAGCGTCTGAATTTTCAAACCCACTCTCTTGTGCCAACCCGACGCGGGTGCCCGGCTTTGAGGCCGTTCGTGATTCCTCTCCACCAAACGAACCCGCTTCCACAAGTGTCGGGTTTGGCCTCTGATCGAGTCTTGCAGCCGAACTTCCAAACCCACCAATCGCGACTCCTACTGACTTGCGATCATCGCGCGCAACCGATGGCGGTATGCTGGCAAAACTGCCTACAACGGGTTTGGGCGCTAGCCTCGACGGAGCCTCAATAGACGGCAATACTGCGTTCAACTCCACTTTGGCTGGCGTGATACCAGGCGGTGCAGGCAACTCGAGATTACGGGTGGTCTCAGGACTTAGCGTCTCCACAAGCCTGGCCTTTGGTGCATGTCTCTTCAGCGGTGCCAACGTCGGCTTTATGGATTCTGGGAATCGTGAAGCTTCGGGCAGACGGCTTAAGCTGAGCAATTGAATTCGCGGGGTCAACAGTGGCCTATCACTCGAAGGTACTTTCACCCAAACCACCAATGCCAAAAGCAGAGCATTTGCCAAAAGTCCCGTGCCCAGCTTTCTTGCGCCTTGGTTTCCACTCTGCCCTTGCAGACTTGAAAATGAGGGAGATGTAGACACCTCAAAGCTCATTTGGGTCTGCCCGGCTCAACCATGGCATCCGTTTTCGGCGCGCTGGTCGCCGCCAGCCTCGTCAGCTTTAGATTCACCGGAGCGACCTCAAAAGGCATCTTCTCACGAGCCGACAGTAGGGCAATCGAACGAGTCTTCATCAGGTAGCTCTGGTTGGCCCAAGGCTCCAGTTTTACCCGTGATCCGAGCGGCAAAGCCGCAACCTGCTCGAGCTTGGAATCTTCAATCTGGGGTGCCTTGGCCAGTAATTCCATGAATTCCGGTGTCTTCAGGTACATCGTTAGATCGTTGCCTAAAGTTGCTTGAATCAACCGCGGCAGGCTCGGGCTCTTTTGCTGTAAAGCCTTCAGAAAGAGACCCGCACCGCCAAGCTTGTCCTTGTAGGGCGAGTTTGCCAGCAACACGGTTGCCTTCTTCATCGCACTTGCCACTTCTTCGGCTGTCCTCGAGAACCGGAAGCGCTCCAGCACCGTCTCGTCTTCCACCATCGTGCGGTCATTAAATGAATATTCGGTTCGCGTCGGGTGGGCTAGGGCTATGTGTGCCAGCTCCATCGCCAACACCAGCGCGAGACTCGCCTCATCCGGCAAGACATCCACCAGCCCCCGGCTGATCGTAACGGTGTGTCCAATGGTGAAGGTCTCAAGCGGTGTCGTCAGCAGCAGCCGGCACTGTGCCTCCAGATCCAGTTCGTTGGTCACAATCAGATTGTTCACCACCGTATTCAGAATCTTGTCCACCTCGCCGCGCGGGGCAATCAAGCCGATTTTCTCGAGCCGTTCGATTACATTCAGTTCGGCTTCCCGCTCCCACCTGCGTTGTCCCTCAAGCGGCGAAACCTCTTGCTTGGCGTCGCTATCCTTAACTTGCCCTTCTGATTCGACAAGCATCGAAGTCAATTCTTCCAGCTTCCGCTTGCTTTGCGAATCGTAGCTCCAGATCCTTGTCTGACCCTTGAATCGGGCTAGTGTCCGGACTCCCGCTCCATCTCGTTGTGAGACCGTATCCTCAACGTAAATCACCGCAGGAACCCAGACACCTGGAGCAGAATTTACTCTCCAACTATCAAAGTGAAAGTAAACGCCCTCTTCGCTCCGAAAAGTGTAAGTCCCATTCATCCGAACTACACACGCATCCTGATCCTCCACCCAAATCCGCCCCAGGAACTTGCCTGCCTGATCCTGGACAATCGGTGCCACATCAAATACCAGGCAACGGACTTCTCCAAGAAACTCTCTGCGCACGAAATCGAACTTGTAAGTCTTACGGTCAAAGGATTTTGAATCGATTAACGCCATCTGTGCAAATCCTACTGGAAGGAATGCCACCGGCTCCGGGCTCTCCACAACTGGCCCCGATTTTTTGAAAAATGGCAACCGGACTTTCGCTTTGCTCTCGGTGATGACTGGCGTTTCAATACTTCGCTTGACAAACGACACGTAGTTCACTGAATTGATCAAAACCATCCGGCCAAGAAAGTAATGGTCCCGCCCGTCTTTTGAGCTACCCGAAGGGCTTGCTTCTTCCTGAATGTATGTTTCGACGATGGGGTTGCGCTCGCCGAGGATCTTCATCATCCTCTGCTCGGCAGCGACGACTCGATCCAGCAACCGATCCACTGCACTGCTTGCCTCAGAAACCTTTTCCTCTGCCGCCTGCAATTGCCAACCAAGCGGAGTCATGCCGCAAGCTGCCTGAAACAGTACCCGGCGAGAGATCTCGCCACTGGATTTAGAATGGCTGGTCTGCAAGAATTTCACTTTGAATTTCACTTTCTGAGCGAAACCAACTGCGTGGCGCGCACTCTTGACAGAGGCACAGCGGCCCCAGCCGGAGCTTGGATTGGGGGAAGGAATTGGGACGTGGATTGAAGCTGGAAGTGGAGTCTTTCAGGCCCCACTCAATTCGTTAGTTCAGACTATTTGCTCGCGTTAGCCACGACAAGGCCAATGCTAGCGGCGGTACCAGCCGCGGTTCCGGTTGCTGTCCAGATTTTGGCGGATCGACTGAATTTCCCAGCTCTTCTCGTACCGGCGCCAGCTTTTCCAGATGTTTTTTCTGAGGTCTGCTGCCCGGCCCCGCGCGCCGATTTCGGATCGGCTTCTTCTTCAACGAAGTAGGATGTTCCGGGCGACAACTTCGCCAGAAGCTGCCCTTCCTGATTGAGAACCTTTACCGGCCCGTGAACCGCAGAAACCATTAATCGGTTGGCCTTGGCATAAGAGATCTGTGTTGTCGCTTCTCCTTGCTCTGGCATGAAACGAAATCCAAGGGCTTCTACCCCGTAACCGTTCTTTGTGTGGATCTGCGCTGCACCCTGCTTCAACTCCATTCGGTCGCCGAACACGGCAACACTGCTCCCCTCGCTCAGCGTCACTTGCGCACCGCTCTGCAATTGTAATTGGCTCGTCGATTCGAGCGTTTCGATCTTGGAACCAAGGACAATATTGGCATTTCCCTTTACAGAGGAATGATCGACAGACATGCTTCCTCTTGTCGATGCTACGCCGATAAACGAATCGGCCATCATTGCTGCACCGATCGACATTCCCAGTAAGAAAATACCGAAACTACGCTTGAAATTGATCATAAATCTTCCTTTTTAAAGTCTCACTCCGTTTGATTCGTGGATTCTGCCGCTGAACCCTCATCAGCCTTATCGTCTCAGCCCCACTTTCCTTGAGACTTTTCTTTGCCCAACTGACTGTATGTCTAGAGATAGTGCCAAATTCTTCTGCGACCGCCTTTTCGCTCTCCCCCCTCCACACGATTTGGCGGCAACTCTATCCTTTCTTGTTGGCTTTGGGCTTTTTCGTCAGCTCTATCTGGCAATGGAGACTGGCCCAAGCTGATTCCATCCGAAGAAATCCAACCCCTGAGAGAGTGGAAGCTGCCATCTCACTCGATCCACTCAACGCCTATGGCTACACTCTCCGCGCGGAACTCCAACAGCAACGAGGCCCCAATTCTTCGAGTGCATGGTCCACGGCTGCCCGGAAAGCGCCCCGCGACCCGGAGGTGTGGATCCGTTCGGCCCTTGAGGCTGAAGCTCAACACAATCCGGCTCAAGCCGAAAAGCTTTTGCTCCATGCTGCCACCCTCAGCAAGACTTGGCTCCCACGCTGGTCCTTAGCCAATTTTTATGCCCGCCACGAAAACCAACAATCCTCTCTTGAGTGGGCACTCTACTGCGCTCAAAGATCTTCCGGTGATCTCAGACCGCTCTTCCAACTCATCGAGTCCGCAGGGATTCCTCCATCCGAACTTCCTCCTCGATTTCTCCCCAAAAACCGCGCTGTACTCCTCGCCTATCTTCAATACCGGTCGAGCCACCCCGATCATTCCTCTCTGGAATCCATCGCGTCCCAACTCCTCGAACTGATCCCCGAACACCCCCCCGGCTGGCCCGGTCTCGACTCCGATCCATTGTCCTTTGTCTTCAATCGCCGCTTTCCCATGCTTGCCGAAGAGCGCAAAGCCTTACTGAGCGTGCTTGACCGATTGCTCGCCTCCCGTCTCGGGCGTCGCGCGGTGGCTTTCCTGAATCTTTTGATTCAAGCTCAAACCCTCAAGGCTTCCCCCTTCAACCCCTCACAACTCGTCACAAATTCAAAATTCGCGACTATTCCCGAATTAAACCCCTTCGATTGGCAACTCTTCACTGGAGCAGATGTCGCCATTGATATCGATGCACGACAATCGTTGGCTACGGTCAGCTTGAGCGGATCTCAACCGGAATCTCTGGCAC
>Ga0209591_10002951_pt1 | contig 20054 bp, 14 predicted proteins | sample MAT01_FD_187207 | JGI IMG/M metagenome (GOLD analysis project Ga0209591, IMG submission 187207) | Freshwater microbial communities from Lake Fryxell liftoff mats and glacier meltwater in Antarctica - MAT-01 (SPAdes) (version 2) | ecosystem: Environmental > Aquatic > Freshwater > Ice > Liftoff... | reverse complement strand
AGCTGCTGAGATTGTTGCTGATAAAGACGTGAAGGAGTTATTAATAAAAAAAGTAATCTCATTAATTAAAAACGATGATGAGTTAAAAATGCTTTCCGAAAATATTAAAAAACTAGGAAAATTTTCAGCAGATAAATTAATTGCAAGTGAAATTTTGAAAATGATTGCATGAACAAATTAAAGCAAATTAATAAAATATATTTTATAGGCATTGGCGGCATTGGTATGAGTGCGCTAGCAAGGTATTTTTTATCTAAGGGAGTTGATGTAAAAGGATATGATAAAACAATTACGGTATTAACTAAGGCATTAGAAAATGAAGGCATACCAATTCATTATAAAGAAAATATTGCATTGGCACCAAAAGATGCGGATGTAATTGTATATACACCAGCAATACCTGCAAACCATGCTGAGCTGGTATATTATCAATCTAATGATTTTACAGTTGTAAAACGAAGTGATATTTTGCAGTGGATAACTGAAAATTCTTTCAATATCTGTATTGCAGGCACACATGGAAAAACTACTGTTACCTCAATGGTTGCTCATATATTACGCCACTCTAATTATGGGTGTAATGCCTTTTTAGGAGGTATTGCTGCAAATTATAATACCAACTTCTGGAGCAATGAAAAAAATGTTGTTGTTGTTGAAGCAGATGAATATGACAGAAGCTTCCTAAAATTATTTCCAGATATAGCTGTTATAACTTCTATGGATCCCGATCACCTAGATATTTATGGAACTGCAGAAGAAGTAGAAAAAGCATTTGTTGACTTTTCAAAAAAAGTAAAGAAAGGCGGTTGCTTGGTAACTAAATATGGTTTAAGTAGGGAAGGAGATTTACATGCCGATTTTCATTATACTTATGATTATAATAATGGAAATGCAGTTGTTTCAGTTGCTGATTTAAATGTTATAAATGGAAGTTATCATTTTACAATTGTTCATAAAAACTGGCAATTGCATAATATGGTATTACATATGGGAGGGCTTCATAATATAGATAATATTTTAGCGGCAGTAACTGTAGCTAAACATATTGGTATTGATAATGAATTAATTCGGGCTGCTGTTGCTGATTTTAAAGGAGTGAGAAGAAGATTTGAATATGCATTAAAAACAGATAAACATACAATCATTGATGATTATGCCCATCATCCTGAAGAATTAAATGCATTGATTTCAGGCGTTCGTAGCATATTTCCATATGAAAAATTAACACTGGTTTTTCAACCACATTTATTTAGCAGAACGATGGATCAAGCTGAGGGGTTTGCAAAAAGTCTTGATAAAGCAGACGAAGTAGTTCTATTGCCAATTTACCCAGCTCGTGAATTGCCAGTGAAAGGTGTTACGAGTGAAATGTTGTTAAATAAAATGCAGTTAAATAATAAGCAAGTAATAGAGAAAGAGGATTTAGTTAATTGGATGAGAAAACACCAACCAAAATTAGTAGTAATTGCTGGAGCAGGAGATATAGATGCAATGGTTGAGCCTGTAAAAAATTGTTTAGAAAATAATTAATGAATATACCCAAAAACTGGAAGTCGATTGTTTTGAGTATATGCTGGGTAATAGCCGGCATATCGCTCATATTTTTATTTGGGGCATCATTACAAAAGAAAAACAATAAAAAATGTACTGGAGTAATAATTGAAATTACTGGGGCAGAAAAGCATCTTTTTATCGATGAAAAAGATGTTATGGACCTATTAAACTCCAATGGCCAGGTTGAAGGTCAATCAATTCATTTGTTGAATTTAAGGCAAATGGAAACCTTGGTAGAACAAAACAATTGGGTGAAGAATGCCGAAATGTTCATTAATAACAATCAGGTTTTACAAATAAATATTGAAGAAAGACAGCCAATTGCTAGGATATTTCAGACAGATGGAAATTCTTTTTATTTAGATACAGCAGCTGTTTTTCTTCCTTTAAGCAATAAACTTAGCGCTCGTGTTCCTATTTTTACTGGTTTGGTTGAAACGAAACCAATAGATTCATCATTATTTAAACAAGTAATTGAATTAGCAAAATATATAACTCAAGACTCTTTTTTTACAGCCCAAATTTCTCAGATTAATATTGGAACAGATAAGCAATTTGAATTAATTCCTTTAATTGGCGATCATACAATTGTTTTTGGAGATGCAACTGATTTGGCTGCTAAGTTTAATAAATTAAAAGCTTTTTATAAATCTGCATGGTTACAAAATGGAATGAATACTTATGAAACCTTGGATGTGCAATATAAAAACCAAGTACTTGCAATAAAACGTGGAACAGCAAAGACTGAAGCAGATTCATCGGCAGCTATGGCGTTACTTAAAAATGGGGCAATGTTTTTACCATTATTAGATTCATTAGTTTCAAAACCTGTAGATACTGTTCAAGTAAAAACGATTAAAAAAATTACAAACAAAAAAAAATTGGCAAAATCAACAAATATCTCGAAGCCAAAAAACAATAAAGAGAATCAAAAACCGTTAAGAACTTAAATACATACCCTTATGAATCACAATGAAGCACCCATCATTGTTGGTCTGGACATCGGAACCACTAAAATTGCAGCAATTGCAGGCCGCAAAAACGAATTTGGCAAATTAGAAATATTAGGCTTTGGCCGCGCTAACAGTAATGGTGTTCAACATGGTCAGGTGTTAAATATAGATCAAACCATTAAAGCTATTCAGCAGGCTCTAGAAAATTGTGCAATTAGTAATCCAGATCTAGAAATTTCTGAAGTTTACGTTGGGATTGCTGGTCACCATATTAAAAGTTTGCAAACTCGTGGCGATATTGTACGTCAAGATCCTGATGTAGAAATACAAAGCAGTGAAATTGACCAGTTAATTAATAATCAACGAAAGACTTTTATTCCTGCAGGAGATCAGATTATAGATGTAATTTCTCAAGATTTTCATGTAGATAGTATTCAGAATATTAAAGATCCTGTAGGTTATAATGGAGTGAAAGTTGGTGCAAATTTTCATATTATAACCGGAGATAGAAATGCAATTCGTAATATTCATCGTGCTGTAGATAGAAGTGGATTAAAAACCAAAGATTTGGTTCTTCAGCCACTAGCTTCTGCAAGTGCTGTAATGAGCGAAATTGATATGGAAGCTGGAGTTGCTATTTTAGACATTGGTGGTGGAACTAGTGACTTGGCAGTATTCTATGAAGGAATTTTAAAGCATACAGCAGTTATTCCTTTTGGAGGAGAAAATATCACTAACGATATTAGAATGGGATTAGGCGTTTTAAAGAGCCAAGCTGAAGCAATGAAAGTGCAGTTTGGTAGTGCATTGGCAGACGAAGCAAAAGCTAACGCATATATTACTATTCCTGGATTAAAAGGGATGCCTGCAAAAGAAATTAGCGTAAAAAATCTAGCTGCAATTATACAGGCTAGAATGGGTGAAATACTTGATTTTGTTACTTATCATTTAAAGCAAGTTGGTTTAGATCATCGAGCATTAAATGGAGGAATTATTTTAACTGGAGGAGGATCTCAGTTGAAACACTTAATTCAATTAACAGAATATACTACTGGATTAAATGCTCGTATTGGTTTGCCAAATGAACACCTTGCTGCAAATCATATCGACGAATTAAAGAAGCCAATGTATTCAACTTGTATCGGTTTAATTCTTAAAGGATACAACGACTACGACCATAAGTACAAAGATTTTGCCGAAAAATTTGTAAAAATAACCGTGCCAGAAGGATTGACAAAAAAAGCTGAAATTGTTAAAGAAGAACCTATTGTTGCAGCAACTGTAGATGTAACTCAAAGAAGAGGCTTCTGGGATAAGTTTAAAAATAATTTAATCGATTTATTTAAAGAAGAAGAAGATCAAGTAATTCGTTAATAAAATAATTAGTAGTCCCTTTCCGTTTCTAAATATATAACTCTTGTAATCCCTAAAACTACTTTATGATTCATTTCGATCTACCTAAGCAAAAATCTTCCATAATAAAAGTATTGGGTGTTGGAGGTGGGGGAAGTAATGCTGTGAACTTTATGTTTGCCCAAGATATTGAAGGCGTTGATTTTATTATTTGTAATACCGATGCCAAAGCAATTGAACAAAGTAATATCCCTAATAAAATACAACTTGGGCCACATCTTACCCAAGGATTAGGTGCAGGTGCAAACCCTGAAGTAGGAAAAAAAGCTACAGAAGAATCGCTAGAAGAAATAAAACGCATTTTAGAAGTAAATACTAAAATGGCATTCATTACTGTTGGTATGGGTGGTGGAACAGGAACCGGTGGTGCGCCAATTATTGCACAAATTTGTAAGGAATTAGGTATATTAACTGTAGGTATAGTAACTACTCCTTTTGGTTTTGAAGGTCCACGTAGACAAAAGCAAGCAGAAGAAGGTATTGCTGCTTTAAAGCCTTACGTTGATACGCTTCTAGTTATTAGCAACGATAAGTTGCGCATGCAATATGGCAACCTAAAAATGAAAGAAGCTTTTTCTAAAGCTGATAATGTTTTAGCAACAGCTGCAAAATGTATTACTGATGTAATTAATAGTAGAGGTCATATTATTGTTGACTTTGCAGATGTATGTACAGTAATGAAAAATGGCGGAGTTGCAATTTTAGGAAAAGCTGAAGTAGAAGGAGAGAATAGAGCTCAGTTGGCTATTGAAGAAGCATTGAATTCGCCATTACTAAATGATAGTGATATTAGAGGTGCAAAATGGATATTAATAAATATCAATAGCGCAGAAGGAGATCATGAGTGTACAATGGACGAATTGGAAGTAATCAATAACTTCTTGCGCATGCAAGCTGGTGAAGATACTGATGTAATTGTTGGAATGGGTTATGATCCAACTCTAGATAAAAAAATTGGAATTACATTAATAGCAACAGGTTTTGAACATAAAGATCCATTTGCAAAACCACAGGCTATTAAAGCACCCGAAGTAAAACAAGAAAAAGAAGTAGTAACGCTTGATATGAATATTATAGAGCAAAAATTACCTCCTGTTGCAGTAGCAGTTGTTGAGCCTGCTCCGATACCATCAATAGTTTCAATACCAGAACAAGTATCTGTTCATGTATTTGATCCGATAGATGAATTAACACCAACGATGCAAGTTATTAATGAAACAACTTTATCGGTAGAAGAAAAAATGAATCATCAAATTGAAGAAAGAGAATCCTTGGTACTTCAATTTGAATTGAATACTGAAATTGCAGCCCCAATTGTAAATGAACCTGTTCAAGAAGCAATAAAAGCTGAAGAAAAGATAGAAGAAAATTTATTGAATTTTCAAATAAATGATCAACCCAATATAAATATAAGTGCTGGATTATTGAATAAGCCTTCTAATATTTATGCCGAAGAATCAATAGCAAAAGTTACAGTTGTATCAGAAGAGCATATTTTTGAGATGCAATTAGTAGAAAAATCTGACGAAATGATGCAACAAGAAACTAAAGTTGCAGAACAACAACAATCACAATATACCGATGATGGATTTATGGATGATGTAGAAGAGCAAAAAAGAAGAGCTGCAGAAAGAATTCAAAAATTACGTAACCTTTCTTTTAATATGAATAATTCAACCGATACGAGCGGCGAGTTTGATGCAGTTCCTGCCTATATCAGAAGAAATATGGAATTATTTGGTAACACACTTACTTCTGTAGAAAATTTCTACAGTAAGTACACTGTAGGTAAAGATGAAAATGATCAAACACAAATATCTGGTATCAATAAATTTTTTGATGGAAAAAAGCCTGACTAACCCAGTCTCTATAGATGTGTATTAATTATAGGCTCCCGTGTAAACGGGAGCCTATTTTGTAATATCTTTACATATGGCAACTGTTTTAATTACTGGAGGAACTGGAACAATCGGAAATAGGTTATCAACTCTATTAAGAGAGCAAGGCCATATAGTGAATTTGCTCTCTCGCAGTAAAGGCAATGAAATATCTACGAAAAATAAGGGTCAAATATTTTTGTGGAATATAGATCAACAAACCATTGACCAAGAAGCAATTTCAACTGCAGATTTTATAGTCCATCTTGCTGGAGCAGGCGTTGCAGATAAAAGGTGGTCTAAAAAAAGAAAGCAAGAAATTGTTGATAGCAGAACCCAAAGTAGCCGATTGATTGTTGATGCATTAACAAAATTTCCCAATAAAGTTCAAGCGGTAATTAGTGCTTCAGCTATAGGTTGGTATGGGCCAGATAGCATTGATCAACAAGCTGCATTTGATGAAACTGAAAAATGGCACCCCGATTTTTTAGGGCGAACTTGTTATTTATGGGAACAAAGTATTACTCCTGTTTTGTCTTTAAGTAAAAGATTAGTAATTCTTAGAACAGGAATAGTATTAAGTAATATGGGTGGTGCATTTGTTGAATTTAAAAAACCATTGCTATTAAAAATTGCATCTATACTTGGAAAAGGCAATCAATTTATTAGTTGGATTCATGTAGATGACTTGTGTAATCAATATATTTTTGCTATTAACAATGCATCAATGAATGGAGTGTATAACGCAGTTGCCCCTAATCCAGTAACTAATAAAGAACTTACAATATCGCTAGCTAAAAAAATAGCTGGTGCGTTTTATATTCCTTTACATATACCAGCATTTATGCTAAAAATAATTTTAGGAGAAATGAGCATAGAAATATTAAAAAGTACCAAAGTTTCTGCTTCAAAAATGCTCAATATCGGCTACTCTTTTAGCTATCCTAAAATTAATGATGCAATCAATGAATTAACTCAATAATTATTTAGGTGATATCTCTTTTGTTATGAACCCTATAACAAATTAACCAGATAATAGCTGTTAATAAAATAGTTAATCCAACTTGCGCTGGTACTTGTTTTATTGCTTCTTCATACCCAGCTTTTAAGTCTTTTCCAAAATTGCCAATAAAAGGTGGTGATACTATGATTTTATCTGAAATTTCAAAAGGTAAAAACCTGCTACCTGAGAGTTTTTTCCATTTCAAAAATCCAATTATTATATTTTCTACAATTAAAAAATAAAACAAAAAAATACCTAAAGCTATAAAAGCTTTTTTTACTAAATATCCTAAAAGAAATGCAATGGATAATTGAGCAAAAGTTTGTAAGAAAAATAAAGGAATATATTTTAATTGTTCGGCCCACCTATTCCAGCTCATATCATCTGCATAAAGCCCAAACCCAGTTGCAACTAAAGTATATACTAATGTTACAACCCCTGCAATGATCATAACATCAATTAATTTACTGGTAATAAACTCAGAACGGCTCCAGCCATCAATAATATTTTGACGATGTGTTTTATAATTGTATTCATTAGTAACCAACATGATCACTAAAATTGAAGGTAACAATATAAAAAATGAAGAGAAAAAAGCTACAGTATGCCAAGTTTCAGGAAATGAAAATGGATTTCCAAGAAACATTTTTACTACTTGATTAATCGTTTCTTTTCCAGTTGCTATCTCTAGATATACTTTATAAAACATTAAGTTAATTCCGGGATAGGTTAATGTTACAATAATAAGCATCCACCAAAAAGCAGGATATTTCTTTATTTTAAGCCATTCTATTTTTAATAAGTTAGTCATGGTAAAGATTAATTAATCGTTTGTTAATTCAAAAAATTTAGATTCTAGGCTTTTCTTTTTGCTTAATAAAAGTTGTAATGTTATTCCATTATAAAAGCAATGGCTATTTATAAGTTCCATATTTGCTGTTCCAATAGGATAATGAATTTGCAATAGTCCATTTTCTTCTTTAATAGAGGTGAATCCACCCATTAAAGCGATACAACTTTTTAATTGTTCCATATTGGCTGATGAAACTTCAACAATGTCTTCATTTGAAAGTACTTCATTAACAGACCCGGATGTAATTAATGTTCCTCTTTTTAAAATAGCTACATGGCTACAAATTCTTTCAACTTCGTCTAATAAATGGCTAGCAATAATAATTGTAATACCCTTTTGAGCTAGTGATTTTATTAATTCTCTAATTTCTGCAATGCCAACAGGGTCCAAACCATTTGTAGGTTCGTCTAATAATAACACTTCAGGGTTCCCAAGTAGTGCTGCACCAATTGCTAAACGTTGCTTCATTCCTAAACTATAAGCACTGAATTTGCTTTTTTTTCTTTCTGAAAGATTTACAATTTCAAGTACTTTATCTATATCTTCTGAATTGCCTCTTCCACTTATGGCTTGGGTAATATTTAAATTGTCTACAGCTGATAAATAATGATAAAAATTAGGCGTTTCGAGCAATGAACCAATTCTTTTTCTTTCGAATGGTTGGTTGGGTGAATTAAACCAACTGTAAGTTCCAGCATCTGCTTTTAAAATATCCAAAATAATACTCATCATTGTGGTTTTACCACTTCCATTTGGGCCTAAAATACCAAACACACTTCCCTTGGGAATAGTTAGTGATACATTCTTTAAAGCTTTAATTGATTTATACGATTTACTAACTCCATCTAATGACAAAACAGTTTCCATAAAATTATATTTATTACTTTATTTATTTCTTAACCATGGTTTTAGTGATTTAATAACCTTGTTTCCTTTTATAATCGAAAACTTATCATCATAATCCCAAAGTATAACTGGGATATTAAATTCATCCATAATTGAAGTAATATCTCTAAGGTACGCAGACTTTGATTTGTTATCAGCAAATTTGATTACCCCTGTTTCTGTACAGATAAGCGGTAAATTTAGCCTTTTTGCTTCGTTGCTTATGAATTTAATCCGCTCATATAAGTATTCAGAAGTAGATTCCTTGTAGAATCGATAATAGTCTTTATACAATTGAGAATCAGAAGTAGCATTAAATAGTCTAGGCATTTTTCTTGCCTTATAGGGATAAGGAAATCCAGTGATGAAAGTCTTTTCGGGCGTCCAATCTGCCCCTTGATGTGTAAAAATATAGGGCTCATAAAAATGAAAAGTGTAAATTATTTTACCATCATCTACATCAAGCTTACCCATATGAATTAATTCACTAAACCCATTATAATTTGCTCCACCAATAATAAAAATTCTTTCTGGGTCTTCTTTCCTAAGTTCTCTAACCAATGTTGTTACTGATGATTTCCAAACATCCATATCAGTTGTGGGCTCATTGTACAATTCAAAAAATAAGTTATTGGTAGAATTGGTGCGCATTGCATTAATTACCTGTTTCCAAATTCTAATAATTCGATCGTTTTCAGAATAAATATTTTCATTTTGGAGTTTTCCATAGTGGTATACAATGATCAATTTTATTTTCAATTTGGAGCATTGTAAATAAATCTGTTGCAATTTTTTAATGAGTTCACCATCTATTGCTGAATAGGAATCGGCCATATAATGATCAAATGCAACTGGTAGTCTAATTGTTTTAAAACCTGCTTTAGCAATTGCAAAAATTTTTGGATTAATGTCGGTTTTGTATATTTCTTTTGGTGTGACCCAATATTGTTCAAGTAAGGAAATATTTACTCCTTTTCCTAAATCGTTCTTGGTTTTATTTATATCAATTTGATTTGCTGCAAAAACAGGCAAAAAGAAACTAACAAATGTGAATATACTAGTGAATAAAAGCCTCTTTTTGATGTTTTTGAAATTTAATTTTAACGAATAATCAATTACCTGTTGCATATTTGTATATATGATAGATTATCATAAGATTCCTTATGTAAATATAGACCGAGATCGGCTTACTACCGAATTGAATAAACGGGGGGCTTATTATGCAAACGTGGCAGTTTGGACAATTTTATTTTCTTTGCCACTTTTTGTATTAATGGACATTTTGTTTATGAACAACAAATGGACCACTCTTCTCATTCTTAGGGTAACTGCCTTTTTAGCGGCATACTTCATTAATAGGTACGGCACAATTAAGAGATGGAATCATACATTCATTTTAAATTTGGTAGTTGGTACAAATGTTATCCTTATGTCTTTGTTGTGTGGGGTAGTAAACATTCCCAATGCGTTACCCTATTTTTTAATGGTTACCATTTTCATGCTTTTGCTCAATACAACCGTTTTTTGGAAGCCAATATATGCGCAGTTTCATTGCGCAGTTTCTTATACAATTATTGTTGTATTATATGCCTTAGACAATAGAACAGAAGGATACAGCAGTTTAATAACTAATGGTGGTGGAGTTTATTTTCTGGTTTCTGCTTTTTCTTGCTTGGTTGCCTACAATAGATATCAAATAATAAAACGAGAAATTGAGAAAAATTTAATAATTGAGGAGTCTAATAGGCGAATGTTAGAACAGAATGAAAAAATTAATGATCAGCACCATATTATAGAAGAAGCTAATAGAAGATTGAAAGAATTGAGCGATTATCGTCAGAATACGCTTAATATAATGATTCACGACCTTAAGAACTTTATAGGATCTAACCAAATTTCTATTGATTTAATAAATAGAAAATCCAGTAATTTAACAACAGACCAGAAAGAGATTTTGAGCTACATTACTATGGGTAATGAAAAGTTGCATTATCTATCTCAAAAATTATCAGAATCTGCAGAAGCCGACACTGGAAAAATTGAATATAGGTTTGAACAATTTGATATTATTCCTGAAGTTGAAAAAGCTGCAATTGCCCTAGTAGATGCTGCCAGCATTAAGCAAGTAACCATCCAAGTGCATTTGTCTCCTGCAGAGATTATTGTAGATCTCGATAAATTATTTCTACGCCATATATTATTTAAGCTACTTTCTAACGTTATAAGGTTTATTCAGAAAGGATCGGTTTTAACTATTCATGCAAATGATATTGATGGAGATTGTATAATTGAGATAATTAATAAATCGACCCCTATAGGAAATGAAAGATTAGATGAATATTTTGGCAGATTAAATTCTCCCAATCAGTCTGAGTACGCTGTTACTCAATCTGGAATGGGCTTTTCTGTTGCTCAGAAATTAACAATCGATATGGGAGGAGTAATATCTTATGAAAGTAATCCGACTGTAGGAAACTATTTCAAAATAAAATTCAAATTAGCGTAGTTCAAAATACCAATTATATGAAAACTAAATTATCGTTATTAGCAGTCTTTACCTTAATCACATTTGGGATTTTTGGCCAGGCAGTTCAAAGTGTGGAAGCCGAATCGCGGACAATGGAAGATATGGGATATAGAAACGAATCGATTCGTGGTATAGCTGGTGCGGTTAACTTTTTCTTAAAATTGAATCCGAATGATGACGTAAATAATATGCGATTAGTTTTGAAAATTAAGCCCTCACAGGTATTAAATAGAGATCTTTCGGCAGTAACTGTTTCATTAAGGGATGAGCCAATATATACATCAAGAATTTTTGCAACTGGCGTAGATTCAATTATGACTATTATAATTGATTTAAACAAGCGATTTGTTCAACCAGATGGTCGATTTATTAAATTAAGAGTTGATGCAAAAATGTGTATGACGGATGAGTATTGCAAGGATGTTGATAACCCTGCTGTTTGGATGACTGTTAGGAATTCTACCTATTTGGAAGTTAAAAAACAAGAGAAAATCAATTTCACTCAGAGTTTAAAGGAAACAATATTACAATATGACAAAATAACTACACCTGCAAATAGCGATTTGGATGATCTTGTTGCTGGTGGGGTATTGTTTTCATTGTTAAAGCAAAAAGAAGTTTTAAAAGAATTATATACCTCTAATTATAATACAACCGATACCATGACTGGTACTATTGTAACAGGTGTATATGATAAAATCCCTAATTTTCTAAAGCCATTTCTTCCTGAACTTAAAGCTGGTCAAGGTTGTATATATAATGTACAACCATTCGGCGATAATCGATATGTAATGGTTGTCACTGGTAAAGATCAAGAAGGGTATAAAAAAGCCATCAATACTTTAACAAATTATAAAATTCTAAATGCCAGTTTTTCTTACAGAATGGTGATAGAAAGTGGCCCTCCAAATTTGTTTAAAACCAATCCTTTACCAGTTGTTTTTTCATTGGAAGATTTAGGAGCTACGCCAAAGTTGATGGAAGGTGTTGGATCTCTTAAAACCAATTATGCATTTTCATTAGCCGATTACAATGCAATACCTAAGAAGTTAACATTTCATTTAGAATCAATGATAACCTTGTTAAGAGAGGAAGACAGAGGCTATGTAAATGTTTATTTGAATGATAATCTAGTTTTTAGTTCCGATTTACATGAGCGTACAAGTTTTTCTGGCGATATTGAATTGAAACCCTACTTATTAACAAAAAACAATTCATTGGTTGTAGAATATAGGTTTCACCCTGCAGGAAGTATTTGCAAAACGGGATTTACCAATTACTATGCTTTTATAGATCCAAAAACTTCTAATTTGGTATTTTCTGGGGAGAAGCAAAACGAATTCTATAACTTTTTTAACTATCCAGGCGAGTTCAGAAAAAAGGCATTAAAATTCATTGTGTCTCCTTCTATAATGCCACATTTGGCATCTTCAATGGGTGAGTTAATTTATCAATTAAATACCACTACAATTGAGCAAAACTTTATCAGTATTCCAGAGATGATGACTACAGAAAAAGCAACAACTGCAGATTTAAAAGATTGTAATGCTGTATTATTAATTCAAAGAAACGATCCATTTGTAAAGAATTTTTCTAGTGATATGCCAATTCAGTTTTCAAAGGATTTTCAGTTGTATAAAAACATGAGTGGGGCAACAACTTTTTCTATTAATGATTTCTCAAATAGTGGGATTGCCCAAATTTTTCGCCATCAAGCTTCTACTGTTTTAATGATCACTTCATTGCAGGATACAATAATTAGTGACGCATTTGAAGGTGTAATCAAGAGTTTTGGGTCTCAGTATTCAGCTATTGAAAGTAACGTCTGTATTGCTAGTAGTAAAGGAACAAGTAATTTCTTTTTTAAAGTTCCTGAGAACTCAGGAATTGTTACTTATAGAGGTGATAAAAACTACTTGGCCATATTCTGGAACAACTATCGCTTTTTCATATTAGCTGGAGCCCTATTGTTACTAATAGGAACATTTATTTTTGTAAGAAAACGTGTTAAAAAATCACAAGAAAACTTTTAACCGTTTCCAAAATTTAAAATTAATATGCCTGTTTGTGCTTTGAATAATATGATTAATGTGGGTCTGTTTACAACTGGTAAACTAAATCAGATTGAACAAATAGCCAATGAATTCGGGTATATCAATATCAAGACTGCTTTAAACTTTGGGTTTTTAACAAGAAAGGAATACGTTGCTTTTTTAGAGAGATCAGGATTTCCGTTAATTGATGTAAGAAATGAAACCATTGACGAAACCTTTGTTTCTCAATGTGATCTATTGCATCTAAATTCATTTCTCTATTTACCTATAAGAAAGGATGGTAATGGCTATTTAATGGTAGCTGCAGCTGACCCTTTGGATGAAAAACTACAAGGATACCTTGAAGTAAAGTTCGATTCTAAGGTTAAAATGGTTGCAGCTTCTGATCTAGATATCACTTGGAAAATACATATACTTCGTGGTGAGTATTATGTAAAAGAAGCTGTATTTAGTTTAATGCGAAAAGATCCAAGTAGTTCAGGAATTGTTACTTTTACAGATGCTCAATTGGCATTTATATTCATTTTTTTTCTGGTTGCATTTGTTATGCTTTCACTATTTTTTGTTAATGCGTTTATTTTCTTTAATCTTTTCTTTAGCTTCTTTTTCTTATTTGCAATTGTATTTAAACTATATATAGCTCTTCAAGGATCAAGATATGAGCTTCATGAGGCAGTAACAAAAGAAGAAGTTAAAGCTATTGAAAACAGTAGTTTGCCCGTATACACTATTTTGTTGCCCGTGTATAAAGAAGATAAACTAATTCGTAAACTAATTTGGAACCTAAGAAGTTTAGATTATCCAAGAGGAAAACTAGATGTAAAATTATTGATAGAAGAAGATGATGACAAAACACTAAATGCGGTAAGAAATTTGGATTTTCCTGCAAACTTTGAAACAATTGTTGTTCCATATCATCTACCTAAAACAAAACCCAAAGCATGTAACTATGGATTGTTCTTTTGTAAAGGTAAGTACTTAACTATTTATGATGCAGAAGATGTTCCCGATTCTGATCAATTAAAAAAAGTGGTGGCACTTTTTAGGAAACTGCCGAAAGACTTTATTGTATTACAAGGAGCGTTAAATTATTTCAATAAGAATGAGAATTTGCTCACTCGTATGTTTACTTTAGAATACTCTTATTGGTTTGATTATATGTTACCTGGATTACAGTCTTTAGATGTACCAATTCCTTTAGGAGGAACATCTAATCATTTTAAACTAGATAAACTACTTGAATTGGGCGGATGGGATCCTTTTAATGTAACCGAAGATGCAGATTTGGGTGTACGGGTTTTTGAAAAAAGGTATAAAGTAGGGGTTGTTAATAGTACTACATTTGAAGAAGCCAATAACGAGTTTTTTAATTGGATTAGGCAACGTTCTAGATGGATTAAAGGTTATATGCAAACAACATTAGTGCATATGAGAAACCCTGCCAAATTAGTCTCAAAAATTGGTTGGAGAGGATTTTTTGGATTTAACTTCTTTGTAAGCTTAACGCCGATAACGTTTTTGATTTACCCTGTTTTATTAGCCTTTTTTTTAATTTACTTAATTTTCGATTTAAAAAATGTGAGGGTATTATTTCCCGACTGGGTTTTGTATATCTCAATTTTTAACTTTGTTGCCGGAAATGCTTTAATGATTTATATTAATATGTTGGCTGTTTTTAAACGCCGATATTATGAGTTAATTCTTTTCGCATTGTTTAATCCTATTTATTGGATTATGCACTCTATCTCAGCATATAAAGGGTTATGGCAATTAATATATAATCCATTTTATTGGGAAAAAACAAATCACGGATTAACCAAGGTTTCACATTCAGCTTCTGCTTCTGCAGCTAATACAACTAATGTTTAATGAAACAGCAAAAGAACTATACATTAATATATACACTTTTAATAGTGCTATATTATATATTAACTTCTTGGGTTTTTCATAGAAACGGATTTGAGCATACGGAGAGTTTATTTTATTCTGAGAAATTAAAAATTCTTTTTGAATTTAAAGAAAACACATTAACAACTATTGGAACAACTTTCCCATCTACTGTTTTTCTGTCTGCAGTTATTTTGTCGCCCTTTGGCTATTTATTCGCTCCAATTGCGTCGTCTATTATTTTTATGTCGATCTTTTTTTATTTTGTTTTAACAGATGTAAGAGAATCTGAACTTCCTTTTGTTCCTTTATTAGTTGCAATAATTCTACTCTTTACTATACATCCACAATTTATATTAGCAGCAATTAGCGGAAGAAATATTGCAGCTATTATGTTTTTCCTTTACATGCTGTTTAGAAGTTTATTTCATTATTACAAAACGCAAACAACATATTACCTCTCATTAGCAAGTATATTTCTTACTGGTTTAGTTTTTACAGAAATTAATTTTATTTGGTTATTGCTATCATTTTTTCCGTTTATATTTCTCGTTTCTATTGATGGCATTAAGGTGTCGAAAGACGAGCCAGCAATTTATCAGTATTATCAAGCTTTAAATATTCGTTCTTTAAGAAGAAAACTAGCCAATAGAACGGTTTCGTTATATTTGATTTTATTTTTGTTGCCACTTTCTGCCGCATATTTATTCAGGTTATTAAATGCAGCTCATGCTGGCAGTGCAACCTATTTTTTAACGAGCCAATATGCAAATTGGCGCGTTACAGGCACATCTCCATTAAATACCATCTATGAACTAACAAAGGGCAATAATGTAGCAAAACAAACCGAAATAATTTTTCAAGTATTTGTAATTTTCCTTTCTCCTACTTTCATTTTAGCACTCACACTGTTTCGTGGTAAATTACATGAATTATTTACTTTGCTTACTCCAATGTTTTTCTTTGCAATAATTATTATAGACACCAAAAGCTATTTTACTGCAGAATATTATGTAATAATGCATGTTATTGGAATAGCAGGTCTTTTATTTTTTGGTTATAATAGGTTTAAACCAAAAATAAATAATATTTTAATAGTTGGAACTTCAGTGTTAAGCATCTTTTTTGGCGTTTATTATTTTGCTCAAACTAATGATGGCGAAGAACAGAAATTTTATACATTAATTACCGAAAATAATAAATGGTTCGGAGTAAGAAAACAAACTGAATCTCAAATAATGGCCGAATTTATAACATCAGTAGCTTCATCAGAAAAGCCTATGCTAATAGATGATGCTGCGGCTTACGGAATAATGGCATATTTGCCTTCTTTAAATGGATTAATATTACCACTTCAAAAAAGTTTCGTAACTGTTATTGAGAACCCGGCATTAGCAGCTGAATATGTATGTATAGCCAAAAGAAATAATCGATTACACAATATAACTGTTCTAAATGCCTTTAATTTAATGGAAATTAAAGAAAGGGCTGGTCTAAAACCTGTAAGAATTTTTGAAACAGAAAACTGGGTCATTTACATAATCCGTTAATTTCTTATTGGCCTTCCGCTTTTTAAAACACTTTGAATTCTTTCTAAAGTTTTCTTTTCTCCACAAAGACTTAAAAATGCTTCTCTCTCAAGGTCTAGCAAATACTGTTCGCTTACTAAACTCTGTTCACTTAAATCGCCACCACACATTACATAAGCCAATTTACGAGCAACTAAAGCATCATGGTCTGTTGCGTATTGTCCGCGCCACATGCCATTAATTCCTGCCAACATTGCTCCTAAACCTGCTCTTCCTAATACTTTAACATTATTACGAGGGCTTGGAACATTGTAGCCTTGTTCATACAATTCTAATACACTTTTCTTTGCTTCATAAATTCTTCTTCCAATATTCATAACCACTTCATCTGTACCTGCTCTTAAAATTCCCATATCATAAGCTTCGTAGGCTGAAGTTGCTACTTTAGCTGTAGCAATTGCAAAAAATCTCTTCTTTAAAGTATTTGTTTCTGGTTCATCATCGTGCAATTCATCTCCAGCTCGCAGTGCAAATTCTTTTGTACCTCCACCACCAGGAATTAATCCAACTCCAAGCTCTACTAATCCAATATACGTTTCTGCTGCGGCACAAACCTTATCGGCATGCAAATTCATTTCACATCCACCACCTAATGCAAGTCCATGTGGAGCAGTAACTACTGGTATTGAAGAATATCTTAAGCGCATCATACTATTTTGAAACATCCTAATGGCCATATCTAATTCATCATATTCTTGTTCTATTGCTAGCATAAATATCATTCCAACATTTGCACCTGCACTAAAATTTGGACCATCATTTGCAATTACCAGTCCTTTGAATTTATCTTCTGCAATTGAAATTGCTTTATTTAAACCTTCTAATACTTCACCTCCAATGCTATTCATTTTTGTGCTCCATTCAAATCCTGCAACCCCATCACCAATATCATACATTTTGCAAGCACTGTTTTTCCAAACCAATTGGTCGCTATGATTTTTTAATATAAGAAAAGATTCTCCACCAGGTACAACTCTATACGATTTGCTAGCAACATCATAAAACATACGTTTGCCATTTTCTACTTTGTAGAAGCTTGTTACACCAGCAGCAATCATCTCCTTAACCCAAGGTGCTACCTCAATTCCAGCCGCTTTCATGGCTTCAACTGTTTTAACAACACCTACTGTGTCCCAACTCTCGAAAGCGCCAATTTCCCAACCAAATCCTGCCATCATCGCATCGTCTAGTCTATATATTTCATCGCTAATTTCTGGTATTCGGAAAGATATATAAGAGAATAAAGAGAAATGGAATGCCCTATAAAAATCGCCAGCTTTATCCTGCGCCGCGCTTAGCATTTTAATGCGCTGTTTAAGATCTTCAATTGGTTTTGCTGCTTCTATGCTTGCAAATTTTGGTTTATTTCTAGCACCATATTCCATGGTACTTAAATTCAGGGTTAATATTTCTTTGCCAGCAGCTGATTTAGTTTTCTTAAAAAACCCTTGTCCAGTTTTATCTCCTAACCAATTATTAGCAACTATTTTTTCTAACCATGATGGAATAGTAAATATATTTTTTGCTTCATCATTGGGGCAATTATCTGCAACACCTTTTGCAACTTTTACTAAAGTATCAATACCAACTACATCGGCAGTTCTAAAAGTTGCAGATTTTGGTCTGCCAATAATTGGACCAGTTAAAGCATCAATTTCATCAATAGATAATTTTTGTTGATCCATTATATGAAAAATACTCATGATGCTGTAAACCCCTATTCTATTGGCTATAAATGCAGGTGTGTCTTTACATAATACAGTTGTTTTGCCTAAATGTAGATCTCCATAATGCATTAAGAAATCAATTACTTCCTGATTAGTATGTGGAGTAGGAATAATTTCTAAAAGTCGGAGATATCTTGGTGGATTAAAAAAGTGTGTTCCACAAAAATGTTGTTTAAAATCTTCTGACCTGCCTTCTGCCATTAAATGTATAGGTATACCCGATGTGTTAGAAGTAATTAATGTTCCTGGTGTTCTAAACATTTCTACTTTTTCGTAAATTATTTTTTTAATATCGAGTCTTTCTACTACCACTTCTATTATCCAATCACAACTGGCAATATCTTTTATGTCATCATCAAAATTGCCAGTCTTTATTTTTGATATGGCAGCTTTAGTATAAACAGGAGATGGGTTGCTTTTTATTGCAGCTTGTAAAGCGTCATTAACTAACTTATTTCTTTCTGCTGGCTTAGTACTTTCTGATGCGGTAGATGGCACCATGTCTAACAACAACACTGGCAATCCGATACCCGCAAAATGGCAAGCTATTCTTGAGCCCATTACACCACTTCCTAAAACAGCAACTTTTTTGATAGAACGTTTCATGCGTATTTTTTTATAAAATAGTTAGTTATGCAACTATTTTGTTCGAAGATAAGATAATCGCATAAAAAAATACCAAACTTTTAAATTGAAAAATTTGGTATTAGAAGATTTCTTGAAAGATCTTATTCTTCAGATATTGCTGCGCCTTTATAAGCAAGGTACAAGCAAACCAAATAAAAGACCAAAAGGGCGTAAACTAACATAATCGGGGGATTTTGCATCTACAATATAGGAATAAAAAATGTTTTTAATTATTTTTGTTTCTCACACAATGTTATTAATTGGCTTTTAGTTAAAGAATAAACATATTTTTTGCTTTTGTTTAACAACTTATTGGTTTAATGTTTATTGAATCTTTAATATTCAAACTTTATTCAACTTTAAATTATTGCACAAATTGTAATATAACCGCTGCTTTTGGATTATTGCCTTTTAAAATTTAAGCCCATAATCTTCTTTTCTTTCATTTAAATTTGTTGATTATGGAAATTACCCTCAAAATGATTGATCATCTGGCTCATTTATCTCGTCTCGAATATGAAACAGATAAGAAAGTAGGCATTCGGCATGATCTTACTCGAATGGTGGGTTTTATTGAAAAATTGCAAGAAGTCAATACAGAGGGAGTAGAACCATTGATTTATATGAGCGATGTACAAAATGTTTGGAGAAAAGATGAAATAAGAGGATCGATAAATAGAGACGAAGCTTTAGCTAATTCACCAGCTAAAGACAAAGTTTATTTTAAAGTTCCTACAGTTATTAAAAAATAAATTAAAATATATGGAGTTGAATGAATCAGTAATTCATTTGGAAGGAATTGAAAAAAATTATTTTATGGGATCCCAAGCTTTACCAGTATTAAAAGGGATTTCTTTGGATATTTTCCGTAATGAATATGTAGCATTAATGGGGCCTTCTGGAAGCGGAAAAAGCACACTAATGAATATTTTAGGTTGCCTCGATTCTCCTACTGGTGGGAAGTATATATTAAATGGCAAAGATGTTAGTAAAATGCCTGACGACGATTTAGCGGAAGTTCGAAATACTGAAATTGGGTTTGTATTTCAACAATTTAACCTACTTCCGCGTTTAACTGCTGCAGAGAATGTGGCTTTGCCATTAA
>Ga0209591_10002948_pt1 | contig 20071 bp, 20 predicted proteins | sample MAT01_FD_187207 | JGI IMG/M metagenome (GOLD analysis project Ga0209591, IMG submission 187207) | Freshwater microbial communities from Lake Fryxell liftoff mats and glacier meltwater in Antarctica - MAT-01 (SPAdes) (version 2) | ecosystem: Environmental > Aquatic > Freshwater > Ice > Liftoff... | reverse complement strand
AATGTCTATCTATAACTGCATTGCAGCTAGTAAGTACCGAAGTTTTAGAAGCGATCGCTACCACGGTCAATCCTGATGGGGTAATTGCGGTTGCGCCAATTTTTGCGAATCAACCTGTGGTTATTAATAAATTAGGTTTAGCTCTAGAGTCTATTCAAGATCCCGGAAACTTAGGCGCAATTATTCGTTCGGCAGTAGCAGCAGATGTTGATGGTTTACTAATTAGTAGTGATAGTGTGGACTTAAACCATCCTAAGATTCTCAGAGCCACAGCAGGTCAATGGTTTCGCTGCTCTATGCAATCTGTGGGTAATTTGCCCCAAGAAATTAAAAAATTACAAGCTCAAGGCATCAAAGCGATCGCCACTTTACCCAATGCCAAGCTTACCTATTGGGATTTAGATTTTCGCACGCCGAGTGTGATTTTACTTGGAAATGAAGGTAATGGCTTATCTTCGGAACTAATCGATTTAGCCGATGAGGCGGTGCAAGTTCCGTTAAGTAATGGGGTGGAATCTTTAAATTTGGCAGTGACAGCGGCTTTATTAATGTACGAAGCAAAACGCCAAGGGATGACTGAATAAAACAAAAGCCCCCAAGGAGGGCTATGAATTACTAAAAATCTATAGAATTTGTTAGGCGCTACCAGTGAAAATTACATCTAAAAACTTCGCCTGTGCCTCACTCATCGGACGACGTTTACCTTCTTCTTGCCAATAGTTGATAACTTCTGTGGCTTTATTAAGCAATTCAATCCGTTCTTGATCTGTAATCCAAGACTTAGATTCCATTTCTGTTTGGAGTTGCTCCCATGCATTGTCTCTGGGCCAAAAGTAATATTTGGTCAAAGGACTATTACCCTTGCCAAGCACTTGGTCTACTGCCAATGCCACATCTTTTTCGAGCCAAAGAACCTTTAGAATAAACTGAGTCAAACTTTAATACCTCTCTGCAAACTTAACCTTACTTAGCGATCTTTAATATTATCATGGTAAACCTTTCATTTACGTCTTTAAATTCTTTAAATAAAGTTGCTTTAATTTTAGATATTGATGGCGTGATCAGAGATGTTTCTAGCTCCTATCATCGAGCTTTAGCAGATACAGTCGAGCATTTTACTAATAATGCCTATCGTCCTCGCTCGGAAGATATAGATTTACTCAAAACTGAGGGGGTTTGGAATAATGATTGGCAAGCCTCTCAGGAGTTAATTAAGCGGTATTCTGTAAAAACTGGCTTGAATATTGAAGTTGAGTATGAAGCGATCGTTGAATTTTTTCAAGGTCGATATCGTGGCACTAATCTGGATCATTGGACAGGCTATATTACAACCGAACCTTTAATTGCTACTCCAGCATATTTTCAAGCCCTGACTGCTGCTGGGGTTAAATGGGGCTTTTTTAGTGGTGCCACTCGTGCCTCAGCCACCTACGTTCTCGATCGCTTAAATATCTCCAGCCCTATGTTAGTAGCAATGGAAGATGCACCTGGCAAGCCCGATCCTACAGGTTTATACCAAGCTGTCCAAAAACTAGATGATCCAAATATCGTAATTTACGCTGGAGATACTGCCGCAGATATGCTCACAGTGTGTAATGCGAGAAATAATTCCAGTTCCCAAAATCTAAAATACATTGCTGTAGGTATATTACCGCCCCATGTGCATCATCAAAATCCTGAAGCCTATACCGAAATGCTAAAACTAAATGGAGCAGATATGGTGGTAAAGAGCGTCCTAGATTTAACTTCTGAGAGAATAATAGACTTAATCCAAAATTAATAAGTTAGGGTTTAGAGCAAGCGGCGATCGCATATCTAACCAAATAAATTAAAGTGAATTAATAAATGGAGGTAAAACTAATGGTTGCTGTCCAAGAAAATTTTCCAAAACTTACTCCCGAAGAATATCTAGCTTGGGAAGAAAAGCAAGAGGTTAAGCATGAATATTTTGATGGTGAAGTCTATGCCATGGCTGGGGGAACAGTTAATCATGGGCGAGTTGCCGCAAACTTTATTGCGATGCTAATTCCCCATCTCCGTGGAGGAAGTTGTCGGGTACAAACTTCTGATGTCAAAATCAAGATTCTCAATTCTGATAAATTTGTTTACCCCGATGTGAGTGTTACCTGTGACGATCGCGACAGCACCGCTACAAATTCCATTAGCCATCCTTGTTTAATTGTGGAAGTGTTATCTCCAAGTACGGAGGCATTTGACCTCAATGGAAAATTTAAACTTTATCGCCGATCTAGTAGTTTGCGGGATTATGTGTTGGTGAGTGCAGATAAAATTGAACTAGATTTATATCGCAAGAATGAACAAGGTAAATGGGAAATTATCAATTACATTGCAGGAGATTTAGTGGAATTGGCAAGTATTAATTTAACTTTTCCGATTGAGCAAGTATTTGAAGGTATTACGTTTTAAGTTTTCGGCGATCGCTTGGATTAAATTTACCCGCAAATTTATGAATAATCATCCATTGAGCTGCAAATTTGATCTAAATAAAGCCATTAGCTTCATGCATCCTGTTCCATTTAGTCAAAAACAGGTTGAGGGTATAAACGATGCCTATTACGCTACTATGGGGTATATGACCCTAAAACAAGCTTATGCTTAATTTCCTATTTGAATTTTCAAGAAGTCATTGCCTTGCTATTTGTGCCTTTCTCGTGCCTGCAAATATGACTGCTACGCTTCAGACTATGATTTTTATTGGTAGGCGATCGCCTGAAAACACGCAAACTAGAGGAATTGCGCCAATAATTTTTATGTCTATAGTTTATGCTTTAACCATGATTTTTCATGTCTTTACTTGGTTTGTCGTGGGGATGGTTATGGCACCAACATTTATTTTACTGAGTTTAGGAATTGTGTGTTTAGGGATTAATGTATGGGCGATCGCTTTTCCTGCCACTTTGGGAAACTTGCTGAGGCAAATTTGGCAGTATCTAGTTTCTCTGTACAACAAAATATCTACTAAATCTAGTTCTGTGGTGATTGCAAAGTAGATCTTAAAGTTGTAAAAATAACCCATGAGTAACTCGGAAACTACAAACCTTGGTTGGCAAGTTCAACAATTCCAACAACGAGCTACAGAGTGGATTGAGTTGAACTTGGAGAGTGTTTCTCAAAAAGTAGTAGATTCGGTACCGCAATTAATCTGGCTCAATGACCTTTTAGTGTGGATAGCTTGGATTATTTTTAGCCTAACAGTAGCTTGGGTTGGGTTACTAATATTTAGATTAATTCGTGGTTACATTTTGAGCTTTTCCCGCCAAGGTAAAAACTGGGGTATTATTCCAAATCCATTGGCGGTTCCTATCTATTCTGTCGATCAATGGCTAAAAAAAGCTCGAACATTTCAACTAGCAGGTAACTATACCGAAGCCTGTAGATGTTTATATATGGGAATGTTGCAATTATTAAGCGATCGCCAGATCATTCCCCAACAATATAGCCGCACTGATGGTGAATACCGCAACTTATTATCTAATCTTCCCCAGTCTCAAGCCTATCAAGTGCTTCTGAATACCCACGAGCAATTATGTTTCAGCGATCGGCAAATTTCTAGCGAAAATTTTCATACCTGCCAAACCGCCTATAGTGAAATTCAGCAAACCACAAGTGGGCAATCATGAAAAAAATTTCTCGCAAACAATGGCTAGGGGGAATTGCGATCGCCGTCATGATTTTGCTAACTATTATTGTGCCACCCAATCGCAGTCAGATTACCGAAGGCTCAACCTTTAGTCGTTCCCCCAGTGGATATGCAGCTTGGTATGATTACATGGAAACCCAAGGCATAAAGATGCAAAGGTGGAAAAAAGATATACGAAATCCAGACTACGAGAACAAAAAGCCGATTACCCTAATTCAAATCAAACCAGAACTAGAAGATCGCATTGGCTATTGGGAAGAAGATTGGGTAAATAAAGGCAACAACTTAATTATTTTAGGGGTTAAAGCTCGACCCACTCCTGCATCCTTTAGTTCAGTAATTCCCACAAAAAGTGGCGATGTTAAAATTGATACTACCCGTCGTCGGAGTTATACCCAAAGTTTCCCCAATGAGCAGTTGGCAATAACTGGTTTAATGATTGCCAAAGTTCAGCCAAATCCTGATAAAAAGAATCTGTTAGGGGATGAATTTGGTAGCATTATCTGGAAAAGTCAAGACAAAGGTACTTTAACTGCCGTAGTTACTCCTTATCTAGCTGCTAATGCCTATCAAAATGAATCAGGAAATTTTAAGTTCCTTGCGGAGCTAGTCACTGCCGCCAAAACACCGATTTATGTGGATGAGTTTATTCACGGTTATAAAGATGCTGATTCTCAAAAGTCCGAGGTTGAAAAAACTTGGATTGCGTATTTAGGGAAAACGCCGTTATTTGCTGGGGCAGTTCAAGCTTTATTTGTGTTAATTATTTTTATCATTGCTCAAAATCGACGCTTCGGGGCAGCGATCGCCCAGTCATCAGAATCAATAAATAATAGTCAGGCTTATATTGAAGCTTTAGGATCGGTATTAAAAAAAGCCGATAGACATGAATTTGTCTGGCAAGCGATCGCTAAAGCCGAACAAAAAAAGCTGCAACAAAAACTCGGCATTGGCAACCAAGACGATCAACAAACTTTACTCAACGCATGGGTTCAGCACACAGGTCGTCCCAAGGCAGATTTAGAACATCTCCTCAATACCCCAAAGACCAAAGTTAGTGAACAAGAATTACTGAAATTATTACAAGCTTGGCAGCAGGTTTTATCATCTCTTTGATTTTATATATCTAATTTTGTGGATAGCAGATTAAGGTTTTTCCGAAACCTCTAGTAAATAGGGATAGGAAGAATTAACTTCATAGGAGCCCACCCAAACTTCATAGGTACCTTGCAGCCATTCACCCCCGATCGCTGGGTTTCTGCCATTAGTATCATCATTACACCAACTGCCCCCTGGTCCTTTAATTAACAGCACTGTATCGCCTGAGCTTAATACCTTTAGATTCAAAAACTTGAAACTACTGGTTAGAGTAATTTTATGATCGGGTAAAGTATCAACAAAACCAATACAATCCCCTGTTTCGGTTTTTATGCGCCCTGAAATTTTTGTGGTTTCTTCCCCACCACCGCTAATACCTTGTAATATTTTTGGATCTTGATTGAGTTTAGGAGCGATCGCTAGATCTTGAAACATCAGTACTGACTTCTTCGGCACAATTAATGCCTCCGCAGCTACAGTAGGACAAAGCATCATCAATCCAAGAAGGCTAAGTTTAAGGAGATTAAAAATTTGCATAGACAATTGCTGATTTGAATCACTCATTTTAGGAAGACAAGTTTAATATAAACTGGATTTCTGTAGTTAATTTAGATTTATTCGTAAATTTGTATTGTAAAAGAGGTAAATAAAAAGTATGGGCGAACTAGTAAATTCCATCGTCTTGAGTATGGTTTTGATCCCTGTTGGTATTGGTATTGGCTATTTTCTTCTGAAGCTTCAGGGTGGGGAAAAAGAATAGCTTTGTTAATCTCCCTCTATGGTTTCTAGCCAGGCTTGAAGATAGGGGGAAATTTTTTAATTAGGCTTTACCAAAGCGGCGATCGCGTTTTTGATAGTCCAATAAAGCTTGATGAAACTCTTGGCGATCAAAGTTGGGCCAAAGGGTGGGCGTAAAGTAAATTTCTGTGTAGGCGATTTGCCATAGTAAGAAATTACTTAGCCGCATTTCCCCACTAGTGCGGATCAGAAAATCTGGATCAGACTCACCCGCCGTGTAAAGATGCTGTTGAAATAGGCCTTCATCAACTTGTTCTAGCTTAATTTCCCCTTTCTGCACAGCCCCTGCAAGTTGGCGACAGACTTTAATAATTTCGTGACGACTACCATAATTTATAGCTACGGTAAAATGAATTGCCTGATTTTTAGCAGTTGCCGCCATTGAATGTTGAATTTCGGCTTGTAAAGATAGCGGTAACGACTCTAAATCGCCGACAAAGGTAATTTTTACGCCTTCGTCACACATTTCTGTGAGTTCACGCCGCAAGATGCGCTCAAATAAAACCATGAGAAAATCTACTTCTTCTAACGGTCTGCCCCAATTTTCGGTGGAAAAAGCGTAGGCAGTTAAAGCGCCAATACCCCAATCTTTGCAACAACGGAGCAGGTCTTTGAGGGCATCAACTCCTTGACGATGACCAATAATGCGGGGAAATCCCTTTTGTTTTGCCCAACGCCCATTACCATCCATAATTACGGCGACATGATGAGGGAGCCGAGCTTGGTCTAAATCTGGCGGTAGAGTTTGCAATAACTTAGCGGTCATTTTTTCTTGAAGATTTGCGATTAAATATGGATTGCCATCCTTGGATCTTACGCAGGTAATTAAGCTTAGGATTGGCTATGAGAGTGACAGGACGTTTAGATGCTAATTTTAGCTCTAATATCTCTTTAAGTTTACTACTGGTAATGGGACGGTCTAAACTACCTTGATCGGCGATCGCAATCGATCCTGTTTCTTCGGATACCACTATACAAAAGCAATTACTAACTCTCTCCGTAATTCCCATGGCTGCCCGATGTCTGGTGCCGATTTCTCTGGAGGCATAGCGATCGGATATAGGGAAAATTACACCTGCCGCTATGATTTTTTCTTCTCGCACCCATACCGCCCCATCATGGAGCAAGGTCGAGGGCTGAAAAATAGTTTGGAGGAGTTCTTTGGATAAAGCCGCATTTAAGCTCACACCTGATACCGAAAATTCGTGTTCTTCAATTGGTTCCCCTGTTTCGATGAGGATTAATGCCCCTGTCCGGTTTTGTGAAAGTTCTTGAACAGCTTCATGGAGTTTTTCAATAATGCTGTCAGCCTTAATTGGACTACGGCGGTTGGGTTTTATTAGTCCGATAATGTTGCCCCGCCCAAGTTGTTCTAAAAAGCGTCTTAATTCAGTTTGCAAAAGCACTGCCATGGCTACAGATGCTCCGATTAAGAGTTTATCTAAAACAAAGGCTAATAGCTGTAAACCTGAGCGGCTACTAATGATGTTAATAAATAAAACTACGACAAATCCTCTGACCATGAGCAGAGTACGGCGATCGCCAGTTAATGCCAATATCAGATACACCACTAACAATACAGCTAGCAAGTCGACTGCCCTTAATGCCAAGACAATCGGGTCTGAGACCATATTGATTAACCACTGCATCCAACCCCCTCTTCAGCCCATACTTTTCTTAAACAAATCTTAATGCCAACCCCCCACTATAAAAACTAGCGTAGTTTATGGGGCAGAATGTCTTGACGGATTAGATCTTCGTAAGTTTCACGCTTTAGAATCAAGTTAGCTTCTCCGCTATCCACCAAAACTGCTGCGAGCTTAGGAATACGATTGTAGTTAGAAGCCATACTATAATTGTAAGCTCCTGTTGCTGGTACTACAAGAATATCTCCTGCCGTAGTTTTGGGTAGTTTAATATCTTTAATTAGAATATCGCCTGATTCACAATGTTTGCCTGCGATCGTGATCACTTGATCGGCTTCGGCACTCATGTGATTAGCAACCATAGCCAGATATTGGGATTGATAGGTAATTGGTCTAGGATTGTCAGACATTCCGCCATCAATGGTGACGTAAGTTCGTCCTTGGGGAACAGTTTTGCCGCCACCGATCGTATAAGCAGTGACACAGGCTGTCCCGATGAGCGATCGCCCAGGTTCTGAAATTAATTTTGGCAACGGTAATCCCTCAGCTTCACAGGCTGCCATCACGCTATTACTTACAGTTTTTACCCATTCTGTAATGCTGGGTGGATCATCAGATTCAGTGTAACTAATACCCAAGCCCCCACCGATATTAAGTTCAGTCAGGTTTAATCCATATTTCCCTGCAATCTTGAACCACTTGATCATCACTGCCCCTAAATCTTGGTGGGGTTGCAGCTCAAAAATCTGAGAGCCAATGTGAGCATGAACACCGATACAATTCAGCGCAGTTTGATTAGATAAAAAGGCGAATACTGATTCCACTTCGGTTGGATCAAACCCAAATTTGCTATCTAAATGTCCCGTTTGAATATATTCGTGGGTATGACATTCAATGCCGGGGGTAATTCTGAGCATGATCCTTGGGCATTTCCCTAGACTTTCTGCTAAGTTGCTAGCCGTTTTAAGTTCTAGCCAGTTATCAATAATAATGATGCAACCACAGGCGATCGCATACTCTAGTTCCGATTCCGATTTATTATTACCATGCAAATATAATAATTCAGGATTTACCCCCGCCTTGATCGCTGTAAATAGTTCACCACCAGAAACCACATCTATCCCCAATCCCTCTGATGCTACGATCGCACAGATAGCCAAACAATTCCAAGCCTTAGAGGCATATATTACTTGGGATTCACCCTGATAGTGGGTTTTAAATGCATCACGATATTGTTGACAAGCTCCACGCAGACTGACTTCATCCAGAATATATAAAGGTGAGCCATATTGCTGTAATAACTCGACCACATCACAACCGCCAATTTCAAGGTGATCGTTAGAGTTGGTTTTAGCAGTTAAGGGTAAAATCTGTTGGTTGGGCGATCGCTTGTCTAAGGTTGCCATTGCTAGGAAATTATTTATGGTTTTTAACTATTATGCCTTCAAACTCAACACTTTTTATATAATGTGATTTTAGCCTTCTTGCAATTAATTAAGCTATTACTAGGTAACGGCTAGCATCACTAGACATAAATAACCTACTAAACTTCTGAATATTATGGATAATTGGCAGGCAATTATCGCCCTAGGGATTTTTGCAAGTGTAATATTTCTGGTCATCACAGAATGGATACATCTCACGATCGCCGCTATGTTAGGGGCATTGATGTTAGTGATGCTGAATATCATGTCATTGCCGCAAGCGATCGGCTATATTGGGCAGAGCCATAGCACATTGAGCCTATTTTTTGGGGTGATGGTGATGATACGTGCCTTTGAGCCCACCAAGGTGTTTGATTATTTGGCGGCACAGATGGTGATTTTTGCTAAGGGCAAGGGCAGCCGCCTTTTACTCGGAATTGTGGGAATTGTCACCCCGATTTGTGCGGTGCTTCCCAATGCGACTACGGTAATGCTCTTAGCCCCTTTAATTCCGCCAATTGCCCAGATTGTAGGTGTGGACTTTGTGCCTTTACTAATTTTGTTAGTCTTTGTGGCAAATAGCGCGGGATTACTAACGATTGTTGGCGATCCTGCGACTTATATTGTCGGTAGTGCTATTAACTTGAGTTTTACGGATTATTTAGTTCGGTTAAGTTTGGGTGGGGCGATCGCTATTTTTGTAATTATTGCTCTGCTTCCTGTTCTATTTCGCAAAATTTGGCATAAGGAATTAGAGAATGTGGAGCAAATTACTACTCCTAAAATTAATCACCCTCGCACATTAATAGTTGGGGCAGCGATCGCTATTTTTGTTTTAGTATTTTTCGTGATTGGGGAATCTCTGCCTATTCCCATTTCCCCTGCAACTGTGGCACTGGTAGGAGCTGTACTCGCTCTTCTATTGGCTCACCATAGCAAGATTGACACCCTTAACAATATTCTGCGGGATGTGGATTGGAGTACTTTGATATTTTTTATGTCTATTTTTGTCTTGATTGGGGGCTTGCAAAAAACTGGAGTAATTGCCAGTCTATCTGGGGTTCTAGCAGCCATTCTCGGCAAAAACATTGCCCTTGGCTCAATAGTTCTAATATTTTTTGTAGGGCTAATTTCTAGTGTTGTTCCCAATATTCCCCTTGTGGTAGCGATGGTGCCGTTACTCAAGGAATATTTAGTAAAAGTAGATTTAACTAGTGCGGAAGTATTATCTCCAGACTATGCAGGGCAATTTCCCGAGCAGGTTCTTCCTTTGTTTTATGCCATGATGTTTGGCGCAACTTTAGGCGGAAATGGTACCCTAGTTGGAGCATCAGCTAATATTGTGGCGGCGGGAATTGCCGAATTGCATGGGCGTAGAATTAAATTTAAGACTTTCTTTCGCTACGGGTTTCCTGTAATGATTGCCCAACTAGTTGCCAGTGCTATTTATGTCTGGTTACGGTTTCTGCTCTAGTAATATCATTCTTTTGGTTAAGAGCGATCGCACTATTTCTAAATTCCCATTAGGTATTTTCTTCAAGATTTCAGCGACAGTTTGAGAACTTAGACATTGCTGCATAAATTTGAACTCTAATTCGGAAAGACGACAAATTCCATAGTCTGGATCAAATAGGCAATCGCTTTCCCAACCATTAATACAAGGATGATGTTGGGGAATAGAACTTAAAATTTTGGCATCAGTTTGATCCAATTTTGCTAAAGGTGGACGAGCCAAAAAGAATTCATAGTGGGCAATATCTGTATCTAGTAATTCAATCAGGCGATATTGATCAATGGTTGATAGGGATTGAGCTTGGGTTAGCAGTTCAGGATTAGAACCTAGAAGTCTCTCTAATTGCCAAACTTGAGGATTGGAAAACCCTACAAACTCCAAGCCCGAAGCGGCGATTAGCTCAAATAAACTTTCAATTTCATAATCTACTTCACGGGGATGTAAATACATATCGGCAAAACATTCATCACGGGTATTTTCCATGCTCCATCGGGTTTTCTCCCGTTGCACTATGCGATTTGTACTTGGTAAAGCGGCAAATACTTCTCTACCTAGCTTTACGCCTTGACGGAAATCTATTTTTTGGTTTTGATCTATTTCTTGTTTTTGTAAGAGTGAAAGAGCTTGCTGCATTAGGTTAATTTCCCATCTCCCAATCTTGGCATAGACAAAAATATGAAATATGCCACTAGGTGCAAGTTTACTGGCGATCGCTTGAATCCCTTTAATCGGATCGGGAAGATGATGCAGCACGCCCACGGAATTAATCATGTCAAACTGCCCATCAATTTGATCGAGATCGTAGAGACTTAATTGCTGAAAAGCGATCGCCCGATTATTGGTAGGTGGAGAACTACGTCGGCAGCGTTCCTTTGCGACTTCTAAAGTCCCTGCACTAATATCGATCGCCACAATATCGGCATCAGGATTCAAATGTGCCAAATATTCCGTACTCACGCCACTACCACAGCCTGCATCTAGGATTCGAGGTGTTTTTATTGGTGCCAATCCCCCTGTACAAAAGCCATAAGCTCCCTGCCAACTCCAACGCCAGTTATAACCAGGTGGAGCTTCATCTAGTAAGGGGTCAGGCGGAAAAGGAAAGGTATCGTATAACTTAGAGACAATAGAAGTAACTGCTTGGCGATCTAGCTCTGACATTTGGAGTGCTTAATTTAGTGCCATTTATCATAGCTAAAAACCAAAGGCTACAGTAATTACTATAAATTTCTATAGATTATTTGATTATTTAGGTTAAAAATTGAACTCTTGAAACTAAAGTATCAGAATACAAAATCAAAAATAGATGCTAGTAATTAAAAGATTCACAACCCTTAAATTAAATTCTAGACTGCGAGGTTGATACAATCTCTCTGTATTCATTTCAGTTTCCCATTTCTTTTGTAGCGTAATCCTTAATCCAACTTCATGAACTTACCACCTCTAATTTCTCAAATGCTCTCTAAGGATTTTTATCCCCATGCAGTCACGGAGCCGATCGCTCTGATTCAAACTCATATTTCCTTTGTATTGCTGACGGGTAAGTATGCCTATAAGGTTAAAAAGCCTATGAATTTTGGATTTCTGGATTTTTCTACTCTTGAGAAACGGCAATTCTTTTGTGAAGAAGAACTGAGGCTAAATCGCCGACTTGCCCCTGATTTATACTTACAAGTTTTGCCAATTACCTGTAACCACGATCAATTTAGGTTTGCAGAAAACTCTGAAGCGGATGTGGAATATGCCATTCAAATGGTGCAGTTTCCCCAAGAGAACCTCTTAATTAATTTATTTGAACAAGGGGATCTGACTGTAGAACACGTTCAAGAAATTGGTAAACAATTAGCTAAATTCCATAGTTTGGCAGAGACCAATGAGCATATTGCCAGTTTTGGGACAGCCGTAGGACTAAAAGCAGTTGCCGATGATAATTATGCCTGTACAAATAAGTACATTGGCTTAGCTCAAACTCAATCTCAATTAGATCTGACCCGAGCATATACCGATCAGTGTTTTATTGATAATGCTGCTCTATTTAGCGATCGCCTAATTCAAGGCAAAATTCGAGAATGCCACGGGGATTTACACCTAAAAAATATATGTTTAGTCGATGTCGAGGTGCAAATCTTTGACTGTATTGAGTTTAATGAGCCATTTCGGAATACTGATGTCCTTTATGATGCCTCTTTTCTCTTAATGGATTTGCAATATCGAGGGCGGCGGGATTTAGCTAATGCCTTTTTAAATACTTATTTAGAACTTACCAATGACTATAAAGGCGTGCTGCTGTTGCCACTATTTTGTAGTATGCGCGCCTATATTCGAGCTAAGGTCACATCGTTTTTGCTGGATGATCCAAACATTCCAGAACCTGTTAAGGCAACTGCTAAGCAAGAAGCCACAGCCTACTATAACTTGGCGTATCAGTATACCCAGCCCACTGTCGGCAAAATATTTATGATGTCTGGTTTATCTGGTTCAGGTAAAAGCACTACCGCTAAAGCCTTGGCGCAAAAACATGAAGCAATTCACCTGCGGTCTGATGCCATTCGTAAACATTTGGCAGGTATCGATCTGATGCAACGGGGAGATGACGAACTCTATACGCCAGAGATGACAAAACGTACTTACGGTGAACTGCTTAGTTTAGGGATTTTACTAGCAACCCATGGCTTTCAAGTAATTTTAGATGCTAAATACGATCGCCAAAATTTACGTTCTGAAGTGATTGCTCAAGCAAATGCCCACAACATTGCCTTAGAAATTATTTACTGCACTGCCGATATGGAAACCTTAAGACAAAGATTAAGCGATCGCACTCAAGCCAATAGTGATATTGCTGATGCTACGCCTGATCTTTTGGCATCGCAGCGTTTTGAAGAGTTTACAGATGCTGAGAATGTATATCTTGCAGCTAATAATTAGTTGGTCATCATAGTAGTGTTATGCCTAACTCACCCTTGCTTTTGGTCGTTGTTGACACAAATGTATTGTTTGAAGGTCTTACTAAACAAGGTGGAGCTTCAGGTCTGATCGTGAATGCTTGGTTAGCTGGGCTGATGCTTGCCTGTGTTTCCAATGCACTTGCCTATGAGTATAGCGACGTACTATCTCGAAAGCTATCTAAAGTGCGCTGGATTAACCTACAACCATTATTAGGAGAACTTCTTAGCATTAGTCAATACACAAATATTTATTTCTCGTGGAGACCGACTTCACCAGATGCGGGTGACGATTTAGTAATTGACTGTGCAATGAATGCAAATGCGATCTTAGTTACTTCTAATATTCGAGATTTCCAGAGGGCAAAAGAGTCTTTGGGGCTGAGAGTTCTGACACCTGTACAATTTGTAAACCTGTTAGCATTAGGAGAAAAATAATGAGTCAAATAACTTTACAATTACCTGAGACCTTATATCAAGAGCTTGCTCATCTCGCTGAGGGAGAGGGCGTATCGCTGAATCAGTTCATTATTTATGCATTGACACGTCAGGCAACTTCAGCTTCTTATAGAATTCAATCCATCTCTAAAGTGGAAGTTGAAAAGCAGCACCAAGAATTTCAGCTATTAATTAACCAACTAGGCCAAACCTCATCTTCTGAGATTGAGACCGTTTTAGCAGAACGGGAACACACTATGCCAGAACCACAACTAAATCCAGATGTGGTTTCTCTTCTTCAAGAACGAATCCGAAATCTAGTTTAAAATTAAGCGATCGCACTCAAGCCAATAGTGATATCGCTGATGCTACGCCTGATCTCCTAAGATCTCAAAGTTTTGAAGAGTTTACAGATGCTGAAACTATATATTTATCTCAAGCTCCTAGCCTCTCTAGGTCAGATTAAATCGAGTTTTGTATAGAGTATTTAAGTTTTGCTCTGAGTCCCTAAGTCTTGGTGCCATAATTTTCACAGAAGAATTAAAAAGAATATGATTGCTACAGTTTCTAATAAAACCCAACCCCCTATTGATGCTAAAGCTCAAGTTAGCGAATTCATGCAAAGCTTTCAAGATCAAATTTGTGCAGGCTTAGAAGAGCTAGATGGTAAAGCTAAGTTTAAACAAGATCAATGGCAAAGAGAAGAAGGTGGTGGTGGGCGATCGCGCGTGATGACAGAGGGTAGAATTTTTGAAAAAGGTGGAGTAAATTTCTCCGAGGTCTATGGTTCTCACCTACCACCTAGTATTCTCAAGCAATATCCTGAAGCAGCTAATCAAATTTTTTATGCCACAGGTACCTCTATGGTGCTTCATCCGCGTAACCCATACGTGCCAACGGTACATTTAAATTATCGCTATTTTCAAGTAGGTAATATTTGGTGGTTTGGCGGTGGGCTGGATTTAACGCCTTATTATGGATTTGCTGAGGATGCTCAATTTTTACATAAAACCTTAAAAGCAGCTTGCGATCGCCATAATCCTAACTACTATCCCGTATTCAAAGCATGGTGTGATGATTATTTTTACCTTAAGCATCGGGGAGAAACTAGAGGTGTTGGTGGCATATTCTTTGACTACCAAAATAGTGAACCTAAGCTTTACAAAAATAGTAATGACTCCCCCAAAGCCGAGCAAATGAGTAACGACCTTACCGATTTTCCTGAGCGTTCTTGGCAAGAAATTTTTAATTTTGTGCAGGATTGTGCAGGATCGTTCCTAAAAGCATACGTTCCCATCGCTCAACGTCGTCAGGATACTCCCTACGGAGAGAGAGAACGAGACTTTCAACTATATCGGCGTGGTCGGTATGTCGAATTTAACTTGGTCTATGATCGCGGCACGATTTTTGGCTTACAAACCAATGGTCGGACTGAATCAATCCTCATGTCTCTACCACCACTAGTACGCTGGGAGTACGATTACCATCCTGAGCCTGATACTCCAGAGTCAGAGCTTTATGAGCTTTTCTTGAAGCCCCAAGATTGGATTAACTGGAATCTTTAATAAAACCGATCGCTATACCTTGGCTAAGATTATCCTCGCCCAATTGAGCAGATACCAAAAATTAAACTTAATAAGCTGGGCTAATCTATAGTTTCAACTTGAATATCAATAGTGCCTGGTATGCTAATTCGGGCAAACTTGCGATTCTCAACTTGTAAAGGTTCGCCACAACTAGGGCAATAAAACTGACTATTAACAGTTGCTGTTGAAGTATGCTCGCAAACAGGGCAACTACTTGTGACTATGCTTCTACTCAGCCACCATTGCAGAGCGATCGCCCCAATTATTGGTATAGCAACTAAAACGCCAATTAGGATAAATACCGAATTAACAATCCAGCCTAAGCCGAGAAAACTTAGTCCCCAAACAACCAAAAATGTAGTGAGCCAAAACCTAAGACCACTAAAGCGATCGTTACTATTGCCCCCACCACTGCTAAAGGTATAAAATTTCATTTCTTTTATTAAGCTTTTATTTATATCTCGATATCTTGTGTTCCTATTATCATATCCCCTTAGGTTTAGGCTCAATGTAGAGTTAACCGTTTTAATTCAGTAGGGGTTGATTTTTCTCTAGGCTAAATATATGAGCAAGTCAGAGGAGTTGTGTATATATACTTGGTTTACTCTATGATGACGATAGAAGGGAATTTGATAGGGTAAAAGCTAATTCAGGTATACTGATCAGTGTCATTGTGAAGCTTGGAGAATTTTAATTTAAATTCAACTTGTAAATTCAATTTAAGACTCAAGATTTTACTAAAGTTTTTTAAAGTTATAGAGGCGATCGCAAACTATGGTGATGATCGAAACAAAAGCGGAACGCATGGTAATTAATATGGGACCTCATCATCCCTCCATGCACGGTGTATTAAGACTTATCGTGACCCTAGATGGAGAAGATGTAGTCGATTGTGAACCTGTGTTGGGGTATCTCCATCGAGGTATGGAAAAAATTGCCGAAAACCGCACTGTAATCCAATATTTACCCTACGTTACCCGATGGGACTACTTAGCAACCATGTTTACGGAGGCAATTACCGTAAACGCCCCTGAAAAATTAGCCAATGTCCCTGTACCGCGCCGCGCCAGCTATATTCGGATGATTATGCTAGAGCTGAGTCGCATTGCCTCCCATTTACTATGGCTTGGCACTTTTATGGGAGACATTGGTGCTTTAAGTCCATTTTTCTATACTTTTCGTGAACGAGAGATGGTTTACGATTTATTTGAAGCCGCAACAGGGATGCGAATGATGCATAATTATTTCCGCATTGGGGGCGTAGCTGCAGATTTACCCTACGGCTGGGTTGATAAATGTGAAGACTTTTGTAATTACCTCACACCTAAAGTCGATGAGTACGAAAAACTAATTACCAATAATCCTATTTTCCGTAAACGAGTAGAAGGCTTAGGCACCATTGGGCGAGAAGAAGCAATCAACTGGGGGCTTTCAGGACCCATGCTACGAGGCTCAGGTGTAAATTGGGATTTACGTAAAGTCGATCATTATGAACTATATGATGAGTTGGATTGGCAAGTGCAAATTGAAACTGGCGGCGATTGCCTAGCTCGTTATCTAGTTAGAGTTAAAGAAATTCGTGAATCTGCCAAGATGGTATTACAGTCATTAAAACAACTTCCTGGTGGATCTTACGAAAATTTGGAAGCTCAAAGAGTTTTAGCAGGTCCCAAAAGTGAGTGGACAGGCTTTGACTACCAGTTCATTGGCAAAAAATCATCACCGACATTCAAAGTGCCTGAAGGTGAACATTATGTCCGTGTCGAAGCCCCTAAGGGGGAATTAGGCGTATATTTAATTGGTGAAGACAGCATCTTTCCATGGCGGTTTAAGATTCGTCCACCAGGATTTGTAAACTTGCAGCCTTTATCTGAACTTGTTAAGGGTACAAAAATTGCAGATTTAATGGCAATCTTAGGTAGTGTTGATATTATTATGGGTGAGGTTGACCGCTAATGAATACAGGTATTGATTTACAGCGATCGCTAATTGAGTTTTTAACAGGTTTAGGACTGCCCTTTGGCTTGGCTAAAGTAATTTGGATGCTAATTCCAATGGTAGTTATCGTTTTAGGTGTCACTGTGGGAGCTTTAGCTTGCACTTGGCTGGAACGTAAAATTTCGGCAGCTATGCAACAAAGAATTGGACCCGAATATGCAGGACCCTTTGGAATTTTGCTACCTCTAGCCGATGTGGGTAAGCTTTTAATTAAACAAGATATTATGCCCGCAAAGGCTGATCCAATTTTGTTTACCCTTGGTCCCCTGTTAGTATTTATTTCCATATTTCTCTGCTTTCTAGTCGTACCATTCGGTGAACATTTATTGATTTCCGACTTGGGGACAGGCATTTTCTTTATTATTGCCATTTCTAGTATTTCTCCGATTGGTTTACTGATGTCTGGATATTCCTCTAACAATAAGTACGCCTTAATTGGTGGATTAAGAGCAGCAGCGCAATCGATTAGTTACGAAATTCCCTTAGCATTAGCGGCTTTAGCGATCGCGATGATGTCAAATGGCTTAAGTACCGTTGATATTGTCAATCAGCAAGCTGGTTATGGAATCCTCTCTTGGAATCTGTGGCGGCAACCTGTGGGGTTTATGATCTTTGCGATCGCCGCTTTAGCAGAGTGTGAGCGTTTACCCTTTGACTTACCAGAAGCAGATGAAGAACTAGTAGCGGGTTATCAAAATGAGTATGGCGGGATTAAATTTGCCCTATTTTACGGTGGTTCCTATGCCAACTTACTGTTAGCTGGTCTTTTGGTAGCTATCTTATATTTAGGTGGTTGGGAGTTACCTTTCCCGATTGACACAATCTCCGATTTTTTAGGAATTAGCCCTAATGCTGGATGGTGGCAAGTTATAGCCGCAGCCCTAGGTATCACTATGACCTTACTTAAGGCTTACTTCTTTATCTTTTTTGCTGTACTGCTAAGGTTTACAGTCCCTCGGGTACGGATTGACCAACTTCTAGATTTAGGCTGGAAGTTTTTACTACCGATCGGATTAGTAAATCTGCTCCTGACCGCAGCCTTAAAGCTAACTTTCCCCTTTGCCTTTGGTGGCTAAAGATAATTCATAAATAATTTATTGCCCAACTCGTAATTTCTCGAATTGGGCTTTTTTGTCATAAAAAATAGCGTAAATTGAAGACTAAATTTAACTATTAATAATTTGAGTCAATGCGCCTGTAATCTCTGGATATTGAAATTTAAACCCATTTCTTTGGGATTTCACAGGTAAAACTTTCTGCCCGTCTAAAATTAGGGTTGCCGATTCTCCATATAAAAATTGAAGACTAGGCGCAGGAGCGGGGATAAAAGCAGGGCGATTTAGTACCTTCGATAAAGCTTTAGTAAATTCTCGATTAGTTACAGGCGCAGGTGCAGTGCCATTAAGGGCATTTTCGATTTGGGGATTGTTAATGGCAAACAAGATTAAACTAACTAAATCCTCAATGTGAATCCAAGAAAACCACTGTTTCCCTGAACCGAGCTTACCGCCCAAACCTAATTTAAAAATTGGTAAAATCCGATCTAAAACTCCACCTTTGCCTAATACGATTCCTGTCCGCAGCCTGACAACTCGAACTTTTGCTTGAACCGCTTCCTCTGTTTCCGCTTCCCAAAGTTTGCAGACTTTTGCTAAAAAATCATTACCAGCAAAACTATACTCATCAAAGCTTTTACTTAAATCAGTACCATAAAATCCGATCGCCGAGCCATTAATTAAAACCTTGGGCTTATTAACTAAAGATTTAATTGCCTCCACAAGCACTCTAGTACTGATCTGGCGACTTTGGATAATTTCTTGTTTACGTTTATCTGTCCAAGGTTCGCCAAAAATTGGTGTGCCAGCAAGGTTAATCACAGCATCTGTTCCAGCGAGTACCTTTGTCCAATTTCCTGCCTGCAAAGGGGTATAACCAACTACTTGAACTTGAGGAAAATATATTTTAGGAAACTGGCGGTTTGCCCGTTTGGGATCTCGTGCCAAAAGTATAATTTCGTGATTAAAATTGTGCAATCTCTCAATTAACTTCACCCCAACAAATCCCGTACCACCAGCTACAACAACTTTCATGCCAATTTCCTAATTACAAGCCGATGTCATTTTATGCCATATTCCCTTGGATATTTGATACTTCAAGGGAGATTCTCCAACGGTATTTGATCTCTTGGGGAATTAGGGTAATAATCATAATTTAAAGTTTTCTGAATCATGAAATTATGATGGATTTCTTGTATGGAAAATGCTATTAAAAACATTTGAGTTTTGATATGATTTGCATGAATTCATATCCCAAATACCTAATCCAATAAACTATGACCACACTCAAACAGTAAATTCTAAAACGGAGGGGGTAAATGCTCTCCTAGCCAGCACTCTAGCTATTTCTCCTTCTACCTTTGCCCTTAACACCACTATCGGCACCTCATTGAATACTGGTGCAGGTATTAATCCCAATTTCGGTCAAAGCTTTATAAATGACCCTTTAGGTGGAAACAGTGTGATAAATCTTGATACTTGGACTTTTGCATTTTTCAATGCCGAAAATCAAACACTCGCCCTTAGTAAAACCTTAACTATTTACTCTGGGATTGGGAATATAAGTGGAAATGAGGTTGGGACTTCCATAAGTGCAGTCATTTCAAATTTTGGTGGTTTGAATTCGGTGAGATGGACATTTGCTGGGGGTTTGCCAATAGTCACTAATACCCCCTATAGTGCGGTTATAGCTCCATCTTTAATTTATATTCTTTCTCCCAACGTATATCCAAACGGAACTCGCCTCAACGGCATTAATCCTATCGATCTTGATCTGGCATTTCAAGGCACTTTCTCATCGGCTACTCCTGTCCCCTTTGAGTTTAGTCCTGCGCTGGGTCTAGGGGTTTTAGGTGGTTTGTTTGTATTGAAGAAATTAGTTAAAAAAAGAAGAGTTCGTAATATTATTTGG
>Ga0209591_10002939_pt1 | contig 20109 bp, 13 predicted proteins | sample MAT01_FD_187207 | JGI IMG/M metagenome (GOLD analysis project Ga0209591, IMG submission 187207) | Freshwater microbial communities from Lake Fryxell liftoff mats and glacier meltwater in Antarctica - MAT-01 (SPAdes) (version 2) | ecosystem: Environmental > Aquatic > Freshwater > Ice > Liftoff... | reverse complement strand
CGCGCGCGATATAGCCGTCGTTATTGAGGTTGCCGATGATCGCGGTCGCGGTCGCGCGCTCCTCCGGGAGGAGCTGGGCCATGCCGAGCTGCCACTCGAGGTGGTCAGCCAGGGTCGGGCGCGAGGCGAGCGTCTGCTCGATGGTCGGCAGGTCGTCGTCATTCAGGCGGACGTCATTGCCGCCGGGGTTCGAGCTGTAGTCGGCGTAGTCGTCGACGAAGCGCTCCCAGTCGAAGTCGTCGTCCTTCTTCGGGGCCTCGACGACGCCGGGCTCGAGCCGCTCGGTGCGGTCGTAGGCGCCTTCTTCGTCGGGGCCACCTTCGATCTGCTTACGGACCTGATCGGGCGACTCGGCTTCGACCTCCATCTCGAGGATGGGGTTCTCCAAGAGCTCCTGCTGGACCTGCTCCTCGAGCTCCATCCGCGACAGCTGGAGCAGCTTGATCGCCTGCTGCAACTGGGGAGTCATCACCAGCTGCTGAGACATCTTGAGGTACTGCTTGAGCTCCATCGCTTGGGAAGATACCACCCCCGCGCCCTTCCGCCAAGAGGTTGAGACGCAATTGGCATAGAGTTTGCCGAGCCAGTTGCCGGCATCGGTCCGACCTGCTACGCTCTCGCGCCCGTGTCGCCCGGCGGTTCGAAGGCTCGAAGGCTCGAAGAAAGACGGAGGTCTTCATGACAAGCTTGGTCTCGTGGCTTCTCGCGTTCGTGGCCCTGGCCGGCTGGGCTGGCTGCGGTGAAGACGACCCGACCTGCGTCGCGACCGTGTGCGACCCGGCGAGCTTCGGCGAGGTCTGCGTCGGTCACGCCGTGCAGAGCTGTGCTGGCGACGGCAAGCGCTTCGTCTACACCGCGTGCGGTAGTCAGCAGCGCTGCGACGCTGCGGCCGGAAGTGCGGCCTGCGTGGCGCGCACGTGCACGACGCTCGGCCAGTCGAAGTGCGTGTCGGTCACCCAGACCGAGCGCTGCAAAGACGACGGCTCGGGCGTCGAACGGGTCGCCTGCGGTCCCGCGGAGAGCTGCAAAGACGGCGCATGCGTGCCGAACGAGTGCGCCGACCGTGACCCCGATCACTGCTCGACGAACGGTTTTCTGACCTGCACCGAGGCCGACTGGGTGCAGCAGAATTGCCCCGTCGGCAACCTCTGCTCGCTGGCTGACAATGGCGTCGCGCGCTGCAATCCGACGGTGTGCGTGCCCGAGGCGCGCCGCTGCGAGGGCGACACGGTGCGCGTGTGCGACGCGCGCGGCGGCAGCGAGACGATCATCAACTGCGCGGGCGCCGAGGTGTGCGTCGACGGCTCCTGCCAGCCCGAGGTCTGTGGCGCGGGCACTCCCGACACGAGCGATGCGAGCGAGACAAGTGCTACTGGCGATACTGGCGATACTGGCGATACCGGTGATGGCAGCGACACTGCCGAGACGAGCGAGCCCGACAGCAAGATCGTGTTCACGTTGAACGGCGTCGCGAACACCTTCGACATCAGCGCGTTCGCCACGTTCGACGCGGGTGATCGGCAGGTCACCGTGAAGGCCTCGAAGTCGACCAAGCAGCTCGAGCTGCGCTTCAACCCGGCCAACATGACGATCGCCGGCACGTTCAGCTCGGAGATCTTCAACCCCGTGAAGGTGCTCGTGTGCTACGACACCGGCGGCAGCGTCGCGAGCTTCGATGACTGCGAGGGCTTCACCCATCGCTCGGTCGCGTACGACGTGGTCGTCACGAAGAACGAGGGACAGGGCGGGCGGTTCGAGGCGACGTTCTCGGCGACGCTGGAAGACGAGAACACCGATACGATCGTGCTCAGCGCCGGGCAGATCAACGTGAAGTACCGCTAGCCCGCGAGGGTTGCCGCAGGCGGACAAGAGGAACGAATGGCCCGTGTGCTCCTCATCAATCGCCGCCCCGAACAGCGCCGCGTGGCCCTCATCGAAAACGGTGTCACGACCGAGCTGTTCTTCGAGCACCTCAAGGATCAGGGCCTCGTCGGCAACGTCTACAAGGGCCGCGTCGTGCGTGTGCTGCCCGGCATGCAGGCGGCCTTCGTCGAGGTCGGGCTGCAGCGCACGGGCTTCCTGTTCGTCGGCGACGTGGCGCGCCCGGACAGTGACGATGACGATGACGATGGCGAAGGCGAAGTGCGCCAGGGACGCGCCGACAAGTACCCGCCAATTGATACGCTGGTCGCCAATGGGCAGCCCCTGCTAGTGCAGGTGACGAAGATGCCGATGGGCAACAAGGGTGCGCGCCTGTCGACGCACATCTCGTTGCCGGGGCGGCATCTCGTGTACATGCCGACGGTCGAGCACGTCGGGGTGTCGCGGCGGATTCAGGACCCGGATGAGCGGGCGCGGCTCAAGGCGATGGCGTTGAAGGCGAAGCCGCCGGTCGGCGGGCTCATCGTGCGCACTGCGAGCGAAGGCCTGGACGAGGCGGCGATCGCCGAGGACGTGCGTTTTTTGACCGAGCTGTGGGCCGACATCCAGCGGCGTGGGCTCGATGCGCGGCCGCCGGTCATCATCCACGAAGACTTCGATCTGACGCTGCGCTCGGTGCGCGACCTGCTGACCGACGACGACGACCGGGTGGTGGTCGACAACGACCAGGAGCTCGAGCGTATCGTCGACTTCGTGCGCCGCTTCATGCCGGCGTTCGAGGGCAACATCCAGCGCTGGGGCTCGCCCGAGCCGATGTTCGAGCGCTACGGTGTCGAGTGGGAAATCACGCGCGCATCGCGGCGCAAAGTCTGGCTCAAGTCGGGCGGCTACATCCTCATCGATCGGACCGAGGCGTTGACCGCGGTCGACGTGAACACCGGCCGCTATGTCGGCAAGACGAACTTCGAGGACACGATCGTCGCGATCAACCTGGAAGCCGTCAAAGAGATCGCCTACCAGTTGCGGCTGCGCGACATCGGCGGGCTCATCGTGCTCGACTTCATCGACATGCAATCGCTCGCGAACCAGGAGAAGGTCGTCGCGGCGTTGTGCGCCGAGCTCGCGAAGGACCGGGCGCAGACGCGGGTCTTGCCGGTGTCGCCACTGGGTCTGGTCGAGATGACGCGTAAACGCGTGCGCAACTCGATTGTGCACGCGCTCACCGAGCCTTGCTTCTATTGCGAGGGCAAAGGCTACCTCAGGTCCATCGGCGTCATCTGCGACTCGATCCTGTTCGCGCTGCATCAGCAGCTCAGGGGTGATCGCGGCAAGGCGGTCGAGGTGCGCGCTCACCCGAAGGTCACCGAGGCGCTGGTGCACGACTGGGAGCTCGAGCTCGAGCGGGTCGAGTTCCTCTACGATGCACAGCTGGAGCTCAGCGTCGCGGCCGACATGCACCTCGAGTGGTTCGAGATCCGCGTCGGCGACAAAGGCGCCCCGCCGACCTCACGGCGACCGGTCGACCTGCCGCCCGACGCACGCGGCGGCGATCCGGAAGACTGAGTCAGGACTGACCTTCGAGGCGGGCGATGGCAGCCGCATAGAAGCTCGGCAGGTCCTCGAAGATGATGCGGTCGTGTGAGCTCTGTACGAGGGTGGTGTGCAGGTCGGACCCCCGTCCGATATCAGGGCAGGATGTCTGCCGACACGAGGTAGTCCATCTGGCCGAACTCGGCGCGCAGGTACGTGTTGCCTTCGGACTGGAGGCGACCCTGGTCGGGGCCCTTGCCGCGCGGCGCGCCTTCGCCATAGCCGTTGTAGAGCTTATTGACGATGTCCATGCCCGACACGACCTCACCAAACGGTGAGAAGCCCATGCCGTCGAGGCGCCCGTTGTTTCCGAAGTTGATGAACAGCTGCACGGTGCGCGTGTCGGGGCCACGCGTCGCAAACGTGATGCGCCCCGGCGTGTTCGATTGCTTGGGCGCGTCGTCTTTGATCGACGCGTTGCGCCACACGTCGTTGAGCTTGGGGTCACCGTGGATGCCGAACTGCGCCATGAAGCCTTCGACCACGCGAAAGAAAGGGATATCCTTGTAGTATCCGTTCTTCACGAGATTGAAGAAGCGGTCCGCGCCGTTCGGCGCCCAATCACGCGTGACCTGCACAACGAAGTCGCCCTTGGTCGTCTTGCAGTTGACCTTGTAGCTGGCGGGGGCGGTCTCGGTGAGCTTGGCAGGATCCATGAGGGCCTCGTTGATGGGCTGGGGAGCAGGCGCGGCAGCGGGTGCGGGTGCGGGTGCGGGTGCGGGTGCGGGTGCGGGCGTGGGCGTGGCCGCCGGATCGGCCGGCTTCTCGGCCGGCTTGGTCTCGGCCGCGACGGGCGCGGGCACGGGTGCGGGCTCGGCGGCCTTCTTACCGCCGCAGGCGGCGAGGGTGGTGACGATAGCGAGGACGAACATGCGCATGGCGAATCTCCTGAGGGCGCGGAGGATGGATCCACCGCCGGACACCGTCAATGCAGAATTCGCTCGCGATGCGCGCGGGGCCTTCGTCGCTCGCTCCTCGGCAACCTATGAGGTCGGCCTGGTCGCGGTTCCTCGGCCGCGCGCGCCTCGCTTCACGAATTGTGGCTGTTAGTTCGGGCTCCCGACCTCGAGCGTGCCGAGGTTGGTCGTCTCGCCCGCGGCGACCTCGAAAGGGCGCCGCAGGCGTCGGCCATCATCGGTCTCGAGTAGGAGCGTGTGCGAGCCCACCGGCAGCTCGGTCCCGACCACATTGCCAGCGAGTGCCAGCCTCTTGCCGTCGATGCTCACGCGCGTGCCCTCGGCCGGGAAGAACTTGAACTGCACACGGCCGCGCGCGACCGGCTTCAGGGTGATGCTGATCGCATCGCTCTCGTCGGCGACCGCCTCATAGGTACGTGGCTCGTGGTCGGGTGCCGTGACGCGCAGGCTCAGCACGCTGCCGCGACGAACGACGAAGGTGCGCGGCGCCCGCCCGCTCCCGAACCCGGTCGCGGCCACGGTCGCGCCCGGCGGGTGCACGCGCACCGTGAGCGACACCTCGCCCGCGAAGATCGACTCGTCGAGACCGGCCAACACCGCACCCGCGGCGAGCCCGGCAGCGACTGGTGGCGGTGCGACCTGGACAACGACCGCAGCCACGACCTCGACCCCACCATCCTCGGGCTTGCCAGCCACATCCGCGCGGGTCGCCGTGACATCGACCGTCGCAAGCTGCACCACGTCCGCGGCCTCGCGCGTCGCACCCGCGTCGGCCCCCGCCGGCCTGTCGTCCCCGTCCGTGCGCAACACCAGGAACAGCACGAGCACGATCAGCGAGAGGTTCAACCCGACCAACAACATCGGGAAGCTCTTGCGTGATCCAGCCCCCGTCGCTGTCGTCGGCACCGCGCCAGCGCCCGCTCCAAGCGGCAATACCTCGTTCGCTATCACCAGCCCCGACGACACGACCATTGTCTGGCCCCGCGGCGTTCCGAGCGACACCCCGCTCGGCGTCTGCGCTGCCGCCGCCCCGCCTGGCTCGCTGCCAAGGCTCATGCGCAACAGGTCATCGATCGACAGCCCCTGCACCGACCGCTCGCGCAGCCCACGTGGCAGACTCTCGCGCACCGATTCCTGCCACGCCGCCAGCTCACGCGCGGTCGCCAGCTTGCCGCTTCGCACCATGTGCGCGCGCAGCGCCTCGGCCGCCTCATCAGCGCTCGCGAAGCGACCTTCGGGAACCTTCGCGAGCAGCCGCTCGACGATCGCCGCGAGATCCGCCGGCACCTCGGGCGCCTTCGCCGCCAACGCGCCCGGATCGTGATAGCGGATCCGATCGAGCGTCAGCAGATCCGACGACCCATCGAACGGCCGCTCCCCCGTCAGGAGCTCCCACGCGATGACGCCCACCGAGAACAAGTCCGAGCGCGCATCGAGCTCCGCGCCCGCCGCCTGCTGCGGCGACATATAACTGTACTTTCCACGTATTGCGCCTGTCGTCGACGCTTGCAACCGCTCGGTCGCGCGCGCGATCCCGAAGTCCAGGAGCTTCACCTCGCCGGTCGTCGCGATCATCACGTTCGACGGCGACACGTCGCGATGGATGATGCCGAGCGGCCGCCCCTCCGTGTCTTTCGCGCGATGCGCGTAGTCGAGCGCGTCGAGCAGCGACGCCAGCAGATGCGCCACCAGCGGCACCGGCATCTTCATCTGGGCCGCGCCAGCGATCCGCATCAGCTCGCCGAGGTCCTTGCCGTCGACATGCTCCATCGCGATGAAGAAGACGCCGCCGTCCTCGCCCATGTCGAGCACCTGCGCGATGCCCGCATGGCGCAAGCGCACGACGAGCTTGCCCTCCTCGATGAAGCGCTGCACGAACCCCTCATCCCTGGCGAGGTGCGGCAGGATGCGCTTGATCACCACCTCCTTCGCGAACCCGCCGGCGCCGACCGCCCGCGCGAGGTACACCTCACCCATGCCGCCCGAGCCGATGCGCGACAGGAGCTCGTAGCGCCCGACGAACAGCCCACTGTCGCCGTCGGGGGACGGCGTCGGCGCACGCGGGGTCGGGCGGACGCTCGTCACGCGCTACACGTCGGGTGGGAAGGCGGCTTCATCGCGACGGGGCAGGGCTCAAAATGGGAGGTGGATTCGCTTCGAGGTCCGCCAGCGTGCGGGCGATCCACCGTCGCACCTGCCGGCCCGGAAGCCACATCCACGCATAGTCTGCACTGGTGAAGCGCTCGGCAATGTGATCCTCGAGGGCATGTGCGGCGGCCGGCCCATAGAGCTGCCAGGTCGCCACCAGCGTCTCGCGATAGGCCTGCCATTCGAGCCAGGCCCGTCCGCCCGCGAGCCCCATCGGCACCGGCAGGAGGAGATAAAGGACCGTCATGCCCGGCCAGGTGAAGCGCCGGAACTGCCGCACGTGCACCGCCTCGTGCCGCAGTATGAGGTAGCGCTGGCCGGCCGGGTGCTGCGCCCAGTTGCTCGGCGTATAGATCCGCTTGCCGAGCGTCGTGACGAACTCGCTCATGAAGCGCGACTGGCCGCCGAACGTAATGACCCTCAAGGCGACATCGATGAGCTTACTGAAGCGGCTCTCGGCTTTCGGCAATACGATGATGCCCTCGGCCGCGAGGCTCGCGCACAGCTCGCGATAGAGTGCCTCGGCCCGCGTGTCATCGTGATTGTCAGCCGACACGGTTCAGTCCCTCCGCAGCACGTCCGCCAGCCCATAGCGCCCCGGCTCACGCGGTGCCGCCATGAGCCAGGCGGCCGCCCGCAGCGCGCCGCGCGCGAAGATGTCGCGGTCCAGCGCCCGGTGCTCGAACGTCAGCACCTCGCCGTCGCCGAAGAAGCTCACGCTGTGGTCGCCGACGATCGTGCCGCCGCGCAGCGCATGCACGCCGAGCTCGCTGCGCGGGCGTGCCCCGACCAGCCCTTCGCGGCCGTACTTCGCGACCTGCGCGAGCCCGGTGCCACGCGCCGCCGCGACCCGTTGCGCCAGCGCAAGGGCCGTGCCCGAGGGTGCGTCGACCTTCTTGCGATGGTGCGTCTCGACCAGCTCGACATCCCAGCCCTCGTCGAGGATGCGCGCCGCCTCACTCACGAGTTCGAGCAGCACGTGCACGCCGAGGGAGAAGTTCGGCGCCCACACGACCGGCACCTCGCGCGACGTCTTCTCGAGCGCCTCTTCGTGCGCGGCCCCGAGCCCCGTCGTGCCGAGCACCGCCGGCACCTTGTGCGCGCGACACCAGGCGAGCGTGGTCGATGCCTGCTCGGCCACCGAGAAGTCGATGACGCACAGCGCGCGCTCGGCGACGCCCGCGTCGAGTCCCGGCCCGTCGGCGTCGATCTCCGCCGCGACGTCGAGCTGATAGTCGCCCGCCAGCGCGCACAGGCGTCGGCCCATGCGGCCATGCGCCCCGACGATGACGAGCCCCGGGACCGGTAAGGTAGTCGCTTCCGATCCGCTCATAGGAGACCCGCCTGGACGAGCCCGTGACGCAAGGCAGCCTCCATTTTCTCGTCGAGCGCCTCGGCCGTCAGCGGCAACCGTACGATGTCGCGTGCATGCCCGAGCATCGCCGCCGCGCGCTTCACCGGGATCGGATTGGTCGTCAGGAACAACGCGTCGACCAGCGGCTTGAGCTGATAGTGCAGCGCGCGCGCCGCCGCGAACCCGTCGCGCAACGCCGCAGTGACCATCTGCACGACCAGCTGTGGCGCGATATTGCCGGCGACCGACACGAGCCCGTGCGCCCCGAGCGCCATCATCGGCAGCGTCAACGCATCGTCACCCGACAGCACCGCGAACCCTTCGGGCGCGTTTTGAACCAGCGCCTCGACCTGCGCGAGGTTGCCGGCCGCTTCTTTCACCCCCAGGAAACGGGCATCCCGCCCGAGCTCACAGGCGGTCGCAGCGCTCATGTTGCAGCCAGTTCGCCCCGGCACATTGTAGAGCAGCACCGGCAGCCCGCCCTCGTCGGCGACCGCCTTGAAGTGCGTCAAGAGCGAGCTCTGCGGCGGCTTATTGTACGCGGGCGTCACGACCAGCGCGGCATCGGCCCCGAGCCTACGCGCGAGCTGGGTCGCCTCGATGGTGGTCCGGGTACAGCTCGTCCCGGTGCCGGCGATCACGGGCACACTGTCGCGGGCCGCCTCGACCGCGCGCGTCACGAGCCGCTCGTACTCGGTCACCGTGAGTGTCGGCGTCTCACCCGTCGTGCCACACGGAACGAGCCCGGAGCCTGCGGCGATGAGCCGCTCACACAGGCCGGTGTAGGCGTCGAGGTCGATGTCACCGGCCGCCGTGAACGGCGTATAGAGCGCTGTCAGCGTGCCTTGGATGCGCATCCGTCACCGTCCGCGGAGTTGGTTCACGGCCTTGTCGACCGCGTCTCGGACAAAGAGATCCTGCTCGCTCGTGAGCCACAGCTCGAGCACCGGCAGCGCGCGCTGGCAGCGCGAGTCGCCCAGCGCCTGCGCGACCGCCTGGCGGATGCCCGCCTGCTCGTCGTTCTTGAAGGTCATCAGCTCGTCGATCGGCCGCTCACCAAAGGCACGCCCGAGCGAGCGGATCGCCTGCCGCCGCATCTGGAGTCCGTCCGGGTTGCCGATGAGGTTGCGCTCGTTCAGGAGGCTCGTGAGAAACGAGTAGCTGTCTTCGGTCGGGTAGAGCCCGAGTCCGGCCAGCGCCCGCACGCGCACTCTCGGCGCGTCACGCGGCGTGTTGGCGATGTCGATCAACAGCTCGACCGTATCCGGCCCGAGCTCGTCGAGCGTGTCGCGTCGCAGCTCGGTATGATACGACGCGAGCAGCCAGACGAGCGAGGCGCGCCGCTCCGGCCGCGATCGGTTCGCCGCCTGTGCTGCACCTGTGCCCATGAGCGCGAAGGTCAACACGAGCACGAGCGATTTCACGGCAGGCTGGGTCATCGGGGCGATCCTTAGTGGGTCCGAGGGCAACGAAGTAGCTCGTCCGAGGGGAACAAGGCTAAGCACTTCGCCGACCGCGCCGATTCCCGTCTATCAGATCAGGCGCACCTCCGCGAGATTCGGTTGTCCTCCGAACCTGAGCCTACTTGCTCTTCTTGCGGGCCTTGGCGGCCTTCTTGTTGCCCTCGCGCCGCTTCTTCTTGGCGTCGACGCGCGCCTGCATCTCGGCCGCGGACGGGCCCTTGGGCCGTCGCGGGGCGCCCGGGGATCCGCCGTCATCGCCACCGCCGACCAGATCCGCCAAACTGCCCTCGAGGTCGCCGAGCATGTCCATGCCGCCGCCCGCGCCACCGCGCAGCTGCTTCAGCATGTTCAGCTGCTTGAAGCCCGGAAGATTCGCCAGGAGTCCCGGCTGCTTACCGACCTTCTTCATCATGTTGCGCATTGAGTAGAAGCGCTGGACGATGTTGCGCACGTCGATGAGCGTCGTTCCCGAGCCCTGCGAGATCCGGCGTAGGCGGCTCGCGTTCGAGAGCAGCTCGGGGTGGAGCTTCTCCTTCTTGGTCATCGAGCAGATGACCGCCTCGACCTTGTCGAGCTGCTTATCGTCGAGGTCCGCCCCCGGCATGCTGTCCTTGAAGAACGGCATCTTCTCGAGGATGTCCTTGAGCGATCCCATCTTCTTGATGGTCCGGATCTGCTCCAAGAACGTGAGCATGTTGAAGTTGCCCGAGAGGATCTTGCGTGCGTCCTCCTCGGCCTTCTGCTCGTCGACGACCCCCTCGAAGTCCTTCACCAGGCCAACGACGTCGCCGAACCCGAGGATGCGGCCCGCCAGGCCCTCGGGCCGGAACTCTTCGAGCTTGTCGAGGCTCTCGCCGATGCCCAGGAACTTGATGGGCTTGCCCGTGACGGCCTTCACCGACAGCGCCGCGCCACCACGCGCATCGCCGTCGAGCTTGGTCATCACGACGCCCGACAATGACAGGCGGTCATCGAACGTCTTCGCGGTGCGCACGGCGTCCTGGCCGGTCATCGCGTCGAGCACGAGGAAGATGTTGTCGGGCTTGGTCTTCGCCTTGACCTGGTCGAGCTCGTCCATGAGGGCTTCGTCGATCGTCAGGCGGCCGGCGGTGTCGAAGATGACGATGTCGTGCTTATTGGCCTTGGCCTCCTTCAGCGCGGCTTCGCACAGTTCCGGTGGGGACATGCCCGGCACCGAGAAGACCGGGATGTCGAGCTGGCGGCCGAGCACCTGGAGCTGGTCGATAGCGGCGGGGCGGTAGATGTCGGCCGCAACCAGCAGCGGTTTATGGCCTTCTTTCTGGAGCTTACGCGCGAGCTTGCCGGTCGTCGTGGTCTTGCCGGCGCCCTGCAGACCGACCATCATGATGGTCGAAACGGCCGAGCCCTTCTTGAAGGTGATGCTCGTATCGACCGGGCCCATCAGCTCGACGAGCTCGTCGTGGCAGATGTTGATGAAGTGGTCCGCGGGCGAGACGGCGACCTTCTTGTCGCCCTTCGTGGCGCGCAGGTGCACGAGCTCGCCGGCCGCCTTCTCCTGCACTTTCGCGAGGAACTGCTTGACCACGCCGAACTCGACGTCGGCCTCGAGCAGCGACAGACGCACTTCGCGCAACGCGTCCTTGATGTTGGACTCGTCGAGGGTCGTCTTGCCGGTCAGCTTCGCCTTGGCGGACTTGAAGCCGTTGTAGAGCGTATCGAACATCGTGCCGTCCGGGCGCGGCCGCGATTCCAGAAGGGGGCCGAGCGAACGAGTCGTCTAACCAGCAGACCCGCGATTGTCAACGGGGACCGCGCCCTGCCCGACGTGCAACGACGCTCTCGTCAGCGCCGGTACACGACAAACATCGTGCGCGCGACACTCTCGTCGCCCTCGCGCGCGACCACGGTGATTTCGTTGCGCCCAGGCTCGAGGCCGAGCACCGTGTCGAACGTCAGGGTTGCCTCCTGCCCACGCACCTCTTGCGGTAGCGACTCCGCCGAGCGGAAGAACAGCTTGTCGCGCCCACGGAACACATAGACCATGCGGCGCTTGCTGCCGGTCGCCGCGAAGCGCGCCAGCCCCTTCAGCGCGAGGTCCGCGCCATCGGCGAATGCCGGGGTCGCCCCGATCTCCAGCACCGGCGGCCGATGTTGTGCCAATGCCCGCACCGCGTCGCGGGTAATGCCGCCTTCATCCGCCAGACGCACCCGCTCGGCCGGCAGGTAGCCGCGCCGACTCTCGACTGGCTTTGCGCCCGTGCCCGGACCGTCCCGCCACGCGACCTCCAGCCAATCGCCGACCTTGCCCGTCACCTCGAGCACCGCACCCGGGTTCGCCTCGGCCACCTCCGGCGCGTCGCGGCTCGCCCCACCGTGCAGTCGCGTCGCCACGTTCGGCAGCACCGCGAAGCCCTGCAATGGGATGCGCGCCGGCAGCGCGTCCGGGAATATCGCCAGCTCTACCGCGACCGGCCCGGGCGCGAAGAACGACCCCGCCGTGTCCGCGACCTCGAGCCCGAGCTCGACCAGGCGCGCCTTCAATCCCTCCTGTACCTCGAGGTCGAACACCGCCAGGCGCGTCTCGCCGGGCGCCATCGCACCGAGCTCCTGACGCCCCAGGTGGATGAACACGTCCGGGCCCGACTCGTTGCGCAAGGTCGCCAACACCGCCCGCGCTGGCCCCGCGCCGATGTTTGTCACATGCACGAGCACCTTCACGCGCTCGCGCCGTTGTAGGAGCCCATCGCCATTGCCCGTCGTCTTGAAGGCCGGATCGCCGCCAGTCGCATCGTCGATTTGGACCGCGTGCGCGAAGACCGGCGGTGCCACCGGCGCCACCGCGAGCGCCGCCGTGGCCGACAGTGGCAGCAGCTCACCGTCCGAATAAAGGCGCGCCACGACCTCGTCACCCGCGCGACCGACGCTGGCCGGCAGGCTCATCGTGAAGCTGCGCTCGGTCGCCTTGCCCGGCTCGAGGTAGCCGATCGCCAGCTCGCGCCCCGCCACTGCGCCTATCCCGCTCTCCAGCTCGGCATGCAAGCGCGCGATGGGCCGCTTGCTGAGGTTCTTCAGCGACAACGTCACGACGAACGGCTTACCCGCCGTGACCTCGGCCGGCAGCGTCAGCGTCGCTTCGAGCGCTTTGCCCGGCAGCGGTTTAAGGCCCGCGCGCCAGTCGATCCCGTTCGGCGTCAGCGCCTCCTCGAGGCGCGTGTCTTCCAACTTCTGGCGCGCCGGGATGAACCCCGCGAGCTGCACCAGCGCCTGCTTCCGGTCGACCGCCGGCGCCACCGCGAGCACGTCCTTGGCGAGGCGCACGACCGCGTCCGCCACCCGTGGCTCACCACGCCGCTGTCGATGCATCGGCGTGCGCTGGTCTTCGAGTAGACGCAGCACCATCGCGGGCTTCTCGCTGCGCGTCTTCTCGGACGACAGGTGCGCCGCCAACGAGGCCTCGCCGCCTGCCGTTTCGGGCGCCGGATGCAGGTCCATACGACCGTCGAACGCCTCGCCCGCTGGCACCTGCGGCACCCGCAGCATAACGAGGTCGATGTCCGGCACGATGCCGACACCCTGGATCGAGACATCGCCCGGCGTCAGGTACTGCGCGACCGTGAGCTTCAACGCCGCCTCGTCGATGCGATAGACGACCTGCACCGAGCCCTTGCCAAAGGTCGTCTGCCCGATGATGAGCGCGCGATCGTTGCGCTTGAGCGCGCCCGCGACGATCTCCGAGGCCGACGCCGAGCCCCGGTTGACGAGCACCACCAACGGCAGGTTGGCGCGCGTCGCGGCCTGCATCGCGTGGCTCTCGTCGCGCTCGCGCCCACCTTCCCGCACGGTCGTGACGATGGTGCCGTTGGACAGGAACGCGTCCGACACGGCGATCGCCTTGTCGAGGAGCCCCCCCGGATCGTCGCGCAGGTCGAGCACGAGGCCTTTCAGTCCGCCCGGCGCCTTCTCGAGCCGGCGCAACGCCGCTTCGAGATCGGTGTCGGTCGTCTCCTGGAAGCCACGCACGTGCACCCAGCCGATGCCATCGCCAAGGGTCGCCTCTTCGACCGACGGCAGCTGGATCTCGCGGCGCGTCAGCTTGAACGGCTTGGCGTCCTTCCATGCCCCGCCTGCCGCGGTCGTCGCAGCCGTGCCTGTCGCCGTCTTCTTGCGCGGCCGCATGATCCATAACGTCACCTCGCTGCCCACCTCGCCGCGCATGAGGTTGACCGTCTCGTCGAGGTCCATGCTGATGGTCGAGGCACCGCCGATCTGCACGATCCGGTCGTCGACCTCGAGCCCCGCGTCCGCGGCGGGCGTGTCGCGCATGACCTGCTGGATGACGAGGAAGCCGTCGACCTCGCCGACCGTGATGCCGAGCCCACCGAAGCGTCCCTTCTGCGAGAGCTGCAGCTCGCGATAGACCCGCGGGGTCAACAGCACCGTGTGCGGATCGAGCGTGCTCAGGAGGCCGTTGACGGCCGAATACTCCAGCGCCTCGAGGTCGACCTGCGGCGGCAGGTGGCGCTCCAGGAACTCGAACACATCCGAGAGCTTCCAGTTGAGCTCGAACAGGTCGGTCACCTTGTCGAGCGGGAACTCGCGCGTAATCTCGCCGACCGTGACGCGCAGCAGCTCGGGCTGGGACGTCGCGGCCGAGGCCTCGGTGATGGCCGCACCCTGCTTGCCGAGCACCGCGACCCGCACCTCGGGTACCTCTGCCTGGACCCGCCACAAGGCGGCGGCCGCCATGCGCTTGGGATCGACCCGCTCGGGCGAGACGTAGTGCGCCCGGATATGCCCGACCACGCGCGCGAGCATGCGCGCCTTGGCGAGATCGTAGGTGCCCGTGCGGTCGGTCTTGGCGCGTGCCGTCTCGAAGTGCCAGCCCCGATCGTCCGGGAAGCCCCACATGAGCAGCAGCGCCAGCGCCATCACGAAGCTCATGATCGCTATCGTATGGCGCGTCTCGAGGTGTCCGCCCCGCGCGAAGCGAAGCGGGACCGCGCGTGCTGATCGCCGGTCGCGTGGGATCGAAACAGGCAGCTGGTCGGGGTCCTGGGTGTGCACTCGGCGACAATCCTAGCATGGCGCACGACCCGGCGAGAACCGTGCTTCATTGGAAGCGCATTCCAGGCTATTGTGCGCGGCGATGGACGTCATCGATTCGACCGCTCTCGCGACCGCCCACCCGGGCCCCGGCTACCAGAACGACCTCGAGTTCCTCGGGGCCACGCTCGATTTGATGCGCCTCCGGGCGCGCCTCCGCATCGCCGAACGCGAGCGCCAGGGGCTCGCCGTGCGCGACCCGGTGCTCGCCCTGTCGGAGACGGCGATCGACGCCGAAGCGCTGCAGGCCGAGCTCGCCACGAAGTCCGCGCGCCATGAGGAGCGGGTGGTCGACCAGCGTTACTTCATTCCGGCGCTGCTGACCTTGCAGGCCCGCTTCGAGCTCGACACGTTCGAGCGCGACGTGCTGCTCCTGTGCCTCGCACCCGCCATCGACGGCAGCTTCAACAACCTCTTCGGCCGCGCCAAGGGCTCGGCCTACCGCGCGACGCTCGACATCGACGCGGCGCTGACGATCCTCACCGACTCGTTCGAAGAGCGCATGGCGCGCCGCGCGGCATTCGGCCTGTCCGGCCGTCTACTCGCGAACAGCCTCCTCCTCATCGGGCGCGGCATCGCAGATGGCGACGAGTTCCTGGCGCTCGAGCTCAAGCTGCCACCGCGGCTCGTCGCCCTCCTCATCGGGCAGGGCGGCGAGGACGAGGCATTGCACGCGTTCTCGCGGCTCATCGAGCCGAGCGAAACCTTCGAAAGAGTGATCCTGCCGCTCGACGACAAGCGCCGCCTGCTCGAGCTGGTCGCCCTCCACGACGCCTACCTGCGCGCGATGCGCGACTGGGGGCTCGACCGCGCGATCGCCTATGGTCGCGGTGTGACACTCTTGTTCTCAGGTGCGCCCGGCACCGGCAAGACGCTCACGGCACGCGCGCTCGCCCAACACCTCGGGCTGCGCCTCCTGCTGGTCGATTCGTCGCGGCTCGCGGGGCAGGGCGCTCAGTTCGAACAGAACCTCGAGAACCTCCTGCGTGAGGCGCGCCTGCAACGCGCAATCCTGTTCTTCGACGAGTGCGAGGGTCTCTTCGCCGCCCACCAGCGCTTCGGTGGACCGGTGCCGTCGCTCTTGCAGGCGCTCGAGCGCTTCGACGGGATCTGCATCCTCGCGACCAACATGCCCAAGACGCTCGACCACGCGCTCGACCGGCGCATCCTCTATCGTATCGCATTCGACACGCCATCCTCGGCGATGCGCGAGCAGATCTGGCGCGTGCACCTGCCGCCCTCGGTGCCTCTCGCAGACGATGTCGACATCGGCTATCTCGCGCGCCGCTTCGAGTTCGCGGGCGGCTACATCAAGAACACGGTCCTGCTGGCCGCCAACTCGGCCGCGAGCCGCGCCGTGATGAGCGCCGCCCAGGCCGGCCAGGACGCGATCGTCTCCGACAGCATGCCGGCGTCGGCGTGCATCACCCAGCGCGACCTCATGGATGGGGCCTGGAGTCAGTTGCGCCATCGGCTCGCCGAATATGCCGATCGCGATGTCGCCGATCTCAAGCTCGACGACCTCATATTGCCACCCGACATCAAGGCGCAGATCATCGAGCTCATCGAAGCGGTCGCCGCCCAGAGCATCGTCTTCCGCGACTGGGGCTTCGGCAAGAAGTTCAATAAAGGTCGTGGCTTGTCGGCCCTCTTCGATGGCGAGCCGGGCACCGGCAAGACGCTCTCGGCCGAGGTCATCGCGGCCGAGCTGGGCCTGTCGTTGATGCGCGTCAACGTTGCCAATGTCGTCTCGAAGTACATCGGTGAGACCGAGAAGAATCTGACACGGGTCTTCGCCGAAGCGCGCGGCTCGCAGTCGGTCCTGTTGTTCGACGAGGCCGACTCGTTGTTCTCGAAGCGCGTCGAGGTGAAGCAGGCGAACGACCGCTTCGCGAACATGGAGGTCAACGTCCTCTTGCAGCTCATCGAACGCTACGATGGGCTGGTGCTGCTCACGACCAACCTCAAGACGTCGCTCGACAACGCCCTCGAACGGCGCCTCTCGTTCAAGATCAACTTCCCGTTCCCGGACGCGGCGATACGCGGCACCATCTGGCGCCAGCTCATCCCCGACACGGCGCCACTCTCGAACGATGTCGAGTTCGACGTGCTCGGCGAGAGCTTCGAGCTCTCTGGCGGCTCGATCAAGAACGCGGTCCTGCGTGCCGCCTATCGCGCCGCCGCGCAGCACCTGCCGCTGGGCATGGACCTCTTCGAAGAAGCCGCCAAACGCGAGTGCCAGGCGGCCGGCAAGCTATTCCGCACCGTCCGCCGCAGCGAGCAGTGGTGAGTCCTGTACGCCTCAGGGCCCTGGCAGGGTCGCGACCGGGAGCTTTTCGAGCAGCACGTCGAGCGCGTAGAGGCGTGCCTCGCGCAACGAGCCATCGGGGTTCAAGTAGTACCAGACCCCATGTGCCAGGCCTGCCACGCGGTATCCAATCGTCGCGGGTCGCCCTTCGGTATTGAGCAGCACGAAATAGCCGGTCTCCTGATCGTCCTGCCACGCCTGGAGCGAGAGCAGGTCGACGTCGCTCATCCACTCGAGGGCCACCGCCATGTTGTGCCTTGGCAACGTCAGCTTGCGCGCAGGGCGCTCGGCGAAGAGCGGGTGGCAGGTCGGCGGCACGGGCCAGTACAGCGGCTCGGGGCCGGGCGCGCCCGCGTCGCCATCGTCGATCGGATCCCCTGCGAACGGCGCCGGCGACATCACCCAGGTGAGCAGCCCATGCTCGAGGACCATGACGAGCTGCGCCAGGCTCGCGGCACCTTCATAGGGGCGATCGACGCAGGTGACGACCGTACTCCCGAGCTGCTCCTCGACCTGCTCGACCATGCGTTTGCCGCATACCGGTTTGCCGACCAGGGCATCGAGGTCTAGGAGGTCGGAGGGGTGGAGGGTCGTGATGTAGCCGCCACCTTCCTCCTTCTCTTGTCGGAGCGTGCGAACAACTCCCTGGCCGCATCGGCTCGTGTCCCCTTGGAGCGCGAGCGACAGATACCTGTATTCGCGGCGATCTTTCCAGCTCAGGGTATCTACCACCGCAACAAATCCCATTAGCATCAACGAAGAGCGCCTTGCTACCGTGGCGACGGTCGTCGTGCCAGTCACCAGATCTGCTTCAACTTCGATTCCACGGTGACCGACGTCCGCAAGCCATGCGAATTGCCAAGTTCCTAGCAGATCCCTCACCAGTGGTGAGCTCGGATGTTGATCGACCCATGGGTCGGCCCGCTCAGCGTGCGCCGACGGAGCCTGAATCGCGCTCGCTGCGATGAGAGTGAGCAGGACCCGACAGAAGCTTGCCGCGACCAAGGTCAACGCATCCTGTCGGTGGCCGGATCGACCTCATAGGTAAGGAGCCTTTGTCGGTGTTCGTGCGTCTCCCACTCTGCGCGCGTCGCCCACTCACGGTTGACCCATCCGTGCAGTTGAACTCGTTCGAACGGCAGGTTGACCTGGTTGCCGACCAGGGTCGACAGCGGTCGTCCGACCTCGGGGGGTACGTAGAGGTCGCCGTTCTTGGTCGCGCCAGGCCTCACGGGATAGGCCTGATGGGCGAAGAGCTCGAGATTGAGGTCGCCGCGAAGTGCCGGGTCGCTCACGCGCAACCAGAACCCGCTGCGTTCCTCTGGGGTGGTGTAGTCCTCCGGGCTCTTCACGCGCACCACGAGGGTTGTTTCCGCGAGTAGCGTGCACGCCTCGGGGTCTCGAGCGACGAGGTCGAAGACCGAACGCCCCGTGCTCCCTTTGGAAAGCTCGCCACCGCCGCCCTGTCCTGGGTCACGGGCTCTCAGAAGTCGTACCAGCGCTCCGAGACGCTCCGCGACTCCGTTACTCGCCTTGATCATGTCGGCTTTCGTTGCTTCTGCCCTCGCGACCAGGTCCTTGGACGCGTTTTCGCCCAGCACCTCGAACGAGTCCTGCACGCCATCCCTCGCACGCACTGCTCTCGCAAGGGCCGAGCCGACCGCGTACTTCTCCTTGCCGAACTGGTGCTCGCGAAGCGACTCGACGCCTGCCTCGACCGCGTCGACCTTGGCGTCGATCGCGTTGATCATGCCGACCATCGAGTCGCCGGCCACTGACTCATCACGCGCGCCCTTGAATTCCGCGACGTCCTTGCCGCCGCCAACGCCGGCCGTGATCATGTCGAGTCCGGCCCCTCCTTTCTCGAGTGCCGTGCTCCGTTGCGGTAGCTTCTTGCCCAGGGCTGCGCTCAGCGTCAGACCGGTCTTGAGGAGGTTGGCGAAGTCCAGGATCATCGAGAGGCCGTCGAGGAAACCGGGAGCGACGGACGCCTTGTGCGCCTTGATCGACTTGTCGACGCCTTCGTCCTTCTCGCGGCGCTGATCGTCGACCCCCAGCGTGCCTTCGACGAGCGCTTCGAGACCGGTCAGGGCCGCGTCGGTGTCGCCGATGTTCGCCACGATCTCGCCGAGGCGCGCGTTGATCGACTGCTCAGCCAGCATCAGCATCGTGGCGTTCGTTCGGTCCAGCTCGTCCTGCTGCTTTGACTGGGAGCCTTCGAGCGTCGTGACGCGGTCCTTGAGGCCGGCGTTCTCCTTGCGCAGCTCGTCGACCTCACCGTCGGTCTTCTTCTCACCGTTTGGCTTCTTGCCCCCTGGCTTCTTGCCGCCGCCCTTCGGGTCAGGTTTGAGCTGGACCGGGGCCTCTGGCTGGAGAAGCTGCTGGCCTTCATCGCAGGTACCCGCTCGCAGCTGTGACTTCAGGCCCCGGCGTTCGCCCCCCGCCGACAGGTGTGTCGGGCGTTCGGGTGTCACGGGTCTGGGTTCGCTGGTTCTCGACCAGGGTCGGCTCGCTCATCCTTCTTCCCCCTTGCTTGGCGCGCTTGACGGCACCGGGGGAACGCGCCGGACATGCGGGCGCTTGCCTCGTCGAGCGCACAGGATGTGGCGCATGACGACGCACGAAGCCGAGCTGTCTGGCTTCGCCTTCCCCCGCATTGCTATGAACGGAGCTTAGCACTCCGCACGAAACGCCGGAAGTCGCCGATCGTAAAATCTACAAAAAGCTACAAAAAGCTACAAAAAGATGCGGTAGGCGGTGTTGCTGGTCTCGTCGGTGAATGGATAGCCGAGTTCAGTCAACGCGTCGAAGAGGGCCGCGCGGTCCGCCGCCGCGACCTGCATGCCACACAGCACGCGACCGTAAGCGGCCCCATGATTGCGATAATGGAACGTCGAAATATTCCAATGACCCGACAATCGCATGAGGAAATTGAGCAGGGCCCCAGGTCGCTCGGGGAACTCGAAACGGTAGACGACCTCGTCGGTCGCACCCGGGGCTTTACCGCCGACCATGTGCCGGACGTGCAGTTTCGCGACCTCGTTGTCGGTGAGGTCGTGCACTTCGTAGCCCGCTTCGCGCAGGGCCGCGACGATCTGCTCGCGCTCGGGACGGCCGCGTCGGAGTGCCACGCCGACGAAGACATGCGCCTTGGTCGCGTCGGCAAATCGATAGTTGAACTCGGTCACGCTGCGCGGCCCGAGCGTCTCGCAGAACGCGCGAAAGGCGCCCGGTCGTTCGGGGATCGCGACCGCGAAGATCGCCTCGCGCGCCTCGCCGATCTCGGCGCGCTCCGACACGTGACGTAGCCGATCAAAGTTCATGTTGGCGCCCGAGTCGATGGCGATGAGTGTCTCGCCCTGG
>Ga0209591_10002937_pt1 | contig 20111 bp, 14 predicted proteins | sample MAT01_FD_187207 | JGI IMG/M metagenome (GOLD analysis project Ga0209591, IMG submission 187207) | Freshwater microbial communities from Lake Fryxell liftoff mats and glacier meltwater in Antarctica - MAT-01 (SPAdes) (version 2) | ecosystem: Environmental > Aquatic > Freshwater > Ice > Liftoff... | reverse complement strand
AGACTTCAGACTTCAGACACTAGACTTCAGACTTCAGACACTAGACTTCAGACTTCAGACACTAGACTTCAGACTTCAGACACTAGACTTCAGACTTCAGACTTCAGACACTATACTTCAGACTTCAGACTTCAGACTTCAGACACTAGACTTCAGACACAAGACTTCAGACTTCAGACACAAGACTTCAGACACAAGACTTCAGACACAAGATTTCAGACTTCAGACACAAGACTTCAGACGCGAGACACAGGACTTCAGACGCGAGACACAGGACTTCAGACACAGGATTTCAGACACAAGACACAGGACTTCAGACACAGGACTTCAGACACAAGGCATTCTACCTTAGTTAACGCGTACGAGTGCTGTGCGAATAAAATAACATTTCTGAGTCCCCTCCGAAAAGTCTGGCGTGTCATTTTGAAACGGCTATTCGGCCATAAAATATCGAAAATTTTACATTTTTTTGATGTTTTTAGTGCGCCCAGTCTTTATTTTGGAGTGAAAAACCATAAAAAAACGATGGTTTCGACTTTTTGAAGGGGACTTATTTCTAAAGCCCTCAGTAAAAAACAAAAAATTTGTTGCTCGTTTTTATCTGTAAATAAGTAAATAGAAATAATCGTAGTTTTAAATTTCTTATTACCTTATTATCAAGGGTTTGTGAGACTGTGGACTATTGACTATTGACTGTGGACTACTATCGACTAATTCATTCCTGTCTCACTAACAACCCCTGGGCCGCTTCTTCCTGGGTTCGAACGCGCCAGTAGTATGACCCGGCAGGTATTTGGCTCAAAGAAATTTGTACAAATTCCTGATTGCCTTGCCCGGCCCAGTGACGTTCAGCAACCATACGACCATCAACACCGAATATTTCCAACACAACAGGGCCAAAAGCCGCATAAAAGCCAAAAAACACATCCGTCTGTGCCGGATTAGGCATTACCCTGACGAGAAAGGTATTCGATAATGGTGTCTGAATATCTACATAGTTGAGCGCCGCACGAACAGCGTCTAAAGCATTGACGCGTCCAAAGCCGAAAACATTATTAGGACGGGCATCCGCAACAGGGGTACAACCCGTGGAATCCGGATAAAAAATAGCGGTTTGTTCGATAATATCTTCCAAAATTTCTACCTGCCCGGCCAATTCCGGTCTTGCGGACAGCACCAAGGCTACCAATCCGACCACATGAGGGCCAGCCATACTGGTTCCCTGATAATTGTCGTAATTCCCCCGGGGAGTGGAGGATCGAATATTTACGCCCGGGGCCGTCACATTGGGTTTTGTTCGGTTGCTTTTGTCAATATCTATGGGGCCGCGACTGCTAAAGTCCGCAATTTTATCATTAATATCAGTAGCCCCCACGCTGAAACTTTCTTCAAAATAGGCCGGCGGGCCATCCGTACTGGCGCAGCCATTCCGGCCTGCATTGCCATTGCTCACGACCACAAATACCCCGGAACTGCGCAAATTAACAATGGCTATGCGTAAAAGGCTATCAATGGACAGGTCCGTACAGCCTTCCTCTACCGCACAATACCAGGAATTATTGATAACGTGAGGAGCCTTTTCGGGTTTTGGGTTTTGTCCATTGGAGTCAGTAGGAGCCAAAAACCACTCGAAACACTCCAAATAAGTAGAGGGCTTCCCCCAACCGCGTTCCATATTGCGGCACCCAATCCACTTGGCACCCGGTGCAACGCCTATTTGATTGCCCTGCCCGTCATCCCCGGTCATTGTACCCATCGTATGGGTGCCATGTGCACTATCATCACAGGGGCCTTTGGTGTTAAACCCACAGGGATTATTGGCATCGCTGTTCAACGGATTTTGTACGTGAATAGCATCATGCCAATTGTAATTGTGGTCAATTTTTTCGGGCGTTGCTCCATTACCCCGGTAATGAGGCTTCAAAGCAGGATGTGTCCAATCGTAACCAGTATCAGCACCTCCAACGGTAATACCCTGTCCGATAAAACCCAAAGCCCAAACCGCAGGAGCATTGATGCGTTCAATCCCCCACTCTATTGCGCTTCTTTCCTGTACTCGCTGCCCATCTTGCTTTTGCGATGGCTGTACCGGCTCCTGTAATTGAATATAAGGATCAGGGGCAAGGGCAGCAACTTCCGGCAATGCAGCGAGTGCCCGGGCGAGTTTTTCATCGCCCTGAATGATAGCCGTAGCGTTTACAACATAGAGGCTGTTTGCAGTAGCCTGGTGCGTGCTGATGATGCGCCACACATTGCCTTGTGTACGAATGGCGGTTTCCTTTAGCCGATCATACACAAATTGCGCTTTTTGGTTTTTTAATTTAAGACTTGGTGGCGGTACAGGTTTTGATTGCTGCTGCATGACCACAATAAAGTCCATTTGTCTACCTTGTTTAAATGCGGATCTAAGTTCAGGCGCTATTTTATTATTTGTTTGAATAATGGTCTGGGCATCCGTTGTTAAATGGCCAAAAAGAAAAACAGGCAAAAGAAAAACAGGAAGAGCAATGTGCGTAAAAAATTTCATTTTAAATAAAATATTGATAATCAATTAATTAATAAATTGATTTTGATTTTTGAAACAATCTAATCATTTATTCGGGAACAAAGGAAAAAATAATTTTAATTTTTTTTAAAAAAAACTTGCACAAATGTAAAATGTGGTCGTATCTTTGCACCCGCAAAACAAAATGAACAACAAGTTCTAAATTATAGATACAAATTGCGGAAGTAGCTCAGTTGGTAGAGCGCAACCTTGCCAAGGTTGAAGTCGCGAGTTCGAGTCTCGTTTTCCGCTCCCAGAAGCCTGCAAAATTGCAGGCTTTTTTTGTTAAAATGAACCATTTTTAAAACAAAAATGAGTTTACTGGTGTTGATTACCGAGTTGCCCGGGTGGTGGAATGGTAGACACGCAGGACTTAAAATCCTGTGACCTTTAAAGTCGTGTGGGTTCAAGTCCCATCCCGGGTACTGTTCAAAAAGATGAGTCATTCCGAGTTTTCGGAGTGGCTCATTTTGTTTAGAGGATGTTTCGGCATTTTGGAGCCAAGTCCATTTTTCCAACATCTTACTGTATTATTATGGACACCATTTTTTCTTCGCAAGAATTTTCTCGTTACCATCGTCACTTGATCTTGCCCGGCTTTGGCCCGGCAGCACAGGAGAAACTAAAAAAAGCCAGTATATTAGTCGTCGGTGCCGGAGGATTGGGGTGCCCCGCCCTCTTATATCTTGCTGCGGCGGGCATTGGAACCATCGGCATCGCTGATTTTGACCTCGTGGAAGACAGCAATTTGCAAAGGCAGGTGCTGTTTACCACACAAGATATTGGACGAAATAAAGCAATTGTTGCCAAAGAACGACTACAGGAATTAAATCCTTACATAGAAATTATTGCCTGTACGCAAAAAATTTCGATGCATAATGCCTTGGAATTGTTGATGCCGTATGACATTGTGATAGATGGAACGGACAATTTCCCTACCCGATATCTATTGAATGATGCCTGTATCTTTTTAGAAAAAACTTATATATATGGTGCCATCGCTAAGTTTGAGGGGCAGGTTTCTGTATTCAACTGCCCGGACGAACAAGGCGAACGCGGCCCCAATTACCGCGACCTTTACCCTGTCCCTCCTCCACAAGGGCTTGTGCCCTCTTGTGCCGACGGCGGCGTTTTGGGTGTTTTACCCGGTGTCATAGGTACTCTGCAAGCCTCCGAAGCCATAAAAGTAGTTGCCCGCATTGGACAAACCCTTCGGGGGAGATTATGGATGTTTGATGCACTATCCATGGAATCAAGGAGCATCAGAATGAAAAAAAGAGCAGATAATCCGGTAACCGGCATTGCACCAACAATTTTACAACTCATTGATTATGAACTATATTGTGGAATAGATACCAGTATAACTCAACAAAATGAACTCAGTGCTGAAGCATTGGAAGCCTGGAAATTGTCGGGCAAACCTTTCCAGTTGATTGATGTCAGAGAACCTTTTGAATACAAAAAACACAACCTCGGTGGATTGCTTATACCATTGGACTCATTAATCCTGCGGATAGATGAAATTTTGACAAGTATTCCGGTGGTGATACATTGCCAATCAGGGCGCCGCAGTGCAGAAGCCATTAAAAAATTAACCCAAAAGGGGTTTAACAACCTGTATAACCTCACCGGAGGAATTGAGTCCTGTCCGAGAGATTTCCGTGTCAAATTTTAATTTTATTGATTTTTCCATTGTCACCATAAGCATCTCTGGAGGCTTTATTGTAGGCCAAAGCAGCCTCTTCAGCAGTATCAAACATACCAAGATGGACGGATTGGCCTTGAACAGAAATAACCGCCCGATAACGAACATTTTCTTTGTAAACGCCGGTATATCCGGTATTGCTGGATGATTTTCGTTGTCTGCTGGCTAAAGAACGAGACCGATACATCAAATTTTCGAGCCTGCAATCTAATTTATCACCATTTTTAGAACCTACCAATCGGGTAACATCATCTTTTTGATCGCCTAAAAATTTCTCCGCAATTAGTTTATGCAGGTAAATGGTTTCGGTTTTAAAACCTTGATCGGCCTTTTTCCAGGTTTTTTGAAATACCGCGCAACCAGTGGAGTGTTTGCGTAAATGATTGATAAAGCCAATGCGAACCAAATAAGGATCACTGATCAGCCATTCATAGACGTCATCATCCAACAGGACGGATTCGTCTGCATTTTTAAGTTTTATTTTATATATCACGGCAAAGTGATTGTTTTCGTAATGTTAAAGTAAGATAGGAATGAAAAAAGCCACCAAATCTGAGCTTCAGATTAAATAAAATCAAACTGCTTTTTTAGGGTAATTATTATAAAAAAAAAATAATTTCGCGAAAAAATATTTAATTAATATAAATATTATTGTAGAACAATTCCTTTAGTTTTTGGTTGAAAACATTAACAAAAATTATTGATTTTATTATTACAATGGTTCGTTAAGAATTTAGCCTTTTAACTCGGTATTTCTCGGTGTTTTGATGTTTATTTCAGCTTTCGGTAGGTTGCCGTAAGTCAAAATAAATAAAAAGCATACTTTAAATGCTCTGCTTCCTTTAAAAAGGGTAAGAAATGCCTAAATTTTTTTAACGAACCATTGTTATTAGGAACGAGTAAATAATTAAGTTAGTTATTTCAGGTAGATCATTTTTGGGTCAGACAACCATCTTTTTGTGCTAACAGTAGCACTCTTTAAGCAAAAAGATGGGTAGTATGGCGTTAAAAGGGGCACATCAAATGGTTAAGTTATTATTTACTCGTTCCTAACGTTAATATTTCGATAAATCATCGTTGCTTGGCAGCGGTTTTTCAACAACAACCTTTAGGCGCTCATCACATTACCCGACTATGCCCACGCTGTTTACCCCTTTTCTGTCCGTTATGCCTGCGGAAGCCTTCAAAACTCCGATGCCTGAAATGCTGACCCTTTTAGAGCGCCAATTTGGTCATGATTTGTATCAGGCTTTGGATCCTTATTTTTCTACACCAAGCCCGCTAAAGGATCAGGAAGATACCCGCTGGATCAAAACGGCGAACACGGTTGGTATCAATGTGCGAACAATCGGTTCCTTTTGGCAAATTATCCCCTACGCATTAACGTTACCGGAAGCGCAAGGGGCTATTCATATCCTGCCTATCTGGGAACCCGGCGTGGTCGCCAGTCTGTATGGCCCGGCCAGTTGGAATATCAACCCGGAGTTTTTCAATGCCGAATTGCAGCGTTATTTCCCAAGTTTGGATACGGTAGAAAAACAATTAAAGGTGGTAGTGAACATCCTTCATTTATTGGGCAAAACTGTTGGGATGGATGTGGTACCCCATACAGATCGCTTTTCAGAGCAGGTATTGGCCAATCCCTTTTTATTTGAGTGGCTTCAACGGCGCGACAAGGATATCGTTCGGCACGACGAGCAGGTCTGTCAATCTGTTCAGGAGTATTTATTTGAATGGTTAAAGTATAAAGGCAGCGCTTTAGAGGGCTATTTATTGCCCGCATCGGCTGCTGAATATTTTGATACAACAACTGAATCTACGCGGATCGCTGCGTTGTTTGGCGCTGTTTCCGACTATAGCGGACGATTGGCACGCAGAAAGGAATTGGTAGGATTACTCTGGGAATTGGGCTATGAAACGGTGCCTGCCACGATGGGGCCGCCTTATCGGGGCATAGAGGTTGATCCGAACCCGGAAGCCGCTGTTACGGATGCTGACGGGCGCATTTGGCGCGACTATCGGATCACCCATCCGGAGAAATTTTCCCGGGTTTTTGGCCCGTTGGCGCGTTACCAACTCTATCATTCCAAAGATAACAATCAACATTGGGAATTGAATTTTTCCAGCCCGAACGAATTGGCTTGGCAATATGTTACGAATCACTATTTTCAGGTTCAGCAGCAATATAATTTTGATTTCATGCGCGGCGATATGTCTCATGTACAAATGCGGCGGGAGGGGGTGCCCGCCCAACGCGATGCTTTTTATGACGTTTTGGGTGCGGTAAAACAACGTGTTTTGCCTTCAAAACCCTGGTTTGGCTATTTTGCGGAAAGTTTTTTGGCGCCTCCCGGCGAAATGGCTTACGGCGATGAATGTGACCATTTAGAGGCATCTTTCGCAGACTCTACGCTGGGCGACCTTCAATCGGAACCAGTAGAGACGGATACTTTTTTACAGCTTTTTGCAAAATACCGATATTGGTTAGATACTAAAAGTTTTTCGCCCAATTTCACGCTCATGACAGCCGACAAAGATGATCCTCGTTTTGATGGCTTCTACCTCACTGGCAACGAAATTCGGTATTTTATCGGTCTTTTTCTCACGGATATGCCTTCTTATATGGCCTTAGGCTTTGAGTGCAGAGACCCCCACCTTACTCCTGCACCCAATGAGCATTACACCAAACTATACGTGTTTCAGGAAAAAACAGGTCCGAAAAGTACGAATGGCCCTTATCTATGGGGACAAAATCGGGCATTGTACGAGCAATTAGTCCGGCAAAAATTATTTGCCAATCAGGTATGGAAGGAAATAGCCGATAAACCTGTTAAATGGTTGATACCCCCGGATGCTATCGGCCAACACAAGGTAATGGCCTGGACACAGATGGATGCGCCAAAATTTATTTTTTTGGCTAATTTGGACACGAAAAACAGCCAATATTCGGAAATATTGTCTGATCTTCCTACGGGTGAATGGAAGCCGATTTTTTCTACTGTACGGGTAACGACGGAGGGTATTTCTGTGACTGCTCACGCAGGGGTTTTCAGCGTGGCGGAGCTGCTTCCCGGGGAGGGAATGGTATTGGGAATGGTGTCAGAATAAATTGAGCATTAAATACATCATAAGTAGGTAAATAGAAATAATCGTGGTTTTGAATTTCATTAATTACCTTATTCTCAAAGGTTTGTGAGACTGCCGACTGCCGACTATTGACTGTGGACTATTTATAAGGAACACCCGCCAAAAAATTTATCATTATGCAAACACATTTTCGCGCTAACGGCGCAAAGGGTGCACTTTTAGACGAGTATGAACGCGCTTTAACAGATTTAAAGAACGGTATTGCCGGTATTCAGTCCGATGACCTGACTGCTATTGTTGATATGGCAACCGATGATCCTGATTGCCGATCTGTCCAAACGGTTTTGACCCACGTTGTGCGGTCTGCATTTGGATATGCCACCTGTATACGGCAGCATCAGGGTGAGCAAATTGATTTTCGCCCAGGTAAAAGCTGTGACACGGCAGCAGACTACGCCGCCGAGTTGGATGCTGCTTTTGCCTTTACGGAAGCAACTTTCGATGCTTACCCCGCCCTTGAGTTGGAGGTGTATGAATCCGAACGCAAGATGCGGGTTCGATGGGGTCAATTGTATGACAGCGAGCAAATTATGGAACACGCGATTGTCCACATCCTGCGGCACCGCCGCCAGATTGAGCGGTTTTTGTTGATCTTAGGCAGTCGCTAAGGAATAATGTACTTCTGACAACCCTCGCAGTATTTCTGCTGCTTTTTCCGGCGTAATATCCCGTTGTGCCTCGGCCAGCATTTCATAGCCGACCATAAATTTCTTGACGGTGGCGGAACGCAACAAAGGCGGAAGGAAAGTGAAGTGCCAGTGCCATTCAGGATGTGACTTACCATCGGTGGGTGCCTGATGAATACCGGCAGAATAAGGAAATGACACTTCAAACAGGTTGTCGTATCGCACGGTCAATCGCTGGTAGGCTTCCGCCAAAGCATCACATTCTGCTTCATCCATATCCGTAATGCGGGCCATCGGGCGGCGCGGCACGATGATGGCTTCAAAAGGCCAAACTGCCCAAAACGGCACCAGGGCTACAAAATGGTGGTCTTGAAAAAGAATACGTTCCTGTTTGTCGAGTTCCTGAATGAGATAGTCGCTGAGCAGCGTTCGCCCGTGTTTTTTGAAATATTTAGCCTGTTGTAGTTGCTTTTTTTGCGGTATTTGCGGCGTGTGTTGCTGTGCCCAAATCTGCCCGTGCGGATGGGGATTGGAACAGCCCTGTACAGCACCTTTATTTTCAAATATTTGCACGTGTTTTACAAATGGCAACTTGCCCAAAGCAGTGTACTCATGCCGCCACAAATCTACCACTTTTCGGATATCTTTTAAGGCCATTTCGGGAATAGTGAGGTCGTGGCGGGGCGAAAAACAGATCACTTTGCACAGCCCTTTTTCTGCTTCTGCCCTGAATAATGGACCATCCTGAACGTTTTTCAAGGAATTTTCGGGCAAAATAGCGGAAAAATCGTTGTTGAAGGCAAAAACAGATTCGTAATCAGGGGTTAGTTCTCCGTTGGCCCGTACATTGCCGGGGCAAAGATAGCAGGCGGGGTCATGGGCGGGTCTTTTGGCTTCCACTACTTTTTCTGTTTGCCCCTGCCAGGGTCTTTTTGACCGGTGTGGCGACACTAATATCCAGTCGCCGGTCAATGGATTGTACCGACGATGCGGATTTTCAGATAATTGATCTTGTTGCATTATATTTTAAATAGACAGGACTACACGATTTTGTAATATCTCAATATCCCAATCATATATCCCGTTTTTTCAAAGCATTTACCGCAAAATCCACCGCACGGGCGGATAAAGCCATATAGGTAATGGAGGGGTTTTGGCAGGCACCGGATGCCATACAGACACCGTCGGTCGCAAACACATTCGGAATGGCGTGCAATTGATTGTTGCCGTTGAGGATGGAGGTTTTAGGATCACGCCCCATTCTTGCCGTTCCCATTTCATGGATACCCCGACCGGGTGGTTCATGGGTGTCATTTACATGTACGTTTTTGAAGCCTGCCTTTTCCAACATTTCAGCGCCCGTCTCCTTTATATCTTTGATCATGGCTTCTTCATTTTCCCGCCATTGGCAATCAATATTGAGCAGCGGAATACCCCACTTGTCTTTTTTATTCGGCTCTAAGGTAACTTTATTGTCAAAATGGGGCAAACACTCGCCCATTCCATACAAACTGCCATACCAAGGGCCGGGTTTGGCCATTTCTTTTTTGAAATCTGCCCCGAAACCATCCTTCCAAGCACCACCATTAAACATATTTCCCCGCTCAACTCCACCACCAAAAGAATAGCCGCGCACAAAATTGGTTTGTTTGTCATCCGCAAAATTACGAAAACGCGGCACATAAAACGTAACCGGGCGACGACCTTTGTAGTAATGATCCTGAAAGCCATCAAACTGTCCTCCCAACCGCACCCGATAATTATGATCCATCAGGTAATGCCCCAATACACCGCTGTCATTGCCCAATCCATTGGGGAAACGGGTGCTGGTGCTGTTGAGCATAATCTGCGTGGTGGGCAGTGTACCAGCGTTTAAAAAGATGACTTTTGCGTAGTATTCGGTCATGACGTTGGTATGTGCGTCAATGACCCTTACACCAGTGGCGCGGTTCTTTTTTTCATCATAAATGACTGAATGCACTATACTGTCTGTTTTTAGGGTCATTTTACCAGTTTTGGCAGCGGCGGGCAGGGTAACGCCATTACTGCTAAAATACGCTCCAAATGGACAACCGCGATGGCAAAGATTTCTAAACTGGCAGGGTGTCCGACCATTGATACTTTTGGTCAGGTTGGCACTTCTGCCGTGTACTAACGTGCGGCCGGGAAAAAATTCATGGATTTTATCGCGCAAATGTCGTTCTACAATGGTCAACTCAATTGGAGGCAGAAATTCGCCGTCCGGAATTTGACGCAAACCATCTTTGTTGCCATTGATGCCGGCAAATTTTTCGACGTAACTGTACCAGGGGGCAATATCTTCGTATCGGATGGGCCAGTCGCAGCCGTGTCCGTCTTTTAAGTTACTTTCAAAATCAAAATCGGCCCAACGATACGTCTGACGCGCCCACATGATGGATTTTCCGCCGACATGGTACCCTTTTATCCACTCGAATGGTTTTGTCTGGACGTAGGGATGATCGGTATCTTTTGCCCAAAGGTATTTGGTGCCTTCATTGAAAGCATAACAAACGGACTGAATGGGATAATCTTTGGTGGTATCTTCCTGCGTTGGGCGATTGTGGTGGGGAAACTCCCAGGGGGCTTTGGTAGCGGTTTGATAGTCTGTTACGTGGTCTAATTTATGGCCACGCTCCAGCACCAGCGTTTTTAGTCCTTTTTCACAAAACTCTTTGGCTGCCCATCCTCCTGACATCCCGGAACCGACGACAATGGCATCAAATTTATTTTTTTTTGCGGCTTCTGTATTTAGATTCATGTGTTGTTGCTCGTTAGTGATTAGTCTTTAGTGGAGTTATGGTTAGTGGGGATTGTAGGGCCGATAAGCCAATCCCTAACAACCAGTTTAGAACATGGGTGTCCACGCTTTGGTATTTTCATCAATTTTCATATCTGGAATCCAGCCACCCGGTATAGGATCATAAGCAAGCGCCTGGGTAGCACCTATTTCGGAGGTAAAATACCCATTCAGGGTCAGGTCTTTGAGTGTAATCCAAAAAGAAGGTGCTTGCTGAAACGCGGGCTGGTCTTTTGCTTCCTGCTGCAATTGATTGAAAAAAGCAGTGCGCTGTACCAGATCGCAATCCACAAAGCCTTTCCGGTTCAAGGCTTTACATTGATTATCGGCTGCGGCTAAATCGCGCCAGAAGGCATCGCGCCGATCGGGCGGAAAGCAATCCTGCACAATGACAGCGATATATTCCTCCACCTTAGCGGCTTTTGCACCTGGGGTGTCGGTATCTGGCAGGATGGTGTCAGCCATTTCGGCCAGCAATATCAGGTTGTCGGCGAGGACTGCGGCTAAGGTATTGGTGGCGTTGGCTAATGCCTTTGCCATTACTTCAGGGGCGATGCTAATGCCCCCCAATATCAGGGCAACTTGTTTTATTGCGTATCTTCTGTCCATTTTTTTAGTGTTTTAATGTTTTAGTGTTTTAGTGTTTTAGTGTTTTAGTGTTTTAGTAAAATCTTTAAAATCATGTATTATATCCTACATTTCGACTATATTCTACAAATAATTGAAAATCAATATATTACAAGAAAGTAATTTAAATAAATTAAAAATAAAAATACTTAACAATGAATTGATTATGAATTTTTTATAAAAATGTGGTCGAAATGTGGGTTATATCCGACATTTCCCACACAACTTTTCATTTGGCGTATTTTTTTATTAACTAAAAATTAATGTATAATAATATGATTATCAAGATTTATTTTTTAAAATATTTTTGCTTAAAAATACAAAAGAACAAAAATGTAACTATCCAGCCGCCCCTAAATACTTATGATTCCCGACCTCGTAAAGGTCAAACGTTTGTAGAAATGCACGGTATTGACATCAATTCCCGGCCTCGTAGAGGCCCAGGGTTTGTTTCGAGGTCATTTTCTACAAATATGCGATATCGCCGAAGTAGTGTGGCAAAAAGCATTTCAAGGCGGCTGGATAGTTACACAAAAATCAATTAAATGTCAGTTTTAAATTTTTTTACTGGTGAAAGTCGGTTATATAATACAAAATTATGATTAACACATAATTAAGATATTTGTAATCACAATTGCCGCAGTGCTTTCAGCTCTGTACCCGAAAAAACCACCAGCCATGACCTTAGGTTTTTCAAGGCTTGCAATTCGGCAGTGGCTATATATTGCCGGAGTTGGGCTTCGGCTTCGGCTTCTTTGGCGGCAATTTCTGCCGCTAAAGCATCCGTTTTCAGATATTTAAGTTCAAAGGCAAATTGGTAAGGCATCTCGAAAGGCAAGCGTTTGAGCAGCAGGATATCCACGTATTGCCGCTCGGCCTCAAATTCGCTACGCATGAGGTAAGAGGGTGACACGGACAGGTAGGAGGCCATAATGGCTTTAAGGTGTTTTTCATCAAAATTCTGGTTGTCGCGGTTGGACAGGGCTCTGAGGGTTTTTGATACCAATTGCACCACTGTGTTCGGGTTGTTGCGCATCGTCAGATCGTGTATCGCATCTATCAGGTCGTCGGTTTGCACCACTAAATCAGTCTGCTCCAAGGTCAGCGCGGCAAAATAATCCCAGTACAGTTCTCGAATGACCTGATTGGGGATTTTCAGTATCCATTCTGCCCCGAACGACGAAGATATGGTGAGATAGCCCATGTAAAAAAGTAGGCTTTTGAAGTCGTTTTTGCTGAAGGTGCGCTCAAAACTGTATTGATCGGTGAGGTATACACTCGTGTTTCCCGTAGTCAATACTTGGTGCAGAATGGTTTGGTTGACGGCCTCACGGTCAGCAATGCGAAAAGTTTGTCGGATTTTCCCGTAGTCAGAAGCGATATTGATGTCTAACATCCTGATTGGGTACTTCTTTTTCTCTTTATAGTGCATGGCAAAATAGAGTACCATACCCGAATTGTAGAGCTTTACAGGGGATTCAGGATGAAACCGGTAGCCATCGTACCAATGTTCCAAATCAGCGAGCAATTGGGGCAGCGCGGCTTCGGAAGCCCCCACGTTTCGCAGGGTGTCTTTCACTTGATCGGCAGTAAAGCCCAACATATCGTGGAGGGACAACTCCGTGGTGCCCGACGTGGTGATGTTGAAGCCGGAGGTCAGGCTGTCAAGGGTGATGGGGCTGACACCCGTGATGAAAACCCGATCTACCGCTCCGCTTTGGGTGGCGGTTTTGATGGTTTCATAAAATTTGCGCACAAACCCATTTTCTGATAACATGGTCTTGAAATCCGGCAGGCGGAAAGCAATGAGTTCGTTTGCAAAATGGTCGTACTCATCCACCATCAGATAGATGGAATGTGGAATATTATTCTGCGACCAGGTATTGAACAGCGATTTCACCAGCTCGCCCGGGTCTGATGCTTTGAATATTTCGGTACGCTGTTCAGGGGTAAAAAATTGCTTGTAAGCACTCAAAAAATTGCCTACGCTCCAATAGACATTTTTCAAAAAACCCGCCTCAGTGCTGTTGACATCTTTGGTATTGATACCACTGAAGTCGAATTTTAACACTAAATAGGCATTGGCTAAAGCAGTAAGGTTTCTCCCGATAGTCAAATGTCTAAACAGGGTATCAAACTTGAATTGATGCTCCAAACCATAATAATACTGCATCACGGATACCCATAAGCTTTTCCCGAAACGCCGGGGGCGCAGGAAGACAATATTAGACGCTGTTGCTTCCAGTAAAGCAAGAAACGGTGTCTTATCTATGAAAAAACTGCCCTCTGATACAATTTTTTCGAAATTACTATCGCCATAAGGTATTTGTTTCATGCTGCAAAGATAGTCATTATTTTGGTGTTTTGGTGTATTGTGTGAGTCTCAATACTAAATATTCATGTCTCAATACCATAGTCAAATAATCTCCCGAATAACATTACCACCCACGTCCGTCAGTCGGAACGGGCGACCCTGAAACGGGTAAGTAAATTGTTCGTGATTAAATCCAAGTTGATGGAGTATAGTAGCCTGAATATCGAAAGCATCCACTTTGCCGCTGACAGCATTAAAGCCTATTTCATCGGTTTCTCCGTGTGAGACACCACCTTTGATGCCACCGCCAGCCATCCAGATGGTGAAAGCATCCGTATGATGGTCGCGTCCTTTAAAAGGCATTTCAATACCATTGCGGTTTTCCAACATGGGTGTACGTCCAAATTCGCCTCCCCAGACAATCAACGTTTCCTCCAAAAGGCCGCGTTGTTTCAAGTCGAGCAGAAGTGCTACTGTGGCTTTGTCTACCTCGCGGCATTTATTGACCATGCCGTAATCAATAGCCAATGCTTCGTCGGTGCCGTGCGCGTCCCAGCCCCAATCGAATAATTGTACGTATCGCACACCTTTTTCTACGAGTTTCCGGGCCAGCAGCACGTTATTGGCAAAACATTCCTTTCCGGGTTTGGTGCCATACATCTGATGAATATATTCCGGCTCATCGTCAATGGTCATTACTTCGGGCGCACTAATTTGCATTCGATAGGCCATTTCATATTGTGCTATACGCGAAAGGGTTTCCGGGTCTTTAAATTCTTCGTAAGTCTGTTCATTTACCTGATTAATGGCATCAATGGAGGCCCTGCGTAAATCCCGATTCACACCGTGAGGGTCTTCCAAAAACAAGACAGGTTCGCCTTCAGAACGACATTGTACCCCCTGATAGACAGAGGGCAAAAAACCGCTTCCCCAAATACTTTTTCCCGCATCGGGATTGCGCCCGCCGGAGGTCAACACCACAAACCCCGGAAGGTTGGCGTTTTCGGATCCCAACCCATAGGTAGTCCAAGCTCCCATGCTGGGTCGCCCTAAGCGCGGGCTACCAGTGTGCATCAACAATTGGGCCGGAGCGTGGTTAAACTGGTCGGTATGAACGGCTTTCAGGAAGGACACTTCATCGGCTACGGTGGCTAAATGCGGTAGAAAATCGGATATCCACGCCCCTGATTCTCCGCGTTGTTTGAAATTGGCCTGTGGCCCCAACATTTTGGGTACGCCGCGAATAAAAGCAAATTTTCTGCCCTCCAAAAACGATTGAGGACAATCCTGCCCGTCCAATTTTGCCAATGCAGGCTTAAAATCAAACAATTCCAACTGTGACGGTGCACCCGCCATGTGCAGATAAATCACGGATTTGGCTTTTCCGGGAAAATGTGGCGGACGCGGTGCCATTGGATTGATTGGGTCAATAGCAAAGGGTATGCCCTTATTAGCTAAGTTGTTGGCACCACAGCCACCCAACATACCCCCTAAATACAATCCGCCCAACCCATAAGCACATTGCTTTAGGAATAGGCGGCGCGTGGCTAACGCGAGTGATTGATGTAGTGCTTCCTGCGGAATAGAAGGCATAAAAAAATGCGAGAATAAATTTCAGCAGCAAAGATAGGAAGGAATCATTTGTAAAGTTAAGGTTTTTTTTTCTTAAACCTGCCCTCTAAGTTCAATATCTCTACCTTTCTAAAATCAACGGGTTGCCCTTCGCTTTGCAGCGCGATAAAACCTTCTTTTAATAATTTGCCATCCTGCTTGATCTTTGGATCGTAGCGATTGGCCACGCCGCCGCCAATTTGGGGTTTGGAATATTGCAAGACCGTATCACCTTCAATAATATGGGTGATCAGCGAATCGCCCAAAACGATCAATTCAGCTCGCACCCATTGATCACCTTCGTAGGTTTTAGAGGTGGATTCGATGCAGTGTCGGGGGTCAATTTTGCCTTTATACACCACATCAGTTCCCGGCGAACACATATTGCCAGTGGGTCGGGGCTTGCCATCACCCAGCCCTCCCAGCAACTGCATTTCGACAGAAATAGGCCAATCCTGCTCGCGGGGCATAGTGCGCGGGTCTTGAGAGTGAAACATCACGCCGCTGTTTCTGTTGGTATAAACGGGTGCATCCTTTCGCCAATCGCCCGCGAATCGGTATTCTACCACCAAGTGATAATAAGCAAATGGGACATTATAATAAAGGTGTCCAAAGCGATCATTAAATTTGTCGTATTGGTCATAGCGTACTTTTATGATGCCGTCTTCCACCCGAAAGGTATTGCCATAATTGTCCCCTACATCGTGGTGGTGGATTTTTACCGTCCAATCATTAATGTCTTTCCCGTTAAAAAGAGTAACCCATTTTTCCTTAGAAGGGCTGTTTTTGGTGGCGGCACAACCAGCAAAAGTCAAAACACCGGCAAGAAGGAGAAGGCTGCCGCAACAGCGAGTAGTGAAAAGCGGAGAGAACGTGTTAAAAAAGTACATAACTGCCGTTTTAATAGTGAAAATGCTGTTTTTTCAGCAAAGATAGGATAAAGACGGCAAGGTAAAACTATTGATACAATACCTGAAAAAATACGCCGCCTATTTTTGGAAGTATATTTCTTTCGGTGTTTTAGGAACGGTGTCAAAATAAAGTATCAATCTTATCTGATCCATTTTCACTCAAATTGCCCATCTTTTTGTTTAAATAGCCCCACTATTAGCCCAAAAAGATAGTTATTTGAGCAAAAATTAATCTACCTAAGTTTAGTACTTTATGCTGGCACCGTTCCTTATTCAGGTGAAGCAGTCAAACCCGTCGTTATCCACGATTTTATTTTTTCATACACTTCTTTTGAATTGGTCAATTTCAGGTGGTGCATTTTCGGAAATTGGTAGTGGTGTTCGGCCGGAAAATTAAACTCGTCTTTGTTATTAGAACGAGCAGTTGCACTTTTTGTACGGACTAAAATATCGCCAAAAAGTTGACTGACCCAATGCTGCTCATTCTGCGTAAGTCGCGCTGAAATCACATAATAGCGTACATGATCCGGGAGTTTTGGAACCGGAGACTTATTGTTGTTGAGCAATCGGTCGGGATGCTGATTTTCCCAATCCATATCTGTCAGGTAGCCAAAGCGCAGGTCTTTGATACCCGCACTCCGCCAATTGATTACCTTACCCACTAGCCTTGTGGGCCAGTTGGGGATTTTCTCAAGGATATTGGTCGTCACATTGGCAAATTTTTCCAAAAAAGACCCCAAGTGCGGCGTAGCCAGCAGAAAAATGTTTTTAATTTTTTGGGGCCATTCATCGCTGGATGCCTGAGCATAATAGCAGGCACTATGGGCCACCAAACCACCCATGCTGTGTGCTATAATACAAATATCCTCCAGTTCAATCGGGTAGTTTTTATAAAGTTCTGTGATTAAAGCAGCCAATGCCTGTCCATTTTGGGAAATATGTAAGCCCGAGTTGTAACGCAGATAAAAAGGTATTACATCAAAATCTTGTTTTAGTAAAGTACCATAATCGCTTTTGTCCCGAAAAGCCCAAGTCGTTTCACTGTCCGCCAATCCGTGGATCAAGATACAGATTTTAGCAGAAGGACTCGCCCCTGGTGGGGCAAAAATGGCAGTCAAATGCTTTCTGTCTAATATCAATGGCTTGTTTTCATGATAAAAACTCATTTTAATACCTAAGGGAGTATCGTGGAGCTTATCCCCCACAATGCCGTTTAGTATACCATTGCTGCGTTTAGTAATTTTTTTTATTTTCTGAAAAAATAGGTTATTCATCATCCAAAAGATAAGAAACAGACAGTTTTATTGACCAAAACTCATGGTTTTCCGATTGAGCACTGATTTTAAGAAGGTTTCGTGGAGGAAGAACGCTTAAAATAAGCAATAGTTTACTTTAAAACCGTTCTTTATACCCATTTTAGTTTAATTTTTATTATTTTTACAGCGTTTTTGCTATTTGGTGTATCTCTTGAGTACGAGTAAATAACAACCTTACTCGTTCCCTACAGGATTAAACTAAATTATAAGGAAATATAGTACCTTAATTTGCCCGAAAAGCATTTCCACGCTACCGTCACCAATTAAAGTTTAACCAGCCTTTCTCTTTTCTAATCCACAACAGTTGTTTAAAACATGTTTAAATTTTTTTTTCCGATTACGCCGCCCTTTAAAACCCGATTATTAGGTTTTTTCTTTATCCTGCCATTTTTCCTTTCCGCTCAGGAGTGCATCAAACCTTCCCTGATAGACACCACAAAAGTCTGTACAGCACAGTTCGACCCGGTGTGTGGTTGTAATGGCATTACTTACCCGAATGCCTGTGCAGCCACGTATTTTTATGGCGTGGCGCAGTTCACGCCGGGGGCCTGCCCCGTTAATTGTAACAATGTAAAAGTTAATTTTAAGTGGGAGGTTGGAATTTCCAACCCGTTAAAAGTTGCTTTTTTAGATAAAACTGATCCCGCTGGTGGAAATATCACCCGATGGACCTGGAAATTTGCTGATGGTACCACCTCAGCATTGCAGAACCCCACTAAAGAATTTACAACCCCGGGAATATATAAAGTCTGCCTCGAAACGCGCGTCGTTTTACCCTCCGGTACGGTATGTGAAAAAAGCTTTTGTTATGAAGTTACCCTGAAAACACCCGACTGTCAGAGCAGTTGCCCGTTTGTGATTGACTATACCATAGATGGACTAAAAATCAGGGCTAAACTAAAACCAGAAACCGGAAATCCGACTTACCCTACAACTATTAAATGGTGGATTGACAACGCGCAATTTCCTGCAACTGGCGCGGCTTATAACCACATTTTCTTAGAAGCCGGTCGTCATACAATCTGCGCATCTTATGCAGCAGACAACATTAATGAATGCGTAACTTGTCAGGCGTTTATTTTAGGCCAATCCACTGCAATCTCCTGTTTTGACCCAACTTGGAAAGGCTCCACACCTTGCACCCAACAATATGAACCAGTGTGTGGCTGCGATGGAAAAACATATTCCAATTCCTGCACTGCGCTCACACAATATGGCATAACTTCCTGGAAAAAAGGCCCCTGCTGCCAGAAAGACACCTGCAAAACCAACGCAGCGTTTGAATGGAAAATACCACCAACCAACCCACTCTTAGTGCAATTTGGCAACAAAACCGAACCGGGTGGCGCGGCGACTATCACCTGGCTCTGGAAATTTGGCGACGGAACCTCCTCCACCGAGCAAAACCCGGCGCACCAATACACCGCAGCCGGTAATTATAAGGTGTGCCTGTCTGTTCGGGCGGTAGTGGCCAACGGAAAAGTGTGCGAAGATGTGCAATGTGAGGAACTTAAATTGGTGAGTGCACCGCATTGTGAAGAAGCCTGCAAGTTCAGCATCGTGTATGAATTGGACAGTAATATTGTTCGGGCAAGACTCCGCACCGACGGACTACCCTACCCCGAACCCGTCAAATGGATATTGGACGGACAGATAACGCAAACCGGCGCAGTGTTTGAGTACAAATTCAATAACCTGGGTGATCGCCACGTATTGTGCGCAACTTATGCCACCAGTACAATTGCGCAACCCTGCACCGTGTGTACCGTCTTTGAATTGGGCCAGCCCAAAACACCCTGCCAAGATGCATCTTTGATAAAGCCCAACGCAGTTTGTACCACCATTTTCCAGCCCGTATGCGGTTGCGACGGCGAGACCTACTCCAATGCCTGCGTTGCCCTCAATGGTCACGGTATTACCCAATGGCGTTCCGGCAGGTGCCAGGAACCCAATCCCTGCGCTACCTTAATTGCTGATTTTGAAGCATTTAGCACCAATAATACAAACACTGCGTGGACATTTAAAGGAAAAGCAGGGCCTATTATTATCTCCGCTGATTTTACCTGGAAATGGGATTTTGGCAACGGAAAGGTGGCTGACGGGCAAAACCCTTCGATGACTTACCAAACACCGGGTCGTTATTTGGTGTGCCTGACCATCGGCATCAGAACGCCAAATGGCGAGATTTGCACCAAAACAATTTGCAAAAAAATCATCGTTGGAGAACAGCCGCAGCAAGCCTGTGTCAACCCCGGTTGGATCAATCCATTGATACTCTGTGCCGCGGTGGAAGACCCCGTGTGTGGCTGCAACGGTGTTACGTACCAAAACGCTTGCGCCGCACAGTTCTACGGAGGTGTTTCCTCCTGGAAAAAAGGCCCCTGCTGCCAGAAAGACACCTGCAAAACCAACGCAGCGTTTGAATGGAAAATACCACCAACCAACCCACTCTTAGTGCAATTTGGCAACAAAACCGAACCGGGTGGCGCGG
>Ga0209591_10002936_pt1 | contig 20111 bp, 18 predicted proteins | sample MAT01_FD_187207 | JGI IMG/M metagenome (GOLD analysis project Ga0209591, IMG submission 187207) | Freshwater microbial communities from Lake Fryxell liftoff mats and glacier meltwater in Antarctica - MAT-01 (SPAdes) (version 2) | ecosystem: Environmental > Aquatic > Freshwater > Ice > Liftoff... | reverse complement strand
TCACTTGGCCCGGCGGCAAGACCACCTCCCACCCCATCCCTCCCGCCACCCGCGAAGTTCGCGCCGCCTTCACCGGTGATTTGGAGGTCATGCCGTGAAGTTAGCTGGAAAACGGGGTTTAGCCCCGTCGCAGCTCTGACTTGTGCCCTCTCGTTGGTCCGGAAACTGATTCGATTTTAATACCCGAAGGCCCCTTCGTCATTGACGCGGGTGAGGCACACCGTTTGTTAGGAGTTGTGCGGGCACAATTGGAAGACGTCTTTGCCACTTGGTCGATTCCCGCCCGGGTCGCGGACGACCTTTGGGCGGGTGCGTGGTGGTATTTGGGGACTACGTTCTTCCGTCAGTCCGTTCTGCATTGGCGGGGAGAGATTACTCCGTTGCTGCATTTGCGAATGCGGTTGGATCAGTTCACTCCCTCGGAAAGCCAGCGTCGGGTCTGGCGGCGAAATGCCGATTTACGGGTTGAGCGTCGGGTTGCCGCGGTGGATGACCAGCGTCGGGAGCTGTTCCATCGTCATAAGGAACGATTCTCCGAAAGCATTCCTAACGCCCTCGATGATTTCGTGGGGCCCGACCCTTCCGTCATTCCGGTGCCCGCCATTGAGTTCAATGTCTTCGCCGGTGATAACTTAGTGGCAGTCAGCTATCTTGCCCAAGGACACCGGTCCGTCGCCAGTCTGTACGGGTTCTTCGAGCCGTCGCTGTATGAACGCAGCCTCGGGTTGTTCACGATGCTGCAAGAGATCCGGTACGCGCGGGAGAGCGGTTGCCAACTCTACTACCCCGGTTACTCCCTCGCGAAACCCTCCAGCATGGACTACAAAAAGCGCTTTTCCGCGTTAGAAGCCTACGAGTGGAACCAGGGCTGGAAACCCTATTCCCGGCTAATCGGGGGCACTCGTCCGTCGCATGTTCCTGGGAGCTACACGGTGCGGGTCTGATCGCGGGTGGTAGGGGTATTCCCTAGCGCTCTAACCGAAACACTCAGAGCGATCGGTCGGGGCGCCTAATTGTGGGGGATTGGTTCTCTGACATGCTGACAGCGAAAGAGAACAGGCGATGAACCAGCGACGTCACGCAAACTCCAAAAGCTCAATGGCCCCTTACGAAGGGCCATCCCTGGGTGTCACGGGGCGAAATCAGGCACCTTGGAGGGTTCACGACCGTTCTCAATTCTGAACCGACCTCACCATGAGTACTGCCATCCTTTACGGCTCGCCTTCGGAGGTTGAATCCGTTGCCGACGCCGATCGAAGTCATTCCTCCCGGTCGATGACTTCCTTTGGTCCCACTTATTCGAGCGAGGAGCGCGAGCTCTGGACCGACGGTGCGGCCGGCGGATTGCTCGCGAATCGAGTGACGCGTGCGGATTCAGAAGCGGTGGCGGCGGTGTGGAATTATGTGGGTCAGTTGGCTGCCGAACTGGGGGCTGACTCTATTCTCGAGCTGCTGGAAGATTTCACCGAACAAACTCCGCTTCGATTGACTGAACTCGAGCGGATTGCGGGTCAGTCGGAATGGCAATCCGTGCTGCGGCGTGGGGCGCATTCACTCAAGGGTAGCTGCAGCATTTTTGGCCTGATCGATCTGGAAAGTGCCGCGCATGAACTGGAGCAGTCTGCTTTGCAGGTCCAATTGACGATGCAAGCCGCTCAAGTGGTGGCCCTGGAGACTAAATTTTCCCAGATTCGTCCGGTGCTGGAGGTGATCAAACGGAAACTCCATTCGGGTGACCATTGAGGGCATGAATGCGTCTTCCAAAAACGTTCAGGTCAATGGATTCTGTCCGTTCTGGAGGGTGACTCTGTGGGGTTTGAGATTGGGAAAGGAGACGCTGTCAAATCACCTGTTGACGGCCGGTCGATGGATCGGATGCCTCGGCTTGCTCCTCGCCTCCTTTGGCGGTGCTCGGGCGGCTGATTTGCCACTTACCCTTACCAATGTTCTCCAAATAAAGGCGCTTCCGACGGGTGAAGCGGCTAAGGGGCATTGGGTCCAGGTAGAGGGGATTCTCACCTACGTTCATCCCAGCAGTTACGCACTGTTTTTTCAGGATTCGACCGGCGGCATCTACGTCAAAGGGGGGTCGCCGGAACAATTGCAGGCTCTCAACATAAGGCCCGGTCAGAAAATTGTGCTCGAGGGGCGAACCGAAGCCGGACCGGTTTCGCCCATCATCGGTCCGCTCAACCCTGGAAGTTCTCCCCAGATTCGACAACTGGGTGACGGACAGTTACCGGAGCCAAAGGCGGTCTCTCCGGATTTCACGGCGTACGTGGCCTTCGAGAATCGTTGGGTAGAGGCGAAGGGAGTCGTTCGAAGGATCGAACCGGCCAGTGAAGATCCGTTGGATGATCGCGTCCGCATGACCCTGGATGCGGCGACGGGTCGCTTTGAGATTATCTTGGCCCGATTTCCGAAAACCGCTGGTTTGGCGGAAGCCTTAGTGGATAGCCGAGTGGGGGTCAACGGCGTCTATAGTTTGGTGACCAATGAGCGGCAGCAAGTCATCGGGGTCCAAATACTCGTTCCCGGAATGGAATTTGTGAAGGTCGAAACAGCGGCGCCGACTGATCCGTTTTCCATCGCCCTTTCGCCATTGGAAACCGTGCTGCAATTGAATCTGGATCTCAAGTCTGGCCATCGCGTGCGGGTCTCCGGCACCGTAGTTCTGGTGCGGGCAAGGGTCGGATTTTTTGTACAGGAGGGCGAATCTGGGTTTTGGGTTGCGACCGATCAATTGGGCGATTTAAAGCGGGGTGAGATGGTGGAAATTGTGGGATTTCCTGATTTGAAGGGTCTACGGCCTGGATTGGAAGGCGTGATTTATCGCATCACCGGATCTACCAATCTACCGGCTCCCATCGACCTTCGATCCGACGGTTCCACAACGAAAAGTCTGGAAGGTCGCTTGGTCACGGCTCAGGGCCGACTGATCGATCAGGGGTTTCATCAGGAAGGCTATGCCCTCACTCTCCAGGAAGGTGAAGTGATTTACGATGTGGTGGCGCCCTCCCGGAGCGCTCGGGCCAAATTTGAGGATATTCCCGTCGGCAGCAAAATCCGTTACACGGGTGTTTATGAGTCGTTGATTGGCGAATCCGGAGAAGTTCGGAGTTTCCGCATACTTTTGGACAGTTCGGACGACATTGTCGTCATTGATCGGGCGTCCTGGTGGACGGCCCAGCGCTTGACGGCGGCACTGGCCCTGCTCCTGGTGGTCATCGCCGTTGCGGGTGGCTTTTCGCTCTATCTATCGCGCAAGAACGAAACCTTGCAGAGCGAGGTTCGGGAACGTCTCAAAGCGGAGGATGCCCTCCGGGCGAGCCAGGATGCCCTTGAGTTGCGGGTCGAGGAACGCACCCGGGAATTGCAGCAAGAAGTGGTTGAGCGCCGTCGAGCCGAAGCCGAAGCCGCCGCCGCCAACCAGGCCAAGAGTGAGTTTCTCGCCAACATGAGTCATGAAATCCGGACCCCGATGAACGGAATTCTGGGAATGACCAATCTTTTGCTCGATACCCAGTTAAACGTCGAGCAGCGCGAGTTTGCCAACCTCGCCGCGACCAGTGCTCAAGCCCTGTTGACGGTCCTAAATGACATCCTCGATTTCTCCAAAATTGAGGCCGGCATGTTGAACTTTGAGAATGTCGAGTTTGACCTGCGAGACTGTTTGGAAAGCAGCTTGGACCTCTTAGTGGAACGGGCCGAGGCGAAGGGGATTGAACTCGCCTACCTGGTTCACAAGGAAGTGCCCCAATTTATGAAGGGGGATCCCGGACGCTTGCGCCAGGTCCTGCTTAATCTCGCCAGCAATGGCGTCAAATTCACCGAGCAAGGCGAGGTCTTCATCGAAGTAAAATTGGCCGAACAGACCGATGAGGGATGCACGCTTCGGTTTCTGGTTCGGGATACCGGCATTGGGTTGACCGAGGAAGCCGTGAGTCGGCTCTTCCAACCGTTCGTGCAGGCGGAGAATTCAACGACCCGACGCTTTGGCGGGACCGGCCTGGGTCTGGCCATTAGTCGGCGTTTAGTTGAGATGATGAACGGCCAAATTGGCGTCACCAGTGAACCCGGAAAAGGGTCGGAGTTTTGGTGCACAGCTCGATTCGGTCGAGCCACGGGATCCATCGTCAGTCGGAACCGTTCCGGGGGGGAACGGCGTGACTTTGCCGGTGTTCGCGTGCTGATTGTGGACGACAACGCCACCAATCGGCGGATCCTGGAATACCAAGCCACGGGCTGGCAGATGCAAATCGTGGCCAACGTGAGTAACGGACCGGCGGCGTTGCGGGCGCTGGAGCAGGCCGCGCTGGCGGGAAATCCGGTGGACGTGGCCCTCTTGGACTACCAGATGCCAGACATGGATGGGCTGGAGTTGGCACGCCTCGTAAAAGAGAATCCCTTGCTGGCCAACACCCAAATTTTGGTGCTGACGTCCATGTGCCAGCGTCTGCGTCCGGACGAAATGCGGGCCATGGGGATTTCCGCCTGGATGGTCAAGCCGCTGAAGCCAACTCGTCTGCACGAAACTCTGGCGAAGATGCTCGGCGATGAGCCTGCAGGCAAACGTCGACACGTGGTCGGGGTTCCCGCCAATACCTCCGGAATCGCCATGAATTCCTTTGCCTCCCAATATCCGGGTCGGATTTTGGTGGTGGAGGATACGCCCATCAATCAAAAGCTGATTCTCAAAGTATTGGAGAAGCTGGGGTATCATCCCGCGCTGGCAGGTAACGGAGTGGCGGCGCTCGAAGCGATGCATCGCTTGCCTTACGATCTAATCTTCATGGATTGCCAGATGCCTGAGATGGACGGGTACGAGGCGACTCGGCGAATTCGCGGTTCTGAGTTGAACGGGGCGCACGTACGGATCGTCGCCATGACGGCCAACGCGATGCCTGAAGATCGCGAATTGTGCCTCAAAGCGGGAATGGACGATTACGTTGCCAAACCGATCAATGTGGGCACGGTGCAACAGGCCCTGATCAACGGGTTGCCGAAGCGTCTGTCGTCCGGGGCGGTGCCGGTCCTTCGTACCATTCCGTCGTCGGCGGTGCCGGCCTTGGATTGTCTCTCGGCATAACGGCCGGTCAGGCATCGCAGTACCGGGCGCCTTAGAGCCGGTCCACTGGTTCTAAGGGTGAGAGCTTAATCATGGTTTCCGTCTGGGAAAAGACGTCTATCGGGGCTGGGAGCTGGTGGTAGACTGAGGGGGTGAGTTGAGGGAACTGTGCGATTTCCTGCGTGGACTATGATTCCCAAGGGTCCGGCCACGAAGGTCTATTTGGCGCTGGGTACGACCGACCTTCGCAAAGGGTTTGAGGGGCTCAGTGACCCGCTAAGACATCAACTGAAGGAGGATCCGCTGAGTGGCCATCTATTTGCCTTATCATCTCCATCGTGGAAACTTGCCGCCGTTTGGACCTCAGACTCCGCGAATACCTGTGCGAAATCCTTCCTAAACTCGGTACCTGGCCCATCACCCGAGTGGCTGAACTCACTCCCACCGTATGGAAAGCTGCTCGTAATCTCTGACACCCACTCAGCTTACCTCCCCGGGCTAGCCACGATAGTCGGGGTTCCCCAGACGGATACGAAGGAGTGGCGGGACATGTTCTTCGCCCCGGATCCTCCCGTTCATCCCTCGTGTGAAATTAGCGTAATTTATCCGCAGTGACGCGTGTCTGAACCCCATATTGACTCCGTATTTGATGTCACGACCTGTCTCGAGCGGGTGCGCTGCGACGACCAGTCGGCCGCGCGGGCGCTCGTCGATCATCTCTATCCGCTGGTCATCAAGATTGTACGGAGCCACCTGCCACGACGACTGGACGAAGAGGATCTGGCCCAGGAAGTCTTTATGAAGGTGTTTGCCAAGCTCGACGATTACCGAGGGGATGCGCCCTTCGAGCATTGGGTCGCGCGCCTGTCACGGAACACTTGCCTCAACCAGTTGCGGGGCGAGAAGGCACGCCCGGAGTGGCGCTTCGCGGATCTGTCGGAGGACCACCTTGCCGTGATCGAAGCCCTTCCCGGGCCAGCCGACGCCGCGCATCCGCTGGATGCGACGACGTCGAATGAAGTGGTGGAGATGTTGATGGACGGGCTCGCACCGCAGGACCGGATGATCCTGCAGTTGCTGGAACTTGAGGATCTGTCTGTTGAGGAAATTAGCCGTCGGACCGGCTGGAGCCGGACGTTGATTCGCGTGCGGGCCTTTCGGGCCCGCGGCCAGTTGCGAAAACGGCTCTCCGCGTTGCACGAGAAAAAGGCAATTTTATGAACGAACTGGATCGACAACTCCAACGCCTCTTCGCGGCCGCCAAACCTGCGCGCCGCTCATGGATTGAAGCGAAAGCACCGGTGTCGGCCGGCTTCGCCGGGCGCGTCATGAGTCGCTTCCAGCCCGGGCTGGCGGCGGACAATAAAGCGGCCAATTGGACCAGCCTGTCCCAATGGGGATTGGGGCTCGCCTGCGCGCTGCTGGTCCTCAATCTGACCATCCACCGGGGTCTATTTAGCCAAGAGTGGTCGCCCGCGATAGCCGCGGCCGAACAAGTCACGGAATTCGTCTCCTTGCCATGAAGAGATTTGCCTGCTCGACAATTATTCTCAGCCTGACTGGAATCTTTCTGCTCGGAGCCGCGACCGGGGCCGTGACGGCGCTTGGCCTCGCCAAGGCAAAGGCGGACAAGCAGCTCAAAATGGAGAACCTTGAGGATTCCATCATGGCTTGGGCGAAAGACAAGCTGACATTGACCCCGGACCAAAGTGTCCGGATACGGCCGCTGGTTGACCTGGCGTGCAATGAATACCGTGCCGAACAAAAGCTCACCATGGAGAGAGTCATCGCGATCATTCGGGCGTCCAACCTGCGAATCTCGACGGAATTGACCCCCTTACAGATTAAGGTGTTGCGAGAGTCCGAACGGACGCACGAGGACTACCTGAAGATGAAATTTGGGGTGGAACTTCCGGCGCGCCCTTGATCCGTACGGGAATGGGATAACGAATCAATTTCCCGTGCGACGTAATATTCCTACCGTCTCGCGGGTCTCCGAAAGCAGGAGTTAATAGCCGCCCTCGGTGAGGTTGGTTCTGACGTTGACTCCAAAATAATAACTAAGTGCACCGTACCTTTATCAAGATGAATGTCAGACTTCTGGGTGGGCTCCTGTTGGGCGCCACTCTTTGCTCCCCCGCGTTTGCCGCCGACACCGATGCCCTGCAGGGTAAATGGAAAGCCGACAAGGAAATCGATGGCAAAAAGGTCACCTACAATCTCGAAATCAAGGCGGACCAGTTTTCCTTTGAATTGAAGGGGAGCGATGGGGCGAGCCGTCTCCACGCCAAGGGCAAGGTCAAGGTGGAAAAGCTGGGAGCCTTCAAGACGCTCACTTTGCTGGATATCAAGGGCGGCCAGACCGCGGATGATCTCCAATCGGTCGACGACACGCGTGCGTTTGTGTATGTGGCGGAATTAACGACCCTGACATTGGCGGCGAATTTTGATCGGGAGCGGGGCAGCGAAGGGCCGAACCTGACGGTCTACCGCAAGCAGTAAGAGCAAGGTGGGCGCGCCGCGCGTGACCCGGGCTTGGCGGCACGCGGCATTGATTCCCGGGCCGGGGTCCAGGCCCGGGTCCATCCGCTACCGCACCTCCCGTTCGACTGCACCATTCTCCCATTTCGAGTCTCGGCAATTGAATCATCCGCATCGCATGTTTCGCACGTATTCCATTCCTGCCATCCTTAGTTCCGTTGTGGTCGCGCTCGCGGTGGGCCATCACTCGGTTGCTGCACCCGCGCATGGCGGAAGCCCGGCCAGCACCCTGGTGGGCGACTTCGCGTTGATCGATCATCAGGGGGCCTTTCGTCACCTGTACTACCACGCCAAGGATCCGCACACCCGCGCGATCGTGCTTTTCGTGCAGGGCAACGGGTGCCCGCTCGTGCGTCAACGCGTGCCGGAACTCAAAAGATTGCGCGACGCCTATGCCACCAATGGCGTGGTGTTCTGGATGATCAACGCGAACCCGCAGGACACCCGCGCCGAGGTGATTCGGGAAGCGAAGGAGTTCGCCATCGACATGCCCATCCTCCTGGATGAAACACAATTGGTTGCCCAGTCGCTCCACGTCACCCGCACCGGCGAGGCCATCGTCATCGAACCCAACACCTGGCGCATTCGCTACCGCGGCGCCATCGACGACCGCCTGGGGTTCGAGTCGCGGAAGCTGGAGGCGACGCACGCGTATCTCAAAGTTGCCCTGGATGCGCTTCTCGCCGAGGAAGCCGTCCCGACCCCGGCCACAGCGGCGCCAGGTTGTGCCGTTACCTTCGCTAAAGTGGGTCCTTTCTCATACACGGAGGTCGTGGCGCCCATGCTCAAGGCGAACTTCGTCCAATGCCATACTCGCGGCGGCATCGGCCCCTTTGCGATGTTCAGCCATGAAAAGGTGCGCCGTTGGTCGGAGATGATCCGTGAGGTGCTCGTCACCCGCCGGATGCCTCCCTGGCAGGCGGATCCGCACGTTGGGAAATTTGGCAATGATTTTTCACTATCGACTGCCGATACGCGGGCGTTGGTGCAATGGATTGACGCCGGGAGCCCGCGGGGAACCGGCGAGGATCTCCTGGTCGGGTATCAGCCCCAGTTGCCGGAGTGGAAACTGGGAATCCCAGATTTTGTCCTGGATATTCCCGAGCAGTCCGTGGCCGCCGAGGGCGTGTTTGACTATCGCTACATCACAGTGGAGGCGCCCAACCCGGAGGACGTCTGGTTGCGTGCGACCGAGATCGTGCCGGGCAACCCGCGAGTGTTGCATCACATCATTGCCACTACGGTCCTGCCGGGAGAAGACCGCAATAAGAAGGCGAATGCCCTCACTGGATACGCCCCGGGGATGGGTCCGGACCTTCTGCCCAAGGGAACCGGGCGACTTTTGAAGGCGGGTTCCCGGATCGTGTTCCAGTTGCATTATACGGCATCGGGCAAGGCGGTGAAGGATCGGTCGCGGCTCGGCCTGTACCTCGCGAAGGAGGCACCCGAGCATGAATTGCGGAGCAATGTGCTGATCGAGCCCCGATTTCAAATACCGCCCGGGGACCGCGAATACGTGGCGAGCGAGTCGAGGCGCTTCGACCGGGACACGCTTCTCTATACCATGAACCCGCACATGCATCTGCGCGGAAAATGGATGCGGTACACCGCGCGGTATCCCAACGGTACGAAGGAGGAGTTGCTCAGCGCGCCCAATTGCCGCTTCGACTGGCAGCGTAGCTATGAATTGAAGGAACCCAAGCTGCTGCCCAAGGGGACGGAACTTATCGTGGAGGCCGCATGGGACAATTCGGCATTGAACCTAAACAATCTCGATCCGCCCAAGGCCATCGGCTGGGGCGACCGGACCTTCAATGAAATGTTTTATACCTCGTATCGCTATACCTATCCCGGTTCGCAGCCTCCTGCGGTGAAAGCTCGACGACCACTGGAACCAGGACTGATAACCTCCGGCTGCATCCATGATGGGGTACTGGGGGGCACTCCTCCATTGGTTAATTATTGCAAGTTAGTTGGAATGTAGCCATTGATGGCAAACAGGTTGCCAACGTTTTTAACGTCGGCATAATTCTCGGAGGGCGGAGGCGAATTCGGAACTGTCAGCTACGTCCTCATCTCCCAACTCACGAATGAGCCGCGTAGGCCGTTCTGGAAGGTCGAATGCGGCCCTCGGCCTAGAATCGGGCGTGGTCTCTGGCAGAATGCTCGTGCCAAGGGCTTAGGGTACAATGTTAAACCAATGGAGGAATGACCCCAACCTGGGCCGTCCCGGTGCTCGGTCTTTACCTGACCTTCACGCTGGCGTTCGCGGGGTTAGCGATGCTGCAGCCGTAAGAAGAAAAAACTGAAACCGATTAATCTTTCTGCAACCAAGCAGGAATCCGAGTGTCTTGAAAAGGTCAACATGGCGAACGCAAAACGGAATACAGGGCGCAAGATTCTTATCTTAAGCCTAATTGTGGTGATTTTGTCGGGTGTCGGGACGGCGGCCTACCTCAAGCGACGACAGCCGGTTCTGACGGTGCAGACCGAGACCGTGGCTCGACGAAACTTGATCGAAATTGTTACTGCCACGGGCAAGGTTCAGCCCGTTTTGCAGGTAAAGATCAGCCCCGAAGTCGCCGGTGAGATCATCGAGCTTCCCGTCAAGGAAGGGCAAGCCGTCAAAAAAGGTGACCTACTGGTCAAAATTCGTCCGGACTATTACGAGGCCGCCCGGAATTCCGCTGAAGCCACATTTAAGTCGGCGGAGGCGGATTGGACGACCGCCCGGGCGGAGTTAGCTCAGTCCGGGTTGGAACTGAGACGGGTGGCCGAACTGTTTGAGAAGAAAATAATTGGCGAATCGGAATTCGATTCGGCCAAGACGGCTCGCGAGGTTCGCACAGCCCAGGCCTCCGCCGCCCAGCACCGGGTTGACAATGCTAAGTCGGCGGTCCGACGGGCGGAGGAGGACTTACTCAAGTGCACCATTTACAGCCCAATTGAAGGCACGGTGGCGAAGCTGAATTCGGAGAACGGCGAACGGGTGGTGGGCACGGGCATGATGGCAGGCACCGAGATCATGGTGGTGGCTGATCTCACTGAAATGGAGGCGCGAGTGGAGGTGGGTGAGGTTGATGTCCCCCTGGTGAAACTCGGTCAGCTCACCAAGTTGGACGTCGATTCATTCCGCAATCAGAAGTTTTCCGGCAAAGTGACCCAGATTGCTAATTCCGCGAAAACGACCCTGTCCGGCGGCCAGCAGGAGGCCACCAAATTTGAGGTCCGCATCCGCATCATTGATCGGGAACGATTTCTGCCGGGCATGTCAGTCACGGCCGACATCGAGACACGTTACCGGACCAACGTCCTCACCGTGCCCATTCAATCCGTAACAACTCGTTTGCCCAAAGGCGCCAAGAAACCCGATTCGAAAATCTCTGAACAAGAGAAGGAAGAACAAAAGGAAATGCAGGAGATGGCTAACCTGGCGGGCAAGAAAAAAGATAAGTCGGAGAAGCCGTTCGACGTGGTGTTCACCGTCGTGGCTAACCAGGCCAAGATGCTCGCAGTGAAACGAGGGATCAGCGATGACTCTTATTATGAGATTCTCGAAGGAATTACCGAGGGGTTGGACGTGGTCAGTGGAAGTTACAAGGCGATCGCCCGCGAGTTGGAAGATGAGAAGGTCGTGAAGGTGGACAACCAGCCCAAGACGGCACTGCTCGACAAATCGAAGTAAACGCGTCACTGGTCCGCGCCTAATTGACACCCCTTTACGTCTCCTGCTGATCGAGCCCCATGTCCCTGATTCAAATTCGCGACCTTACCCGTCATTACGTGATGGGTTCCGAGACGATTCACGCGTTGCGGGGAGTCTCGCTCGACATCGGCAAAGGTGAATACATCGCGATCATGGGTCCGTCGGGTTCCGGAAAATCCACCCTCATGAATCTGCTCGGCTGTCTCGATACGCCCAATAGCGGATCCTATGAGTTGAATGGCACCAACGTTGCCGAAATGGATGACAATGCCCTGGCGGAGGTGCGCAATCGCGAGATTGGGTTTGTCTTTCAAAGCTTCAACCTACTTGCACGTTCGGACGCGTTGCACAATGTCGAACTCCCGCTGATCTATGCCGGGGTCCCGTTGGCCGACCGGCGGGACCAGGCTCGCCAAGCGCTGGCGAATGTGGGCCTGGCCGATCGGATGCACCATCGGCCCAACGAACTGTCGGGTGGCCAACGTCAACGTGTCGCAGTAGCCCGCGCGCTGGTTAACAATCCCAGTATCGTGCTGGCCGACGAACCTACCGGAAACCTCGATTCGCGCACGGGCGAGGAAATCCTCAGCTTGTTCGAACAACTCTCTCGTCGGGGCAATACCATCATCGTAGTAACTCACGAAGAAGATGTCGCCCAACATGCCCGCCGGATCATCCGGATCCGCGATGGTCTTATTGCGGCCGACGAGGTGAATCCTCACCCCCGGGCGACGCGCTTGGCCGAAGCAGCGAGTCTGCCATGAATCTGCCAAACGAATTCAAGGAGGCGGTCTTTATTGCCTGGGCCGCCCTCCGGGCCAATAAACTCCGGTCGGCCCTCACCACTTTAGGCATCGTCATCGGCATCGTTACGGTGACCTTGATGGGAACGGCCATTACCGGTCTGAATTCCGCCTTCAAAAAGAGCATAGCGGGCATTGGGGCCGATGTCTTATACATACAGCGATTCGGTTGGTTCATGGGCGAACAGGAGTGGCGGGCGAGCCGGAATCGACGGGAACTCACCCTGCAGAATGTCCGCGAAATCGAGAGGTTATCGGAATTCGCACAGGCGGTTAGCGTCGAGAGTAATGGTCGGGGAACGGTCGAATTCGAGCGACGCAAGGCCAAGGGTGTCTGGGTGGCCGGTAACAATGAGCAAAGCCTGGAGGTGCGTGGTCTGACCCTGACCGCCGGACGCTGGCTCTCGCCGGCCGATGTTCAATCAGGACGGCCGGTTTGTGTGATTGGATCTTATCTGGCGGAGCGGTTCTTTCCCTACGGAGGGGCCATCGGAAGCAAGATCAAGGTCAACGACTCGCCCTATGAAGTCATCGGCGTGCTCGACAAACAAGGTTCATTCCTCGACGGGTCCAACTTGGACAACCAGTGCGTCATCCCAATCACTCGATTCAATGACGACTTCAGTCGCTGGCCTGACCTAACCATTGCGGTCAAGGTTCATGATCCAGCCCAGATGGAGGATGCCAAAGAAGAACTCACCGGAATTATGCGCAAGCTTCGGCGGGTACCTCCGGATAAGGCGGATGACTTTGCGATCAATCAGCAGGATGCCCTGGTCTCGTTTTTCAACCGCGTGGGTGGGACGATCGCGTTGGTCGGTCTGTTCATTACGAGTCTGTCGCTGTTCGTGGGCGGCATTGGCATCATGAACATCATGTTTGTCAGCGTGGCCGAGCGCACCAAAGAGATCGGAATTCGCAAAGCCATCGGCGCGAAACGACGCACCATTCTGGTGCAATTCCTGGTCGAAGCGGCGACCATCACGTTCCTCGCTGGGTTGGTGGGACTCCTGATCGCCTGGCCGCTGACGCTGGTGATCGACCGGTTTTTAGCGGCCTCCATGCCCTGGTGGTTAGTGGCGGTTGCGTTGTTCGTCTCCATCATGACGGGGGTTATCAGCGGTTTCATTCCCGCCTGGCGTGCGGCCCGTTTGGACCCGGTGGAGGCGTTACGCGCGGAATAGGTGGGTGACGGTGCCCAGCCAACTCCAATTCCCCATGAGACCTAAGCTTCCCCCTTTGACAGAGATTCGCGAGGCGTTTGGTATGGCCCTGACCGCGATTGGTGCCCACAAGCTGAGATCGTCGCTCACGCTGCTGGGCATTCTGATCGGCGTGTTCAGCATCATCGTGGTGGCCACGGCCATCCGCGCTCTTCAGGGAAATATCGAGCGCGAGATGACTCAGTTGGGAAGTCATACCTTCCAGGTCCAGCGGTTCCCCGCCATCCAGGTTGAGGATGATATGGAATCGCAGGATAAATACCTTCGCCGACAGCGATTCTACCTCAGTACGGCGCGTCAATTGGGAGAGCGCTCCACCCTGGCCAAACATGTCGGAGTCTCGGCCGAAGTGGATCGAGGTGAGGCGTCCTCTATCTATGCTAAAACGGCTCCGAATGTGTCCTATCGCGGTATGTCGGCAGCGGCCTTTGAAACCCGTAATCTGGTGGTCGAGGAGGGACGGGCACTCACCGAGGCGGACATTGATGCGGCTCGGTACGTGACCGTGTTAGGTGCCGATTTAGCCAAGAAATTGTTCCCGTTCGGTTCGGCGCTCGGCAAGTGGGTCCAGTTTCGGGGAGTTAAATATACTGTCGTGGGTGTCCTCGAAGCGAAGGGGAGTATTTTTGGGCAGAGTCAGGACAGTTTTCTAGCGGTACCAATTACCACGATCCTGAACCGCTATGGACGCGAAACGCCGCTGGCGATCCAGGTGCAGGCGCCGGATCAAGCGAGTTACGACGAAGTGGTGGAGCAGACCCGAGGGATTTTGCGGACGTTGCGGAAAACGCCGCCCGGCGAACCCGACGACTTCGAAATAGTTTCGAATGACTCGCTCATCGCTCAGTTTCGTTCCATCACGCTCGCCGTGCGCGCCGGCGCGGGCATCATCAGCAGCATTGCTTTGGTCGCGGCGGGTATCGGGATCATGAACATCATGCTCGTCAGCGTGACTGAGCGAACCCGGGAGATCGGGATCCGGCGCGCCATTGGGGCCAAGAAACGTAACATCATGACCCAATTCATCCTGGAAGCCGTGGTGCTCTCAGAAATCGGCGGAGTCGCGGGTGTGATCCTGGGGATCGGCGCGGGAAATCTGGCCGCTTCCCTCCTCAAGACTCCGCCCGTTTTCCCCTGGGATTGGGTGTTGATTGGACTCGGAGTGTGTTCGGTGGTGGGCGTGGTCTTCGGGACCTATCCGGCGTGGAAAGCCGCGAACCTCGATCCCATTGAATCGTTGCGCTACGAATAAGGCCAGCGGGCACCGGGAGGTCAGCGCGACAAATCCGCCTGGTAAAGGACCGAGAATTGGTGCCGGCGCAGGGCGTCCTCGGCAACTTCCTGATCTTCGATGCTCACGATCAATCCGGACCGTTCCCGCGGCCGGGTTAAGAAGGGGTAGACATAGTGAATATTGAGTTCGGCTTCGAGCAAGGCGTAGAGCACGTCCTTAAGCCGTCCTTCTCCCTCTACTTCGACCGCCAACACGCGTGTTTCGGTGAAGGGGAAAGCATGTTCCGCCAGCAAGTCACGGGCTCGATCGGGGTCATCCACCACAAACCGCAGGATGGTACTGTCCGTGGTGTCGAGGACCATGAGCGCCAGGATGTGTACCTCTCGTTCGGCCAGGCGGCAGGTAACCTCGTGGAGGCGTCCAAGTCGGTTAGGCAGGAAGACGCTGAACTGATTGATCGGTTCGGCGTCCCGTTCGCAAGCCGTGGCGATGGGCATGGCTGGGAGTATTGCGAGTCGGCGGCGTTGGGCAAGATAGGGTCGCGCTCAAGAACCCCCGGCGACGGGCGCTATGGTTAGGCTGCGTGATGACAAATAGGTATCCCAACCGTGGTCGGCGGGGACTACGGGGAAGAGATCAAAAGTGACCTCGGGCCAGTCCGCCGTGTAGCGCAGGATAGCCTTCGCGTCTTCGGTTTCGAAGTGCACAATGGCCCGGCCACCCTGGACGTCGAGGTAGCTCTGTACGTTGGTGAATTGGGGTGGGTAGCGGTAATTGTGGCGGCGTGAAGCGAGTTCACTCATCAGGCGGCTGTCCTTGGGAAAGGTGGCGACGGCGATGTGATGCATAATTAGGAAGGGATTGGGAAAGAAACTATCAAGTGGGGAGAGGTCAACAAGTCTGAGGCTTAGAAATGTGCGGAGGCCTTGGGATCGCCGAAGTGGAAAATAGGTGGAAGTGGCGTGCCGCTTCGTTCCCGCACGCCGAATCGCCAGAGCCTCGGGGAAGGCCGGGTGAGCCGCCTTCATCATCGGAATGTTAATCGGATGATCCGACCGGCTGGCCAGCAGTGCCGCAACTATTCCACGTCGTGGTAGAAGGGCCGCTAGTTTTTGAGTGTCCCGGAAGAAACGGGATTATTTACTCGGCGAACAGCCCGGCAGCCCATGCTACCGGACCAACAACTCCTCCACATTTTTTTTGATCATGCTCGCGAGGCGCTCCATGGGGAGGTCGTTCGAATCGGTGCCGAATGGGTCCTCGATCTCTTCGGCGATCAATTCCAGGCTCGCCATCACGTAGAAGATGAAAATCACCACTGGGATGGCGAAATAGCCCAATGAAAACACGAAGCCGAATGGCAAGGTGAGAACATAGATCACAATGAATTTCTTGATGAAGCTACTATACGAATAGGGAATAGGGGTGTTCTTGATCCGTTCACACCCCCCACAAATATCCAGAAACTGCACCATTTCTGTATTGAGGGTGATCATCTGATCACCGCTGATGACTCCCTCGCGATAGAGTTTTTGCACGCGGTGCTGCAGTATCTCTGCGACTTGGGCCGGGACATGTTTGCTGCGATCGAAGTCCCTGATCTCCGGATGGGGTTTCTGATCGAGTTCCAGCCGGGTTTTTTCTAGTTGGAGATGCGCTCGCAGTTCATGGGGAAATAGGCCAATGATTTCTGAGAAAAAGAGTCTCGATGCGTGATCCTCCGGCGGTAGATAACTATCAATTTTCACCGCCAGGTTGCGGCTTACGTTCACCAACTGTCCCCACAGCTTGCGGCCCTCCCACCAGCGGTCATAGGCGCTATTGGTGCGAAATACCAAGAGCATGCTAATCGCAAAGCCAAGTAGGCTGTGCATTATCGGCAGGTTGCGCACCTGTTCGGTCTGTGAGAGTTGCAGATATTTCAGCTCGAGGTAACTGACCGCGAAGGTGAAAATGCCTACCAGGATCAACCAGGGGAATAGCTTGCGAAAGGTATCCGCACGATGGATGGCTATCGCTTTGAACCAATTGCTGGGGTCGTAGGTGATCATGTGTACCGCTGGCGCAACCTATTGCCGAACGGGCGGCCGAGTAAACCGCCGAACAGCCAGATCTGACCCGGTTGGCTGCACGGCGTTGCCCGGGGCGGGAGCGAAGAGCTCCCTTCGCGATGCCAAATCAGGGATAGGACCCGCCAAAGGGAGGCTGGCGATCCGGACGAACTAGGGTGAACTGATAAAAATGTGGATTGCGCACCGGGAGTTCGTTAACGCGATACTGGTGGCCCTGATGATCGTTGGGTCAGCGGGGCGGGTGTTGGCTGCGACTAATTCTCCGGTGCCCTTTCGCGGAGTGGATCGGGCGCTTTTGCCGGAGGGGCGGTAGGTGTACGAACGGAATTGTCTCGTCTGCCACGGACGCTGAGGCGATGGAAAAGGGGAGCTGGCCGAGGGCCGGTGGCCGCGTCCTTGGAAGTTTTCTTCGGGAGTGTTCAAATATCGTTCGACACCCAGCGGATCCTTGCCGACCGACGCCGACCTGGAACGGACGATTCGGTCCGGATTGTATGGAACATCAATGCCCATCTTTCAGCAATTGAGTGACCGGGAGGTGAAGACGGTGATCGAGTATGTGAAATCGTTTTCGACGCGGTGGAATCGGCCCGAATTCTATGGGGTGACGCTATCGATTCCTTCTCCTCCTGATGGGTTGGAGAACACGGTGAAACGGTCAACCCATGTGGCCGCGGGGCGCGAAATTTTTCAAGGGAACTGCGTTCCTTGCCATGGTTCTTTGGAGAAGGGAAACGGACCAGCAGCAGTGAACTTGGAAGACAATTGGGTTCTGCCGGCTCCGCCGCCCGACTTGACCTTGCCGTCGATCCGGAGTGGCCCTGAAGCGCGTGATTTATGTCGGGCGCTGATCACCGGATTGGATGGCACGCCGATGCCTAGCTTTGGGGAAAAGACGACCGAATCACAGCGGTGGGATTTTGTGGCATACGGTTCAGACGGCAGGATAGAACACAGTTGGCGAGGACCGATTGGCCCTGGGGCTTCGTTGCTCGGTCGGTCGAGTATCGCAGTGAATACACTCCCTCCCTCGCGCCTCGCCCCAAGGCCAATCGGTCCTCGCCCGAAAGGTTGCGTCGCTTTTGGCGGAGGGCGTCGTGGCTCCTCGGGTCACAGAGTTTTTCACCATGCTCCCCTCCTCGCGCCTAGCCCTCCGCCAAAATCGCCAGAAACAAACTGTGTTCTATCCTGTCGTCTGATCAGTACCTGGAGTCGCTGCGTCTTCCGCCCGTGGCCGAGGCCATTTCGCCGGAGCCGTAATCAGATGCGGGCGAGCTCTAGAGAAAGGAAAAGAGCAGGCGGATTCGTCGGCCTTGGAAACTCTGCTGCGGATCAACGTCTGGACTTGATGGGGTTTACATTCGCTTTGATCCGCTTCGGTCATTCGGGATCAGAAGGGTCATTGAACAACACGGAAAGCGCGATACTGCCGTGTCCGTATTGCGGAAATCCAAGTGCTCCCGAGTTGCCCGGATTGAGATTGGATGCGGTGTCGTCGGGCGGGAAGAGGACCAATGATTCAAGGAAATCGAGAAGCGAGCGTCGTTCGCCTCCTTGGAGTTGGCTGAAGTGTTCTGTTGATTCCTGAGCTTCACCGCCGTGACGTAGGATGACCTCGGGGAGGTTGATGCTGCGTCCATCATGACCGTACGGAGAGGTGGAGCCGATGCCCCAGAGTGGGGTGGTCAGAAACTCGCGCTGATAACTTCCATCGAAATTGCGTTCGTGGAATCGGGGTCCGAGATCGTGTCGTTTGAGGTCGGTGAAGATATTGCGGACGACGAAGCGTTCCCCCTGGGGGCGCTTGACCAGGGGATGTCCTGAACCGTCATCCTCCGTTGTGAGGCGCAGACTCGCCGTGGCAAAGAGTCCGTTGAAGATTCCACGTCCAGGATCAAAGACCGTTTCCACATCGGCAACCCGTCGATCCCGGTTAATGACCAGATCGGGTACGTGACAGACGGCACACCCCAGTTTCTCAAAGACTTTGCGGCCATTTTGAGTGCTCGCCGTTTGTTCATAGGTCGCGGGCTTGAAGTAATTCAAGAGATAGAACTCCAAGTGATCGACAAAGGACTCGGTGATTTCGTGGGCCACGCCGTCGCCGTCTGGATCGCTGGTGACCGTTTCGGCCGGAGGTCCCTTGATGGAATCCTTCGTTCCGTCGAGCACCAGACCAGACGGTGTGGTGACGTGGCCACCCTCCGCCGCGATAGCCAGATCGGGGTCAACCGCCTGCAGTCCCATTTCATCATTCAAAGCACCGACGATGAACTCGCGCAGGGAGAACTTTCCGCCATGCGCGAAGAACGGGCGGACTCTAAGATCCGAATCTACTCCTTCTACCTTGGAGGTATCAAGGGTTCCGTCGGGATGCGCGGTCAGGGCGCCAAATCTAATTCCTTTGGTCTTGAGCTGGGCGGTCACGGGGCGTTGTTTGGAGGCGGCCAGTTTAAGGCTCAAACGCTGGATCTGGCGGAGTTTCGTGGTCATTTCATCGGCGAGCATCTCTTTGAGTCCCACGCTAAACAGGTGCATGGCATCGCGGCTATCGGGTCGAGTGGTGACATCACCGCCGAAGCCGGCCGAACCCCGAGGACGGCCATGACATGCGGCGCAGCTATCAGATAATCCGGCGCCAATGGCTGGATGCAGGGAGGGATCGCCCAGGCCGTCGCTGACCCGGGGGCCCAGTCCTTGAGTAAGGGTGAACTTACGCTGAAACTCTTGACGGCCCCGACGAATGGACCGAGCGGGATCGCGACTAATGAGATAGGATGAGGAACCGGGTGTGAACCAATCTCCGCGTCCCGGACCTGCTTGATCGTTCAGCGACTTGGCGATGCCTTCGTTAATCGCGTTGGGAGATTGGGTTCGATCGATAAGTTGCGCGTGAGTTGACCCGCCGAGCAATAGCGCCAGGGTGACCATTCGTCTAAAGGAACGGTTTGATGGGGAAAAAATTCGACGGGGAGAGGGCGCAAAGATTCTATTCTGACAGGAGGAGGCGATTGCATTGAGATGCGGACGCACGTTTTCTGGCGTCGCAGAGGCGTCGAAACTGACCAATGTTCGGTGACGGAGTGGATCGTTGACCGAGGTGTGGAGCCACTGCTTGGGCGAGATTGGGGGGCCGGGTGAGAAGTGCACACACGGGTAACGAAACTCGTCCCTCAAACCTTTCGAACCGAATCCGAACCTGCGTTAAGAAGCTAGTCTTGCCGCGTTTCGGGTGCCAGACAGTCGAAGCATTCCGACCGGCATTCCCTAGCTTCGTTACAGCGGAGTTCTCCGCCGTAAATTCATAAATAGAGCCTGTCCCTAAAGCGGCCGTTTCCGAGGGGCGGTTATATTACATGTGTAATAATTTACGGCGACAGGTGTCACTGGGATAAATTCATCGAAGGATTTGAGTCAAGTGGCTGTTGGGGTGCCGTTTTCTCGATTCGTCGGCACAGCTCTTC
>Ga0209591_10002933_pt1 | contig 20118 bp, 19 predicted proteins | sample MAT01_FD_187207 | JGI IMG/M metagenome (GOLD analysis project Ga0209591, IMG submission 187207) | Freshwater microbial communities from Lake Fryxell liftoff mats and glacier meltwater in Antarctica - MAT-01 (SPAdes) (version 2) | ecosystem: Environmental > Aquatic > Freshwater > Ice > Liftoff... | reverse complement strand
TCCTCATTACAATCCTTCACATTATTGTTTGCCTTATTCTGATCGGTGTCGTTCTATTGCAGAGCGGCAAGGCAGCCGATCTTGCCGGTGCTTTCGGCGGCATGGGGTCGCAGACGACTTTTGGCCCTCGCACGGCAGCAACGGTTTTGGCGAAAGTGACTACGGCCTCGGCCGGTTTGTTCATGGTCACTAGTCTGACGCTGGCTATTTTGGCAACACGTGGTGGATCTGGATCTGCTGGTGGTGGCACGGTGCTGGAGAGAACGAATTTGCCAGCGCCTCCCGCGCAAGTCGAAAAGCAGGCTCCGTCGCAGCAGCCTGCCGTGGAACTGGTAGACGAACAAGGCAAAGTTCAGAAAAAGTTTGAAGTCGAAATACCTAAGGACGGGGCCAAGGGCGCTGATGGCAAGCCGATTCCTGTGAAGATTGGCAAGGAAATTCCTGTCGACTCCCAAGGTAACGATGTCAAGACGCCTGTTCCGCCCCCGGTAAAGAAATAAGGTCTTAAGTTGATGGCTCACCTCAGGCCATCGTAGTAAACTGAAGGCTGTCACCTGCGGAGGTGGCGGAATTGGCAGACGCACTAGCTTGAGGTGCTAGCGGGTAACACCGTAGGGGTTCAAGTCCCCTCCTCCGCACCAAAAATTAAAAGCGACCCTCGAAAGGGTCGCTTTTTTCATTTCCCATCCCGCTCTCAAAAGAACTTAAGACTTTCGGCCGCCAACTCGATAAGGCAAAAGAAGCAGAATGTGCGCTGGTTTGCGGCGGCTGAATCACCCAGTTACATCCGGGAGAATCCACACTCGGCCTTGATCTGGAGAGGAAAAGGAATTTCACTATGTCTAAGGCAGTATTGGCAATCCCCACACGGACAAAAGAAGAGCGGGCTGGCAAGTATCTGGCTTTTCACCTTGGCCCGGAAGAATTCGGGATTCAGGTCTTGAAGGTGCGTGAAATCATGGGCATCCAGGAAATTACCGCAGTCCCGCATACTCCACTACATACCAAGGGGGTAATCAACCTGCGCGGAAAGGTGATTCCCGTTGTCGACTTGCGGCTGAAGTTCGGGATGCCTGAAGTGCCTTATACGCAGCGGACCTGCATCATTGTGACCGAAGTTGAGGGAGAATCCGGGCCGATGATGATTGGTGCGGTGGTCGACGGGGTGAGTGAAGTGCTGAATCTGGCGGTAGCTGACATTGAAGACACCCCGGATTTTGGTGGTGAAGTCGCTACGACTGGGTTGCTTGGGATGGCCAAGGTGAAGGGGAAGGTGAAGATCCTGCTCGACATTGACCATGTCATGACCCATCAGGACCTCAATGACCTGGGCAATTTATTGAGCTAGGCGAGGTCACTCGAAAAAAGCGCGACCGGACACCACATGCATGAGGAAAGAAGAATCTGGAATGAATTCGACTGAAGTAGAAGCACTACTGGAGCGTGCGGCAACGCAAATCATGTTGGGCGAGAATGCCGAGACAGTCGCCACGCTTGCGCTCTTGAGCAGCATCTCAATTCCGGCTGAGGCGATGCAGTTGGTTGTGGAATTACACGCCGTTGCCAGGGAGCACGTCTCGGAAGAGAACCAGTGGGAGGATGAATCGAGCCGGGCGCGGGTCGAGCAGGGGCTGGACCGCTTAAGGCAGATTCTGTTGGATTCGGCCAAGGGTATCGATGTTGCAATACCGCGGGTAGCAACACCAGCGCAAGCTACCTCGAGCGCGCTCAATCAGGATCCAGAACTGGTGGGCGATTTCATTCTTGAAGCGCGCGAGCATCTGCAAACGGTGGAATCCGGGCTTCTGGTTCTCGAAAAAGAGCCCACGAATCCCGAAACGCTGAATGCGGTTTTCCGAAGCTTCCACACGATCAAGGGGCTGGCTGGCTTTCTTGAATTCGCGCATATCCAGGCCGTGGCTCACGAAGTGGAGACGATTCTCGATCTGGCTCGAACCGGGCAGTTGGTGCTGAGCCCGAATGTGGTGGATTTGACGCTGGAGAGTGCAGATTTTGTGGGCAAGGAAGTATTGCGGATTGAGTCGCAGCTTCACGGGCAGGACCCGGGTGAGGAACAAGACCCTTGGTCGTTGCTCGATCGGGTGAGGAAAGTAATTGGTGGCGACCACTCGGCACCCGCCCCGGCTATTGAGGTGCCCGCCCCGGCGGTTGACATTCCCGCCCCGGCTGTTAAGGTGCCCGTCAAAGCTGAAAAGGCACAGACACAGGAGCCGCTACCTGAAGCCCGCCAACCTGAGATCGCGGCAAAGGCAGCAGAAGAATCGGTGCCCTTAGCTGAGGTGGCGAGCCTCGATGCAAAGTCGAAGAAGGCGGTTACCACCGACACACACGCGATTCGAGTGGATACTGCCAAGCTCGATTACCTGCTCGACATGGTGGGAGAAATGGTGATCGCCGAATCGATGGTGCGCCTCGATCCGGATTTGAGTGGAACCAAGAACACGCGGTTACAGAGAAATCTGAATCAATTGCGCCGGGTGACCGCAGAAGTGCAGAAGGTGGCGATGGCGACACGTCTGATCCCGGTAGGAACCTTGTTCCAGCGGGTGAACCGTCTGGTACGCGATACCTCGCGAAAAGCCGGCAAGATGGCAGAGGTTGAGCTGGTAGGCGAAGATACGCAGCTTGACAAGACGATTATCGAAGAACTGACCGACCCGATCATGCACATGGTGCGCAACTCGATCGACCACGGCATTGAAGCTCCTGCAGACCGGATCAAGGCCGGAAAACCGCAATCGGGCCGGGTGCAATTGAAGGCCTATCGCCAGGCCGATCACATCCAGATTGAGATTGTCGACGACGGGCGTGGCTTAAACAAGGACAAAATCCTGGCCAAGGCTCGCGAGCGCGGCCTGATCGGAGACACGGTGCATCTGACTGACTCTGAGATCTTCCAGTTGATTTTTGAGCCAGGTTTCTCGACCGCCGAGAAGGTGACTGACATATCAGGCCGCGGCGTAGGGATGGATGTCGTGAAGAAGCAGATTCAAAAGCTGCGCGGAAAGATCGAAATTCAGTCGACACAAGGCCAGGGAACGACGTTCTATCTCAAGTTGCCGCTGACCCTGGCCATTGTGGATGGCTTGGTGGTTGGAGTGGGGAGAGAACGCTATATTCTGCCCATTTACTCGGTGCACGAGATGTTCCGGCCGATGGAGAACCAGGTCTCAACGGTACAGGGCCGAGGCGAGATGGTAATGGTTCGCAATCAGTTGCTGCCGCTGATTCGCCTGCATCGATCCCTCGGTGTAAGGCCCAAGAACGAAGATGTGTTGCAGACGCTGCTGATTGTTGCCGAGACCGAAGGACGGCGCTTCGTGTTGATGGTAGATGAGTTTATCGGCAAGCAGGAGGTAGTGATCAAGAGTCTGGGGGCGAGCATCAAGAACACTCCTGGGGTCGCTGGCGGTGCCATCCTGGGTGACGGCCGGGTGGGACTCATCCTCGACCTCGAAGCTATTTATGTCGAGCGGAGCTCAAGGGCCGAAATCATCAAAGAAAGCGTGCTGGCTGCATGCTAAAGGAATCGCCCAGCCAGTATCAGGCAACCCGGCTAAGCCCGAAGCTCTTTGATGCGGTAAGAGATTACGCTTACCGCACAGCGGGCATTGAGCTGCACGACGGCAAGCAGGAGATGGTTGCGGCGAGGGTATGGAAGCGGGCGCGAGCCTTGGGCTATGATTCGGCTGACGATTACTTTGAAGCCGTGTCGAGGGATAAAAGTGGGGATCTGCAAGTAGATTTGATCGATGCGCTGACGACCAATTTCACGAGCTTTTTCAGGGAGCCGGCGCACTTTGATTTTTTGCGGAATCAGATTCTGCCCAAGCTGCGTGGGCGCAATCAGTTCACGATCTGGACGGCGGCGAGTTCCAGTGGTGAGGAACCTTATTCGATCGCCGTTACGTTGATTGAGACTCTGGGTGAGGCTGCCTTGCGCCAGGCAAAGATTCGGGCGAGCGACATTTCTACCAAAGTACTGCGAAGTGCCGAAGCCGGGATTTATTCAGAAGAACGCTTTAGTAGCCTCGACCAGAATTGGCGAAGCCGCTATCTTTTGCGTGGGACTGGGGCACAGGAGGGCAAGTTCCGGTTTCGGCCCGAGATCCGCAGGATGATTCACTTTGAACGGATCAACCTGATGGAGCCGCTTCCAGCCGAAGGGCCTTTTCCGTTGATCTTTTTGCGCAACATCATGATCTATTTCGACCGGCCAACGCAGGAGCGCGTGGTCTCGGCGATGACGGCAAAGCTCGAGCCCGGGGGATACCTCTTTGTGGGGCATTCGGAGAGTTTGAATGGAATTTCGCATGAGCTTGATCATGTACAGGTGGCCATTTACAAAAAGACTGGACAACTGGAGGATCGTAGAGCATGACGAGTCTGAGTGGTAGAGGGGAGAGCCTATGCTAGCCGTTGGCGTTGGAGACATGAAGGTGAGCGCCAAACAAGAAGAAACCCTGGTGACCTATGGTCTTGGCTCGTGCATTGGAGTTACGATCTGGGACCCGGTAAGCAGGGTGGGCGGACTGCTGCATTTTATGTTGCCGGAATCACAGAACGATCCAGTCAAGGCCAAGGACCATCCTGCGCTTTATGCAGACACCGGAATTCCCTTGCTCTTCAAAAGTGCCTATCAGTTGGGTGCAGACAAGAAGAGGCTGCTGGTGAGGGTGGCTGGGGGGGCGCAGCTGCTCGATGGGGACGGAGTTTTCAAGATCGGAAAGCGCAATTACCTGGCGATGAAAAAGATCTTTTGGAAGGCCGGAGTAATGATCCACGCCGAAGAGGTGGGCAGCAACATTTCAAGAACTCTGCGCCTTGAGGTCGGGACGGGAAAGCTACTTCTGCAGGAAGCCGGGGAGGCAGCGCGCGAGCTGGGTCTTCAGCGCTGCGCCTAATCAAATGAAGCAATACAAAGGTGAGCCAACCAGTAAAGAAAGGAAACGACTCTAATGGCATTCGACGTAATGATTGTCGACGATTCTCCCGCGATGCGCCGCTTTATCCGCCGCGTCATCGAAGTATCGGGCTTTAGTGTGGGGCGTTATCTTGAGGCCGGCAACGGAGAAGAAGCCCTGGCGCAGTTGGAGCACGAATGGGTAGACGTCGTATTGACCGACATCAACATGCCGCGCATGGATGGGGAGCAGCTGGTTGCAGAAATGCGGAAGCAGGATCACCTGCTCGCGATTCCGATCATTGTCATCTCGACGGATGCCACTGAGGCACGAATCGGCAGGCTCTCTCAATTGGGCGCACAAGGGTATGTGACCAAACCATTTGCCCCGGAGAGACTGCGAAGGGAAATTGAGAACGTTCTTGGGGTGACCCCGGAAGGGGCACTCGTCGGAGCCGGGATAGGCATGGATGGAGGCGATGATGAGTTTAGTTTTTGATCGGCCCTTGTTGAGCGAGCAGCTTACGATGGCGGCAACAGAGGTGCTGGAGACGATGTTCTTCGCATCTGTAGAAACAGCGGACGGCGAGGCCGGGGTTCCGGCGGGAGACCGGATCGGTGCCTCACTCGACTTTCATGGGGCTTGCGCCGGGTGCCTTACCCTGTCGCTGGACCGGGCTGCAGCCGAGGGATTGGCTTCCAATTTCTTTGGCGGAGTCGGCGACGGGGGACCAGAGGAAGACAGCCAATCCGTGATGGTCGAACTGACGAACATGGTTTGTGGTGCGATGCTGAGTCACCTGGACCGGAACTCGATTTTTTGTCTCGATACGCCAAAGCAACTGGAGCCTGGCGTGGAGGTAACGGGAGAGATCGTTAGGGACCTGACCCTCGAAGATGGCCTGCTCCGGCTAGCCTTTTCGCTGCGGGAATCAGATTCAAGGTTGGAAGCTCAGTAAATGTCACTGTCAGCAAATCAGACCGGTCGGCCCATTCGCGTCCTGATCGTGGATGACTCGGCGGTGGTGCGGAGATTGCTGAGCGAAGCATTGTCCGGCCAGCCGGATATAGAAGTCGTAGGTACGGCCCCCGATCCCTTTGTTGCAAGGGACAAAATTCTCGAGTTGAGTCCGGACGTCCTGACACTCGACATCGAAATGCCGCGGATGAATGGACTGAGCTTCCTCAAGCGGGTGATGCACTACCAGCCGATGCCGGTAATCATCATTAGCTCACTTGGGCAGGCGGGATGTTCGGCCTCGGTTGAGGCGCTGCGGCTTGGGGCAGTGGATGTTTTGGGAAAGCCGCATGGCCCTTATTCTGTAGGCGAGCTGAGTTCGCAACTGGCCGGGAAAGTACGTCTTGCAGCGGCGGCTCAGGTGCGGCGCGACCCGTCAGCCCGGAGAGAAACAGGGCTGGCCAGCCCGCCGCCAAGAGGCGCGTCGGGTACCTGGTGCCGGCATCTGGTTGCAATTGGATCATCGACAGGGGGCACGCAGGCAGTTGAGACGGTATTGCAGGGGTTTGGGGCGGATTGCCCACCAATTCTCATCGCCCAGCACATCCCGGCGGGCTTCAGCCGGGCATTCGCCAAGCGGCTCAACGAGATCTTGCCGATGGAAGTGAAGGAAGCCGAGGACGGCGACACTCTGGCGGCCGGCAGGGTACTGATTGCCCCTGGCAATTTTCACATGCTGCTCAAGAAGCAGGGCGGAGCATATGCGGTGATGGTGAAAGACGGCCCGCTGGTTTGTTATCAGCGTCCGAGCGTGGATGTGCTGTTTGGATCGGTTGCACAAGCCGCCGGGCCCGACAGTGTGGCAGTGATTTTGACTGGCATGGGAAGCGATGGTGCACTCGGGATGAAGCGGATCCGGGATGCAGGGGGCTGGACGATCGCTCAGGACGAAGCAAGTTGTGTTGTCTACGGCATGCCTCGAGAGGCTGTGAAGGCCAATGGCGTAGAGGAATCCGTCAGCCTGAGCCGCGTTTCTGCTGCGATCGACGAGGGCCTCAAGAAGCCGCGCAGGGCGGTGGCCTCGGTTGCACTGCCTTACCAGAAATCCTCGGCCATTTAGATTTCTTCTCAAAGGAAGACAATCTGGACCGATACGAGTGAGTGACCCGAATGGGTTGAGAGAAGAGAGGAGAACTATGAATTTATACAATCAACTATTTGCAGTCTGCCTCCTGGCCCTGCCAGCCGCAGCCGAGATGAAGGTGAATCACGCGGAGGCCGTCAAGAATGCGGTAAAGCGTACCAATCCCGAATACAGCCCTATGGCCAAGCAGATGCGGATCCAGGGCGAGGTGGAGGTAGAAGTGAAGATTTCTGAGAGTGGCGATGTATCGGATGTGAAGGTAGTAACCGGAAACCCGATGCTTTCAGCGACGGTGGTAAAGGCGATGAAGGAATGGAAGTTCACCCCCTTTAGCGAAGACGGAAAGCCGGCACCGGTAGTGGCAAATCTGCGGTTCACGTTCAAGCAGTAAGGGCCCACTGAGAAGCGGGCAAGAGAGACAACAGGGAGGTTGATAAGAAGGCAATGGAAACAAGCGCAAGTAAAAAACTGATTGGCAGCGTAGGACTGCTGATAGCTCTGGCCCTCGTCGTAGGCGGAGGAGCTCTGATGGTGAACTATCGACTCGGCGACTTATTGAACGAGGCGATTACCGTCAAGGCGAAACTGCGGGATTCGGCGGCCAAGATCGGGCAGGAGGCCACCGAGATGGTGGCCTCCGAGCGCGGGCTGGCATTCTCGATGATGCTGCAACAGACTCAGCAGGCAGATGCGATGCGAGCCCGGTTCGCTAAAGCGCAAGAGGGCTTTCAGCGCGCGGCTGGCGAATACGCAGCCGGAGTAAAGAATACACCGGCGGCGGCTGAGGTGAACAACCTGATTTCCACCTTTGAAACCTCGCGACGCATGCACGAGGAATTGCGCGGAATGATGGAGCAGCAGAAGATGGATCTTGCAATTGCGCTCCTCAATGAAAAGCTGTTGCCTCAACTCTCGGGATTGAGTGAATCTGCAAAAAAACTGGCCGAATACCAGACAGCTCAAATCGAGCAACTCGGGCAGAGCGCGGCCTCAACAAGCTCAGCCGGATTCTGGATTGTACTCATTCTGAATCTTGTAGCCTTTGCCGTTGGAGCCGCTGTGTTCATGATGGTCAAGAAGTTGACTGCGACACTTCGGGATACTGTTTCCGAGTTGAGTAACAGCGCGCAGCAATTGAGCAACACTTCGTCCGAGGTAGGCAGCTATAGTATGTCCCTGTCGAAATCGGCAAGCGACCAGGCAGCTTCACTCGAAGAGACTTCGGCCTCGACTGAAGAAATCCACTCGATGACCCGCAGCAATGCAGATAACTCCAAACAAGCCGCCTCGCGGATGCAAGAGGCAGCCCAGAAGGTGGAGGAAGCCAATAGTGCATTGGCCGAGATGGTCAACAGCATGAATGAGATCAGCACCTCATCGAGCAAGATCTCGAAGATCATCAAGGTCATCGACGAAATCGCCTTCCAAACCAATATTCTGGCGCTCAATGCAGCAGTGGAAGCTGCGCGGGCTGGGGAAGCTGGCATGGGCTTTGCAGTGGTGGCAGATGAAGTACGCAACCTGGCGCAACGCTCTGCCCAGGCGGCCAAAGATACGACACAACTGATCGAGGAATCGATCCAGAGCGCCACCAGCGGCAAGAACAAGTTGGATCAGGTAGCACGAGCCAGCGCCAGCGTAAACGATCTGGTGAAGGCCGTAGGCAGCCTGGTTCAGGAAGTCAGGCTGGGTAGCGAAGAGCAGGAACGCGGCATCGAACAAATCGCCAAGGCGGTGAGCCAGATGGAGCGGGTCACGCAACAAATCGCAGCCAACGCCGAAGAAGGCGCAGCAGCCGGAGAGGAACTCCGCAAACACGCAACAACCGTCGGCCGCACCGTCGATTCACTCCAGGCGCTGGTAGGACAAGACCCATTGCAGCCAAAGGCACCTGTGCGAAAGCCAGTCGCACCTCCAGGCAAAACAAGTTCCACCAGCAGCCGGTACGAGAGCTCACGGCCAACCAAGCTTGGTGCCTCAACAAATAAGTATCAGCCCAGCTTCCACTCAGGCCAAAGCTCGAATGTTGGAGTCATGGACAAGAAAGACCCCTTCCCGATGGACGACAGCTTCGAGGAGTTCTAGGCAAAAGCCTGACTCCTTCTAGAATCGAGTTCTTCTTTTTAAAGTGATCTTGAGTTTTAGAGATACTCGTAAATTACATCGACAAGCAGCGGCCCAAGGAAATCGGATGCCGTTCGCTCTACGGCCTCAAGCATTTGCTCACAATGCGCACGGCTGTTTGAGATCGTAACGGCAGCAACTACACCGCGCTTCCACACATCCTGAAAGTCAATCTCCGCAACCGCCACGTTATGGCGGTTGCGGAGTCTTGCTTTCAAACCTGTTACCCAGTGACGCTTGTCCTTAAGAGACTGTGCGTCGACAATATGGAGCTCGAGGGTTAATACACCGATCGAAGGCATTTCTGGGTGACTGGACTTAGTCCATCAGAGCTTCGACAGCCACTCGTTCGTTCACGAAGGCTTCCATCTGGTCTCCGGGGCGGATGTCCTGGTAGTTGGCGATAGCGATACCGCATTCAAAGCCCGTCTTTACTTCAGAAACATCGTTCTTGAAGCGCTTCAGGGTATCAAGTTTGCCGGTATGGACGACTGCGCCGTCGCGCAGCAACCTTACGCTGCAGTCGCGAGAGAAGGTACCTTCGGTGACGTAGCAACCGGCGACGGTGCCCACCTTGGTAATGCGGAAAACATCTCGTACTTCGGCCCGTCCACGGAAGACTTCCTTGTACACAGGATCGAGCATGCCAACCATGGCCTTCTTGATCTGGTCGACCACCTCGTAGATGATCGTGTGCAGACGAATGTCGACTTTTTCAGCGTCAGCCGTCTGGGTCGCACTGCGATCCGGACGAACGTTAAAGCCGATGATGATGGCGTTTGAGGCCGAGGCGAGGAGCACATCGGTTTCGGTGATGGCACCGACACCGGTATGGAGAACACGGATACGAACTTTTTCGTTCGAGAGTTTGAGCAGGGTCTCGGCCAGCACCTCAGCCGAGCCGCCCACATCAGACTTGAGGATGAGGTTGAGATCCTTGATCTCGCCCTCTTTAAGCTGCTGATGAAGGGCATCGAGACTGATGCGGGTGCGAGCCATGGCGATATCGCGGGCCTTGGCTTCACGATAAAGCACGATCTGCTTGGCCTTGGAAGTATCGGTAACAACCTGGAAGGTGTCGCCCACTTCGGGCATTTGTTCGAGCCCGAGGACTTCGACGGGCGTTGCCGGTTCGGCTTCACGAACGGGGCGACCGAGATCGTCAAACAGGGCGCGGACCTTACCAAAGACAGAACCGCAGATAAAGAAGTCGCCGACACGGAGTGTGCCGTTACGGACGAGAACGGTAGCTACCGAGCCGCGACCCTTGTCGAGCTGGGCTTCGAGAACCGTGGCAAGGGCTGGACGCGAAGGATTGGCGCGAAGCTTTGCTTCGTTGACGTCAGCCATGAGGAGAATCATTTCGAGCAGCAAGTCGATATTGATACGCTGCTTGGCCGAAACCGGCACCATCACCGTGTCACCACCCCAATCTTCGGCCAGGAGGCCTCGATCGTTCAGTTGTTGCTTGATGCGGTCGATCTGGGCGTCGGGCTTATCGATTTTGTTGATGGCAACGAGGATCGGAACACCAGCGGCCCTGGCATGATCGATTGCCTCAATCGTTTGTGGCATGACACCGTCATCTGCGGCTACGCAAAGAATGACAATGTCGGTGACTTTGGCACCCCGGGCACGCATGCGAGTGAAGGCTTCGTGACCCGGAGTATCGATGAAGACGATCTTGCGGGCGTTGTGAGTGACGGCATAAGCGCCGATGTGCTGAGTGATACCGCCGGCTTCGCCGCTGGCAACATTGGCACTGCGGATGGCGTCGAGAAGCGAAGTCTTACCGTGGTCAACGTGACCCATGACGGTAACAACAGGTGCACGTCGAACCAGCACGCCGTTGTCTTCGGCCATTTCGATGTCCCAGGTGGATTCTTCTTCGAAGCTCATCTGGGTAGCGGTGGCACCGAAATTGGCAGCCAACTCTTCGGCCATTTTGACGTCTAGAGGCTGATTGATGGTGGCAAAGATCTTCTTCTCTACCAGCTTCTTGATAACGAGATTGGTGCGGATGCCAAGCTTTTCAGAAAGTTCCTTGACGGTAATGCCTTCGGAAATCGTAATTTCCTTGTTGGCCGCCATCGACACTTCTTCTTCGCGCTTGCGCTGGGCGAAGAGGAGTTTACCCTCTTGCTCGAGTTCTTTCTCGCGCCGGATCTGTTCTTTGGACTTGGTCGGTTTAACTGCGTGGCGACGACCGGGTTCGGTCGATGGGAGCACAGAAGCTTCAGGACGCAAGGGTGTAGGCGAAGTCGGATGCTTGCCGGTGCGCAAAGGCGGACGGCCAGCATTGTAACCGCCACCGGCATAACCACCACCGGCATAACCACCACCGCCACCGGCATAACCACCACCGCCGTAACCACCGGGGCCACGCGCTTGAACTGCACCGGGCATAGCCCGAGGCGGCTGGGGACGACCCGGCATGGCAGGACCTGGGGGACGCAGCGGCGCGCCCGGGCGAGTGCCCATGGCTGGCTGCTGCTGACGAGCTTGCGATTGAGCAATTCGTTCAGCGAGTTTAGGATCGGGCGGCACGATGGGCCGGCTGGTTTGAGGCTTGGGAGGACCGAAGCTTTGGCCACTACCCTGCATGGGCGGGCGGCTCTGCTGCGGAGGCCGGGGCATCGAAGGAGCACCAGGAGTAACTCCGGCGCGATTGCCCGCCAGAGGCTGATTGGCTTGAGGGCGGGGCATCGGCATACCAGGGGCGCCGGCTGTTGAGGCCGGAGGCGCAGAGGGCGCACCCGGAGCAGCAGCACTACGCTGGGGCGGGATGATTTGACCGGGGCGAGGTGCAAGCGGAAATGCCTGTGGAGGGCGCGGAGCCTGCGGTGCAGAAGGAGCAGCGCGAAGTGGCGTGCCAGGAGCAATCTGAGAGGCGGGCATTACAGAACCAGGGCGCGGAGCTGCAGGCCGAACCGGCACCGGCATAGCCGGCCCAGGGGCAACCTGCATAGATGGCGCTTGCTGCATAGGTGAAGAAGGACTTGGCACCGCAGGAGAAGGAAGAGCCGGAGCCGGCGTTGCTGGCATGGCCGGTGCAGGAGCGGCTGAAAGAGGCGGTGCGATCGTTGGAGCTGAAGCGACCACTGGTGGTGCAACCTGGCTCGGCGCGGCGAAGACGGGCCGAATGGGCATCGAAGGCGCACCCTTGTTGCCTGCGTTTGCAGCCAAAGGCGGCATCAACGGCGATCGGAGGGGTGGCGCAAGTGGCTGCGGCTTGGGGGGCTCGGCCGGTACTGCTGGAGCAGCAAGCGCCGCAGCGGCAGGTGCCGCGCTCGCCGGCGCAGGAGTCTCAACCGCAGGCACCTGCGTGGCCTTTGCAGATGCTTCCTGAATGACCGGGGCCGCAGTCGGTTGGGCAGCCTCAAGCAGACTCATCTGCTGTGCCGGTTCAGCATGATCTTCGTGATCACTCGAATGGACGTCGCGGCCAACGGAATCGTCTTCCGGTTGGGCCTTGGCTCCCCGATTTTTCTTTGGACCTTGGGCAGCGGCTTCGGCAAGCAATTTCTGCTTGACGATAACTGCCACATCCGCCTCGATGGAACTCGAATGCGTCTTTTTTTCCGATACTCCCAAATCAGGCAGCAGGTCCAGAATTGCCTTTGGCTTGACTTCAAGCTCCCTGGCCAGCTCGTTAATGCGAATCATATGGTGACGCTAGGTCGAATCCCTCTCAACGGTACTGTTCTTCTTAATCCATGGCTTGGCGCTTTCAATCAAAATGATTGCGTTCAGCCGTAATACGGTTGCCAGTCGTGCCCACGGTCGAAGATTCCAAGAGTTGAAGCAGAACCTTCTTATCGTAACAAATCCCTAGGGCTTATCCGAATCGATGGATTCAGGCACAGCTTTAGGGGCGACTTCTTCGGCGGTTTCGGCTGGAGCATCAGGCTCAGCCGCTGTCATAACTACTTCAGCTTCCGCAGATGCCGTCTCATCGAATTCGGCAACTGCTTCGGCGGTTTCGGCTGGAGCATCAGGCTCAGCCGCTGTCATAACTACTTCAGTTTCTGCAGATACCTTCTCATCGGAATCGGCTACTGCTTCGGAGGTTTCAGCCTCTTCGACCACAGCTTCGGCAGCTTCAGGTGCAGCCGCTTCAAACTGGGCATAGAATCCATTGATCGAGTTATAAAGCGATTGGATCGACTCCTCACCAACGCCCGGCAATTGCTCGAGCTCTTCGGGGGTGAGCGAACCGAGTTGCTCGACGGTGCCAACTCCAGCACCAACCAGCGAGTCGATCAGCGCTTCGGGCAGACCATAGTCAGCCAGTACAGAGATCGGAGTACCAGCGGGGATGAGTTCAGACAATTGTGTCTCAACTTCCTGCCGCTTCTCTTCTTCACTCTTGATGTCAATCTTCCAGCCGAGCAATCTGGCTGCAAGACGAACATTCTGGCCGCGCTTGCCGATGGCCAACGACAACTGGGTGTCATCGACAATAACTTCCATATGCTTCTCATCTGCGTTGATGATGGAAACACGTGCGATCTTAGCCGGGCTCAGGGCATGTGTGGCAAACTCCACCGGGTTCTCACTGAACTGGATGATATCGATCTTTTCGCCTCGCAATTCCCGGATGATGCTTTGAACGCGCATGCCCTTCATGCCGACGCAGGCGCCAACACTATCCACATCGCGATCGCGGCTTGAAACGGCAATCTTGGTTCGCTCGCCAGCTTCGCGGGCACAACTCTTGATCACAACGGTGTTGTCATAAATTTCCGGCACTTCCTGCTCGAAAAGGCGCATCACAAGTTCGCCTGCAGCGCGCGATACTACGACGCCCGCGTTCTTGCCCGTCTTTTCGACGGCCTTAATGACAACACGAACACGATCTCCGATCGAGAAGCTCTCAAGCTTAGATTGTTCCTTAGCGGGCAAGCGCGCTTCGGTCTTGCCGAGGTCCACAACCAGGTCTCGGGTCTCAATGCGTTTGATGACGCAATTCACGAGTTCGCCAACGCGGCCGGCGAATTCTCCATAAACGTTTTCGCGCTCCGCCTCACGTACCTTCTGCAGAATCACTTGTTTGGCGATCTGGGCCGAGATGCGACCGAGGGCGTCCATCGGCAATTCCTGGCGAATCTCGTCGCCGATCGCGCCGGGAAGCTTGTTCTTCTTGGCCTCGTCCATCGTCCACTCGTTGGCCGGGTCGGCTACGGTCTCGACGATTTTGCGCAAAGCAAAAACCTGGATTCCCTTTTTTTGGTCCACTTCAGCGACCATTTCGCCTACGTTTTTGAACTGCTTGCGCGCAGCGAGAATGATGGCGTCCTTGACGGCGTCAAAAATGATCGTCGCCTCGATGCCCTTCTCTTTGGCCAGCATTTCAATGGATTGATAGATCGTGCCCAATGTGATTCACCTCAGTCAAATATCCCGGCTACCACTCGTACTTCAAATTTGCCTTCTGGATTCCTTCAAAGGGAAAGACCAGCGTCTTGCCCGGCTCCAGTTCCAGCGTGACCTTTTGGCCATCAAACGCCGCCAGCTTTCCCGTGAAACGGCGGCTCTTTTCGATGGCTTCCTTAAGCTCAATCTTGACTTTACTGCCAAGAAATCGCTCGTAATCCTTCGGCTTGATCAAAGCTCGCTCAACGCCGGGACTGCTCACCTCAAGTGTGTAAGCTCCCCCGGGGATCAGGTCGCCTGCGTCGATAGCTTCGCTAACGAGTCGCGAAACTTTTTCACAATCGTCATGCGTTACGCCTGCGGGCTTATCGAGGAAAATACGAAAAACCCGGTGAATGCCTCCGCCCAGCAACTGGGCTTCGACTAACTCCAGGCCTTCTGTTTCGACGATTCGCTCGACGATTTCGCGAACTTGTTCCAAAGTTGTTGATTTCATTAGAATCAGAGCCTACAAAGAGACCAATAAAAAAGTGGGCTTGCGCCCACTCAATAGGTAAAAGAACTCTCAACCATAGTATACACCTACCGGCGCATTTTGAAAAACTCCACGAGAATCTCTGTGCATTCCGCGCCCAAAATTCCCTCGCTTATCTCGACGGAATGGTTCAGTAAGCCGGAATCCGCGATCTGGAACTTACTTCGGACGCCGCCAAAGCGTAAGTCTCTGGCACCAAAGACCAAGCGGGCAATGCGGGAGTGTACAAGCGCACCGGCACACATCGGGCAGGGCTCGAGGGTGCAATAGAGGGTGGTGCCGTCCAGACGGTAACTGCCCAGTTTGGCAGCGGCCTTGCGCAATGCGATGATTTCGGCGTGTGCGGTAGGGTCATTGAGCTCAATCGGGGCGTTCGAGCCTTCGGCGAGGACTTCGCCACGGGAATCGACAATTACAGCTCCGACTGGAACTTCCCCCCTCAATTCACCAGCTTTGGCCAGCTTGAGGGCATGACGCATCCAGAACTCGTCGCGAGGGTTCAAAGAAGGTCGCCCACGAGGGGCTGCCTCTGGGTAAAGGGTTCGCCGTAACGGACACCGATCAGATCTCCAAAGCGCCGTGCTTCTCGCTCGACGCGGGCCAGAACTTCAGCCGGATCGGCAAATAAAGTGCTGTAGGACTTGAGTGCTGCCATTTTCTGCTCAAAGTATGGACTCACGTCGACCACAAATGACGGCAGGGCCGGGACGCTGGCGCTGGCAAAGACGACGCGGCCGGTAGAGTGGGCCATCAGATAGTTATCGAGACCGCTAAGGCCGGCGAGGTAAGCCGCATTTTCGACCAGCAGACTGGCCGCGAGCGAGTCTGGATGCCGGTCTTCGGGGTGCATTGCGACCACAACCTGGGGCCGGAGGCGCTTGAATTCGCCGGTCACAGTCATTCTCGACATGATGGTGTCTTCGAGGCGGCCATCGGGAAAACGCATGGTGCCGCGCCAAATGACACCGAGGATTTCTGCGGCGCGATCGGCTTCATCGAGAATAGTGTTGCCACGAGCGAGCGTCCCGGCTTCACCAGCCGTGAGATCGAGGATCGCCACGCGCTTGCCGGCAGCACTGAGCTTGGCAATCGTCGCCCCACAGAGCAGTTCTGCTTCTCCCGGGTGGGCCAACATAAAGGCCACGTCGACTTCTGGCAAATTGTCCAGATAGTGACTGGCAAGTCGGGTCATTTCCATCGAAACTCCTGTCGTACACGTCCACTCGGCCGGGTTGGCAGAATGCGGATGAGGGCCATTCCAGCCACAAATCCGCCGATGTGGGCAAACCATGCCGTGCCGCCCTGTTCGCCGCCCGCCATTGCTAGATGACCGAAACCGCTAAAGAGCTGCACAACAAACCAGTATCCGATCATGAGCATGGCCGGTACATCTATCGTTGTCGCAAAAATGAAAAAGAAGAGCAGAGTGTGGATGCGTGAACGCGGGAAGCGCAGCAGGTATGCACCCATCACTCCAGAGATCGCGCCACTTGCCCCGATCGCCGGCACAGCCGAGCTGGAATTGAATACGACGTGCAGCAGGCCACCCGTAAGGCCACATAGCAGGTAGAAGATCAGGTAATTGAAGTGGCCCAGGATGTCTTCGATGTTGTCCCCGAAGATCCAGAGAAACCAGACATTGCCGATGACATGAATCCATCCGCCATGCAAAAACATGGAGGTAAAAATATCAGTGAACTGGAAGTCGCGCGGCACGGTGCCCCACTCGGCAAGAAAGTGGTTCAGCGAGAAGTCGTCGAGTGAGAGTTCGTAGAAAAAAGCGAACAGGTTGACGAGGATCAGGCCCACCGTAACAAACGGCGTGCTGGCGCTCTTTTCTGAATCCCGAAGCGGGAACACTCGGCTAGATTCTCCTTCGAACTTCTTCCATCACACGACGTTCTGCGCGAGACATCAAGGCCTCGGCCTTGTCGAGAGTCGAGATGCCGCCGCGGGCACCAATGGCGGTGCAGTTGAGCGCAGCCATGGCGTTTGAAAAATCGAGAATCTGTTGGATGTCCCAGCCGGCAAGAACGCCGTAGCAGAATCCGCCGTGGAAGACATCTCCCGCGCCGGTTGTGTCGACGCAGTTCACGACGAAGGCCGGGCTGTAATGAAATTTGCCGTCGATGCGTGCGAGGGCACCATGTGCGCCCAGAGTCATCGCGGCACAGTGGATATTGTATTCGTCCTGGATCAACTCGAGCGCCTTGAGTGGGTCGGTGTGGTGGGTCCACTGGATCGGAAATTCGCTTGAGGCAATGAGGTAATCGACATACGGCAACACTCGCTCAAAGCCCTTGTAGATGGTGTCGACGTCGACCGTGACAGGGATTCCGTTTTCGTGAGCGATACGGGCAGCCTTTTCCATCGCCGGTGTGTCGTGGCCGTCGATGTGGAGAAGACGAGCATTGGTGATCATTGACTCTGTGATTTCACTGGGATCGAGGCGGAGGCAATCCGGTCGCTGCCAAAAGACGGTTCGCTCACCAGTGGACTGATCGATGATGATGTAGGCGCTCTGGTTGGGGCAACCCTCGCGCTGCTGCACGTGATCGAGGTTGATTCCTGAACCGAGGAGGCTCTCCATTTGAACGCGGCCGCGTTCGTCGTCCCCAACAGTGCCAATGTACTTCGTGCGTAAACCCAGCTTGGCGCAGGTAACCATGGCGCTGGCAACCTGACCACCCGGACTCAGGATTTCCTGACTAAAGGGGCCTTTCCCTGCGTAGGAAGGAAAGTGGGGGACGATGATCAGGGTGTCGGTAGCGTTGAGCCCGATACCAACGACGTCAAACTCGGACATCTCTACAGGTTACAGCTACTTTTGGGGCGGCATCCGATAAACGTAAATTTTATGGTTGCGGCGAAAAGCGTCTACCTTCTCTTCAGCCTGTGGTTTCCAGCCCTCAATTGCATAATCGTGAGAAATCACGCGGGCACCGGGCTTGAGCATTTTCTCAAGTTTGGGCTTCAGTGTATTGTTGCTGTCGCGCATCAAATAGAGAATTACAACATCGGCGTCGCTCAAGTCAGCGTCAAAAACATCGCCATGAACAATGCTTGCGTGCTCGGCAATGCCAAGACGTTTAATTTCTTCCTGGCTGGACTTGACCAGACGGCTAGAGAGTTCAATCCCAACGGCTTTAGCTTCGTACTTCTGGGCGGCCGCGATCACAACACGTCCGTCTCCGCTGCCCAGGTCATAGAGCTTTTCGCCAGGTTTGATCTTTGCCAGTTCCAGCATACGATCCACAATCTGGTGTGGGCTTGGTACGTAGGGTGCCAACTGATTCGGGTGAAAATCGGGTTTCTGGGCCAGCGTCAAGCCTGTAGCCATGAAGATCACACTCAGAAATTTCGACATCTTTTTCATTGCGTAACAGCTACTCCTGCTCTTTTGGCTTGACGGGCCTTCCCTATTTTCTGAACCATTTCCGACACTGCGAACCAGAGATCGCGAGGGCGGGAGATCGTATATTCCACGCCACGGAAGTGCTTGACGGCGTGGCCAATCGAATCTCGCCAGGGGATTTGCTGCGGGTAAAGGTTATAGTTCAGGTAAAACACAGGGTAGTCCACATTTCCGACACTGCGCAACGTCTCCTGTGGAACGTTCTGATCGAGCAGGACTTTTGGGCCGGCGAAAATCAAGGCGTCTGGCACCTCGCTTCCACCTAGTTCCTTCTGCAGGAGTTCACTCAAAAACTCGGTTTCGGAATTCTTGACCGCCAGTTTCTTCAGGTCAACAGTTCCAAGTTTGAGTTCGCGCAGGGCCTCGCCGATTTTGGGGAAATCGATCCGGTCGGCATTTTCCTGCTTGTATAAAATCTTTTGATCCTGCATGTTGAAGGCGACGAGTGAGAATTTTCCGATTCTGGGGTCGCGGCTGATCGTGCGTAATATGCTTACTAATGCCGACGTGTCCACTGGCTGCAAGGTTGCGGACCGTGTCCGCTGAGGGGCAAAATTGATCAGCACCTTCACGCTAAGCGGTGTTTCGTTCGGGTTTCGCGAGACCGGCGGCTCTTCGTGAAACTGTTCAAACTGACTGGGCTCCACCGTATCGGCTGGCTCGTTCATTTCCATCTGTTTGTCTTTAGCCGGAAGCGTTGCCTCTACTTTCCAGACCTGAGAGCAAACCCGTTCCGCACGATCACGCATCAGCCATTCCACCTGATACTTGCCTTCGCCGATGTCAAAGCCACCCTGCAGGAAAGCCTCACCCTTGGCTTCTTCGTCGAGTTCCGGAACTTTTACCCGCTGAATAAAGTAGCGATCCGCCTCGGGCTTGCCCTCCGGCCGGACGCGGAAGACGATGGTGAGCAGGTTCTCAGAGCCGGCCAGTTCTCGCATCGGCACTGAGACTTCAAAGCCAGCGTGGAACTTCAGATCAAACCCTAGCAAGGGCTTGACGTCATCGACCTTGCAAGGAAGGTCTTGTCGAGGCTCCCCAGCCTCGAGCACCGCCATGTCGGTTCCGAACATGCGCGGAGCTTTCCCGCCAGCCAGGAAGCCCTGTCCGAAGAGAGAACCCGAAATTATCAGACACCCAAGAGTGCCTGCCGAAAAAGCCTTCGTCCGAATCGACTGCATCGAACTACTCCCCTATTGTTTGAAGTGCCAAGGCGCTCTTAATGGCGCTATTTGCCCTTATCGCTGTATTCTACTCATTCCGTGGGAGAAAGATAAGCCCCCCCGCAGACTTTTTCAATCGGTTTTTTTTAGAGGATCGATAGGGCTCAGCCGTGATAGCCTCATCGAATATGAAACTTCTTATGTTCGAGCGTCCCGGCGGCCCTCCCGAGGCTGGAGTTCTCGCAGCAGGCGACTCGGAAATCATCCCTCTGGCAGGCGCTGGTTTCTCCTGCCTTTATTCGATCATCCAGGGCGGCGCAAGCACTCTGGCTAAGGTAAAAGACTTTGCGGCGCATGCTGCGGCACGAGTTCCACTCAACACAGTCCGGATTTTGGCCCCCATTCATCGCCCACCCAAATTCATCTGCATCGGCCTCAACTATCGCGACCATGCGATTGAATCCGGGATGGCTATTCCA
>Ga0209591_10002931_pt1 | contig 20123 bp, 21 predicted proteins | sample MAT01_FD_187207 | JGI IMG/M metagenome (GOLD analysis project Ga0209591, IMG submission 187207) | Freshwater microbial communities from Lake Fryxell liftoff mats and glacier meltwater in Antarctica - MAT-01 (SPAdes) (version 2) | ecosystem: Environmental > Aquatic > Freshwater > Ice > Liftoff... | reverse complement strand
GACCCCAAACCGACCCCGGCCCGACCCCGGCCCCGACCCCGGCACGGCCCCGACCCTGCCCTTGCCGGGGTGGTGTGCCGGCCCCCGGCCATGCGACACTCCGGGTGCCAGAAAGGCCGCCGCCGGCAAACCGCCGCGCGTCCCTGTCTTCGATCCGCCGCCTTTGGACACGCTCCCGTGCCGAAAGGCCGCACCGCAACCGCGAGGCATCGGCTGTCACCAGCCAATCCCGACCTGCGGTGAAACCTCCGGAACCATACCCGCAGACCGAATGAACCCACGCCCCCCTTCTGGCCACGGGGGCGGGTTTCGAAACCCCTGTCTACTTGGCGATCTTCTCGTCGCGTACGAACATGTTGCCCCATGCCCGGTCGATCAGGTTGGGCGACATCTGATTGGGGATGCCTTCGAATTCGCAGATCGAGATCATCTGGTCGATCAGGAACACTGGCTGGTAGTTGGCATAGTTGTTGTTGATGGTCGGGTATTTGACCTTCAACAGATGCACCAGGGCTGCCTCATCCAGCGGCATCTTCTTTTTTCGCGCCACCATTGCAAAGATTTTCAGGAAGTTCTCCTGATTCGGCCCGTCGATCTTGATCTTGAAGAAGATCCGTCGCAGCGCCGCGCCGTCGAAAATCTCGTTCGGGTGGAAGTTGGTGGAAAAGATCACCAGCGTGTCGAACGGCACGGTGAATTTTTCGCCCGATTGCAGGGCAAGAATGTCCTTGGCCTCTTCCAGCGGCACGATCCAGCGGTTCACCAGCTTTTGCGGCGGCTCGGACTGGCGGCCAAGGTCGTCGACGATGAAGATGCCGCCGCTCGATTTCAACTGCAGGGGCGCCTGATAGGTCCGCGCGGTGGGATTGTATTTCAGGTCGAGCATGTCAAGCGTCAACTCGCCGCCGGTGATCACCGACGGGCGTTCGCAATAGACATAGCGGTTGTCGAACCGGTTCGAGGTGCGGCGCAACTGGGTCGGGTCGTCAACGTTCTCTTCGGCCTTTGCATGCACGATCGGATCGTAGACCGTGATCACCTGCCCGGAATACTCGATCGCCCGCGGCACATAGATCTTGTCGCCAAGAGCCGCCCGGATGCCGTTGGAAATGCTCGACTTCCCGTTCCCGGGCGGGCCGTACATCAGGATGGACCGACCCGAGGTCACCGCCGGCCCCAGATTGTCGATCAGATCGGGCGGCAGGATCAGATGCCCCATGCCGCGCAGCAACTCGGGCCGGGTCAGGCGGATGTTGCGCACCGACTGGCGTTTCATCTGTTCGGCATAGATGGCCAGCGGTACCGGCATCGCGCCGTAATACTCCGACTGCGACAGCGCATCCAGCGCCCGCGCCTTGCCGCCGTCGGTCAACTGATAGCCCATCTCGGTGCCGGAGGTGGCATGCAGGGTTCCGGTCGCCTCCAGCAGTTTCTGGCTGCGGGCGAGGTCCACCAGTTCCTGCGTCACCGGCACCGGCAGGCAAATCACCCGCGAAATGTCGCTGACGAGGTCGATGTTCATGCGAAATATCGATTTCAGCAAGATGTCGCGCATCATCACCATCGACAGGCCGGTTTCGGCCATGTTGCGGGTGGGCGGCGGCGCCGTGACGGCGGTCGGGGTCTGCATGTTCATGGGCGGCACCTTTCTGGTCGGGGTGCAGGGGCTTTCGGCAGGGTAGCGGCGGGCGGGTCAATTTTCGGTGAACAGGTTCAGAAGGGCCGCAGCAGCGGGGTCGAGAGGTAGAAGATCAGGGTGCCCGACAGCGCGAGGCCCATCGGAAAGTCCTTGTTGGTCCAACTGGCCCAATCGGCAGTCGCGGCGCGGTATGGGGCAATCAGCCGCAGGCCGCGGTGGCTGACAAACGCCCCCAGCAGGCAGGCGGCAAACAGCCCGGCCACATACCGTGGGTCGGCCGCGACAAAGAACGGCGCCATCGCCGCGGCGAACTTCGCGTCACCCGCGCCCAACAGACCGCCGAGGTTGGCCACGAACCCTGCCAGCAGAACCACGGCGCCAAGCGCCCAACCCCATAACCAAAGGTTCAGCGGCATCACCGGAAGGCCCACCACCAGCCACACGGCGGCCAGCGCCAGCACGGCCTTGTTGGGGATCTTCATGAATTTCATGTCGCTCCACGCGACCCAGATGCCGATGGCCGTGACGAAGGGCAGGAAGGCGAGGTTCGGCAGCATCGGCTCAGGCTTCCAGTGCCGCCAGAGAGCGGGTCGCCGCCTCGAAATGTTGCGGATGGGTTTCGATTGCGTCCTGCAGCAGCCCCTTGCCGACCTGGGTGTCGCCCTGCTTGATGGCAGCCAGCCCCAGCGTGTACAGGAGTTCCGCCCGTTCGGTCTGGCTCATCGCGATCACCGGCAGGTCGTACTTGCGCTGCGCGGCGCGCGCGAGGATCAGATTGTTCTTGGCGGTGAACAACGCCGAGTCGTAGGTGATGGCCTCGACGAACAGCTTTTCCGCCCCCGGCGCGTCGCCGCGCGTCAGTTTCGAATATCCCCAGTTGTTCAGCACGCCCGCCGGTTTGGTGGTCAGACCGGCGGCGATCTCATAAAAACTGTCGGCTTTCTTCCAGTCTTTCTTGCTGTCGGCCACCATCGCCTCGAGCCGGTAGCGCGCAAAGGTTTCGTGCGTCGGCGGGATCTTGTTCAACTCGGCCTCGGCGCGGGTCCAGTCGTTGGTGCGGATCAGTGCATCGGCAAGGTCCACCCGGTCGTCATCGGTGCCCTCGGGCGAACCCACGATGGCCGTCAGAACCGCAATCGCGTCGGACGGGCGATTGGCACGGACCAGCGATTTGGCCAGCCCGCGTTTCAGGTCGATCCGGTCGGGAATTTCGCCGGTTGCGCGTTCGAAGTACGCCACCGCCTCGCTCGGGTCGCCCACCGTCAGCATGATGTCGTTCAGATTGGATTCGTCGATCACATTGACCGATGCGATCGCACGTTGCACGTCGGCATCCGACTGCCGGTTGCACGCGACCAAGGTCACCGTGCTGGTCAGGCACAGGGCTAGAAACACCGGGTGGCGCATTTTGCGTCCTTTTTACTGCTCGATCCCGCGGTCCGCCGCCTACAACCGGGACAAAAGGACGTAACTGCCCTGTCCCCGCCTGACGAGGGAAAACTTCGGGTCTTCCTGCGGTTGATCATACGCGGTTACGACGGTCTTTTCTATCGCGGCACGCAGATTTTCGCGGATCGAGTCCGATTGGCCACTGTCCAGCGCAAAGGCCTGCTGAAACACCAGCCGGGCCTCGCCGGCCTTGCCCTGTTCCATCAGCACGACGCCGAGGTTGTTCAGCGCGGGCACGAAGGTCGGGTCGAGTTCCAGCGCCCGGCGCAACAGTTGTTCGGACTGCCCCAGCCGCTCCAGCGCCAGATTGGCAGACCCGAGCGCCGACAGAACGTCGACATTGATCCCCTGTTCGGACGCAGCCCGCAGATAGGCCTTCAGGGCAAGGTCATGCTCGCCCGCCGCCATCAGCCGATGACCCACCAGCAGCCCATCGACCCCTTCGCCGCGTCTGTCGGTGCCGGGGGCCACTTTGCCGCCGGCCTGTGACGGCCCAAGGCCGCCGGTGTTTCCACAGGCGGCCAGCGTCAGCAGTACCGCAGCTACGGCCGTCATCTTCACAAAGGCTCAGCCCCCACCGCTACCCAGCATCGTCGAAATTCCGTGCACCGACGGCCCGATCAGAATGATCATCAAGGGCGGCACCGTGAACATCATTGTGCCCAGCGTCAGCTTGGTGGGCAAGGTGTTTGCCTTCTCTTCGGCGCGCATCACGCGTTTGTCGCGCATTTCGGCGGAATAGACCCGCAGCGCCTCGGCGATCGAGGTGCCGAACGTGGCCGATTGCACCAGCGTGGTGACAAACGACGACACATCTGAAATGCCCACCCGTTCGGACATGTCCTTCAGAACCATCACCCTTTCCTTGCCGGCCTTCACCTCGTGGGCCACCATGTCGAACTCATCGGCGAGCGCGGGATAGCCGGCCCGGCTTTCCTTGGCGACCCGGTTGATCGACTGGTCGAGCGATTGCCCCGCTTCGACGCACACCAGCATCATGTCCAGCGCATCGGGAAAACCCGAGATGATCTCCTGCTTGCGCGTCTCGGCGCGGCGGGTGACCCAGTATTGCGGCAGATAATACCCCGCCCCGCCCGGCCCGATCGTCGCCATCAGCATGAACTGGGTCGACACTTCCTGCTGGGCCGACACGATCATCGCATAGATCACCCCGCAGGCCAGAAATCCAAGGCCCAGCACCAGTTGCGCAAAGTGAAACATCCGCACCGCATTCTTGGCGCGATACCCTGCCCGCAGCAGCTTCAACCGCGAGGCGGTCATCGTCTCGACGTCCTGCGGCTCGAGGAAGGCCGAGAATTTTTCCAGCTTGTCGGCCTTTTCGCCGCGCCGCAGGTCCTGCCCGGACTTGGCCACCGTCGCCGGCGCGCGCTGTGCCTTGAGTTTGGAAAACACGTCCGGCCGTTTGGCGAGCATGGTGGGCAGGGTCAGCAGGATCATCACCAGACCCAGTCCGCCCAGAACCAGAAGGGGGCCGAGCGGGCCGAGGCTTTCGATCAGAAACGCATTGATGTTGATCAGGAATTCCATGTTGCCCTATACCTTGATGTTGACCATGATCTTCATGAAGATCACGTTGATCACAAGAAACACCGCCACGACCAGTGCTGCCGGGATGAATTCGGGCGTGTCATAGACGTCGTCGTAATAGTCGGGCTGGATGATGTTGATCATGATCAGCGCCCCGATCGGGAAAGCAGACAGGAACATGCCCGACCATTTGGCTTCGGCCGTGATTGCCTTGACCCGGCGGAACAGTTTGAACCGTGCGCGGATCACCTTGGCCAGACCATCCAGAATTTCCGCCAGGTTGCCGCCCGACTGCTGCTGGATCGTCACGGCCACGGCCAGAAAACGCAAATCCTGACTGTCCATCCGCTCGGCAAACGCCTTCAGACTCTCGGCCACGTCGCGACCATAGGCCGCCTCGTCGGCGATGACCCCGAATTCGGTGCCCAGAGGATCGGCCACTTCTTTCGACACGATGCCGATGGCTGACGAGAACGGGTGGCCCACGCGCAACGACCGCACCATCAGTTCCACCGCGTCGGGAAGCTGTTCTTCCAGCAGGGCCATGCGTTTCTTGGCCTTCTTGTTCACCCAGGTGTAAACCCCGCCGATGCCCATGCAGATCGCCACCAGAATGCGCACCGGGGTGGCCGCTTCGGTGCCGATCGTCAGCGCGATGTAGGAAAACACCCCCAGAAGGCCCATGATTCCGATCAACTGCCTGGGGGTGAAGGCGATGTTGGCCTTTTGCGCCTTGGTGGCGAGGATCGAGTAGATCGGGATGCCGCGCGAGTTGAGGTGCTGCGACATCTCCTTGCGCAACTGTTCCAGCACCTGCTCGCGGTTCTGATTCTTTTCCAGCAGGGCCAGACGGCGGCTCATCCGGTTGTTCAGGCTGATGGATTTGCCAAACACCGTCAGGTACAGGCCTTCGACCAGCATCAGCACGGCGACAAAGATCAAAATGTAGATCAGCGGGGCGGCGGAAATCGTCATGTCATGCCCTCAGATGATGGGTTCATAGATCGAGGCGGGCAGGTCATAGCCCCACATCCGGAAACGTTCGGAATAATGGCTGCGCACGCCGGTGGCATTGAACCGCCCGATGATCTTGCCGTTGGGTTCGACGCCGAGGCGTTCGTAACGGAAAATCTCCTGCATCGAGATCACTTCGCCTTCCATGCCGGTGATCTCGGTGACCGACACCATCCGGCGCGAGCCGTCCTGCAGACGCGATGCCTGCACGATCAGGTTGACGGCCGATGCGATCTGGGCGCGCACCGCCTTGAGCGGCATTTCGATTCCGGCCATCGCGACCATGTTTTCCAGACGCGAAATGCCGTCGCGGGCCGAGTTGGCGTGGATCGTGGTCATCGAGCCGTCGTGGCCGGTGTTCATCGCCTGCAACATGTCGATCACCTCGTCACCCCGGGTTTCGCCGACGATGATCCGGTCGGGGCGCATCCGCAGCGCGTTGCGCAGACAGTCGCGCTGGGTCACGGCGCCCTTGCCTTCGACGTTGGGGGGGCGGCTTTCCATCCGGCCGACGTGGACCTGCTGCAGTTGCAGTTCGGCGGTATCTTCGATCGTCAGCACCCGTTCGGTGTTGTCGATGAACGACGACAGGGCATTGAGCGTGGTGGTCTTGCCCGAACCCGTGCCGCCCGACACGATGATGTTCAGCCGGCACGATACCGCGGCCTGCAGGTAGGCGGCCATCTCCTCGGTGAACGCACCGAATTTGACCAGATCGCCGATCGCCAGCTTGTCCTTCTTGAATTTCCGAATGGAAACCAGACTGCCGTCCACCGCAACCGGCGGCACCATGGCGTTGAAACGGCTGCCGTCGGCCAGACGGGCGTCGACGTAGGGGTTGCTTTCGTCGACCCGGCGGCCGACGGCAGACACGATCTTGTCGATGATCCGCAACAGATGGCGTTCGTCCTTGAAGGTGATGTCGGTCAGGGTCAGCTTGCCGCCGCGTTCGATGAAAATCCGGTGCGGGCCGTTCACCAGAATATCGTTGACCGAGTCGTCCTTCAGCAACGGTTCCAGCGGACCGAGGCCCATCACCTCGTCATACAACTCCTGGTTCAGCGTCGTGCGGTCTTCCTTGTTCAGGGCGACCGACATCTCGTCCAGACCTTCGGACACGATGGTGGCTATCTCGGATTTCAGACTGGTTTCGGAGGCGTGTTCCAGCGCTGCAAGGTTCAGGTTGTCCAGCAGGCGCTTGTGCAACTCGACCTTCAGTTCCGACAGCCGGTCCTTGCGCTTCTTCTCCTTGTCCATGGCGGCCAGTTCGGCCGCCGGACGCGGGGCTGCAGCGGCGGGCATCGGGCGGTTGTTCAGCGCGGGCTTTGCAGTGGCGGCCGGCGCGCGGCCGGTTGCGGCACCCGAGCCGACCTGACCCAGGGCGGACGTCTTTTCACTGCCATCGGATTTCTTGAAACGGGAAAACATCGGTCATGCCCTTTCGCGATCAGCCCTTGCCGGACTCGACCGCCTTGTTCAGATCAAACAAAGACTTCGCAAGTTTCTGGATCTCGCGCCGCAGCACGTTCTTGGCGGCCTGTTCGGACAGCGGCAGGCCGTGGTCGTTGGCCTGCGTCACCTGCGCCCCGCCATCGGGCAGTTGCACCTCGATCGTGATGTCGAGGCTTTCGGCCATCCGCTTGACCCGGCTCTTGGCCGACAGATCGGTAAATTTCGGGGCGCGGTTCAGCACGAAGCGCAGCTTTTCATGCGGCAGTCCTTCGGCCTTCAGCGCCCGCACCAGCCGCAGCACGTTCTGCGCCGAACGCAGGTCCAACTCCATCAGCGCAAAGTAGACATGCGCGCGGCTGAGCACGGTTTCGGTCCAGGACACGATGGTTTTCGGCATGTCGATCACGACAAAGTCGAAATTCGCCCGCGCCATGTCGATGATCCGCGCGATATCCTCGGGGGTCACGATGTCGAGGGGCAGCATGTCGGCCGGGGCGGTCAGCACATGCAGACGGTCGTTGAAGGTCAGCATGGCCTGCACCAGCGAATCACTGTCGGCATTGCCGGTGTCCGACAGCAGTTCGAACACGGCTTCCTTGCGGGGCAGGTCGAGATAGGTCGCGGCCGAGCCATACTGAAAATCGAAGTCGATCAGACAGACCCGCGGGCCGTTCTTGTCGATGGTGGCCAGTTCCCAGGCGAGGTTGGTGGCAAAGGTCGAGGCACCCGAGCCGCCCGCAAGGCCATGGACCGGCAGCACGACGGCGTCGCGGTCGCCCTTGGCCTTGAACGCGGGCCGCGCCTCGGCCTCATCGGGGTCGACGGCGGCCGGGGCAGTGGCCGCGGCCTGTGCCGGAACAGCCAGCGCCGGGGCGGGCTTGCGCATCCGGTCGATCGCTTCGTGCAGGGCGCCTTCGGGCAGCGGATAGGGCACGAAATCATCGGCACCGAGGCGCAACAGCTGGTGCAGCGCGATGGGGCTGACCTGATCAGCGATCAGGATCACCTTGATCGCACGGGCCTTTGCCTGCCGGATGATGGCGGTGATCCGGCTCAGATCGGCCTCATCCTCGCCGTTCACCGCGATGGCCACGAATTCAAGGGTGGCCGCATCGGGCTGTTCGAGGAAGACCGCGGCATCCTCGAACGACAGGTCGCCCCAGCTTTCGCCCAGTTCCAATTCCATGTCGTCGATCAGAAGATCGAAATTCTGCACATCGCGCGAAATCGTGCACGCAACAATCGGTGCAGGTTCCGGTGCCAGGTTTGCCACGCTCGTCATCGCCTCATGCCCTTCCAAAGACGGACCCGTCCAGCTGTCAGGCTGCCCGAAGTACCGTGCCCGGCCATTGTGGCCGGTGCGACTGTTCCCATTGGAGAGAAACTGACCTCTGATGTTGGCGAGATTGGGGCTAAAAAACCGTTAATCTCTGGTTTTTACGATATTTCGAAACAGAAACCGGGCCGGATGGAAACGCCAGGCCTGTTGGCGGCAATCTGCCGCCTCAGGCACCCGCTGTGGCCGCCTGTTCAGTTGCCGCCCGGATTGACCTCGGAGCTGATCTTTCTGCTGTCAGGATGCGGGCGGGTCGCGCCTTCGACATACACGCGAAAGATCACTGCGGCATATTTGCCGTTCAGGACCGTGGGATGGCGCTGCACGAACCCGGTCACCTCGGTCACGGTGCGGCGGTTGCGCTCTTCGGGGCCCGGGGTCTGCACGACGGGCTGGGTCTTGCCGAACGAGGCCACCGCCTCGAGACGCGACGTCGAGATGCCGAGCGAGGACAGATAGGCCACGGTCGCGCGCGCGCGGCGCAGGCCGAGTGCCTTGTTGTAACTGTTCGAGCCGACCAGATCGGTATGACCGTAGACCCGGAAGCGGATCTCGGGGAACTGGCGGATCCATTCGGCCTGTTTGCGCAGCACGGCCTGCGCCTCGGGGGTCAGTGCCGACGAGTTGAAGGCGAACGTGATGGTCGAGGGGACTTCGCGGGCAAACCGTTCGCCCAGCACGACGGTGTAGTTCGCCTGCCCGGTCATCACCAGGGTGTTGTTCATGTTGGGGTTGCCGAAGCCGCCCTCGTCAACCTCGGCCCCGGCTTCCCTTTGGAACTCCGGGGTGCACCCGCCAACCGCAAGGGCGGCGACGAGGATCAGGACCAGTCCAGTCGTGCCGCGCATCGCTCTCACTCCATCACATAACCGTAGGAGCCGCTGAAGTCCTGCCGGGCGACTTCGCCCGCGGCTCCCTTCTGCCCGGCAACCCGGCCGAACAGAAACAGCTCTTTTTCCGTGGGAATGCGCACCCGGTCGGTGGGCAGGGCCAAAGCCTCGCCGCGGGTCGGGGTCACCAGATGCGGGGTCACGATGATCACCAGTTCCGACTGGTTGCGCTGATACTCGGCGCTGCGAAACAGGGTGCCGAGAATCGGGATGTCGCCCAGCCACGGCACCTGACCGTTCAGGTCCCTGAAGTCATCCTGCAACAGGCCCGCGATGGCAAAGCTTTCGCCGTCTCGCATCTCGACCGTGGTCGAGGTTTCGCGCCGCCTGAAGGCGTTCAGGGTCACGCCGCCGGTCGTCAGCGTGATCGTGGTGTCGATCGACGAGACGGCCGCATTTATCGCCAGGTTGATGATGTCGCCGTCCACCACGACGGGTGTAAAGTTCAACTCGACGCCGAACGGTTTGAATTCGACCGTGACCGTGCCATCGCCCGCCGCGACCGGAATAGGATATTCGCCGCCCGCAAGAAACTTCGCTTCTTGTCCCGACAACGCCGTCAGGTTGGGTTCGGCGAGCGTCCGGACGACGCCCTTGGACTCCAGAGCCTCGAGCAAGACGGCAAATTCGAGAGAACCCGCGGAAAAGCCCAAAGCGAACGCGCCTTCGGAGCCGGTCTTGGCCGTCACCCCGGTGTCGATGCCGTTGCCCGGCGCAAGCCATGTGCCGGTTTCGCCGTTGACGCCTACATCGGTGCCACCTTGGATCGCCAGCGACGACGACAGGCTTTTGGACACTGACCGGCTCATTTCGGCAAACCGGACCTTCAGCATCACCTGCTGCGTGCCGCCAACGCTCATCAGGTTCGACACCCGCTCGGGGGCATAGCGATTCGCGAGATCCAGCGCCCGGTCCAGCTTGACCGTTGACGACACGGTGCCCGACAGGACGATGCCGTCGTTGGCGGTGCGCACCTCGATGTTCTCGCCCGGCAGAATCTGCTGCAGGCGTTCCTTGAATTCGGCAATGTCGGGGGTGACATAAACCTCGACGTTGGCGATCAGGCGGCCGTCGGGCGACAGCAGCGTCATCGTGGTGCGGCCCGGCGTCTTGCCCAGCACATAGATCGAGCGGTCCGACAGGGTCGAGATATCGGCGATCCCCGGGTTTGCGATCGACAGTTCGGCAAAGGGCTCGTCACTTTCGACGACCACCGCGCGGTTCATCGGCACCTGCAACGGTGCCGAGGCCGACCCGGTCATCACCCGCAGCGTCTGTGCCGGTACGGGCGTCATCGCCGTGCTGGCGAGGGCAAAACCCAGCACCCCGGCTGTCCATAGGCTGCGAAGTCTCATGTGACCTGCCCTTCTCAATTCGCCTCTGGTCGGGTCTTGCTCGCCCGATCCACCCCTAAAATGCCGCAGATCGGGTTTTTAAGCAAGAATCAAATGGTTGGAACAGGTTCCTTATGTGGATAACCTGCAACAGCCCCCCATCGCTTGCCTGAAAGCGGGCGCGACCCCCCAGATACGGTGGCGCGCCCCGGCCCCTGCGCCGTCAGTTGGTGCAGGGGATCGGCATTTCCAGCATGTCCGAGCCTTTGCGGGTGCGGACGGTGCAGACCTTTTCCGCCTCGGGGGCCGCCGCTTCCGCGGTTTCCTCGATGCCCAGCAGGCCTTTCTGATCGACCTCGATCAGCCCGTTGACCGTCTCGTCGCCGGCGCCGACCAGCGACAGCGCAAGCCGCCCCGTGGCCTGGGCCTGCGCCAGACGCGCGACCTCTTCGGGCGAGGCGGCGACCGTGACCGTGCGGGCCACCATGGCTGCCCCCGCACCGTTGTCGGCCGTCTGGTCCACCGCGATGATCTTGACAGCGCTTTCGATCAGCCGGGTCACTTCGCCTTCGACCGAGTTGAGCGATCCGGTCCAGTAGATGTCGACATGATCGCCCGGCTGCACAAAGCCCGACACGCCCGACGCCACATCGACCTTGACGGCAAACGCGCGCATCCCCTTGGCCAACTGGCCGGTCAGCCCGGCGGGCTGACCCGGCTCGGTCACCTTGACGGCCAGAACCGGCTCGAACTTTTCCAACTGCCGCATGACGTAACGCGGGGTCTTGCCGCCGTCCGGAAACAACAGCGCTTCGTCGCGAAAGATCGTCTCGGGCAGCGCGCTTTCCGGCCACCAGATCAGTTGCACGTCGTCCTTGCCCAGGACCTCGCCATAGTTCTTCGGCTTGTTGACCACGAACACCTCGACCAGCGGGCCGGTCTTTGCGCGGATCTGCCGTTCGCGGTCCAGGGCGGTCTGGGTCTTGCTGATGTAGCCCTGTGCCATGTAAACCGCCGCCCCTGCCAGCGCGAGGCCCACCACCAGTACCAATCCGAATATCATGCGCATGTAGTCACCCTTTCGCTCCCCACACCCGGCAGCCAAAGGCCACCGGGTTCTTGATGACGTGCGATACGTCTCCGTCCGGACAAGGCCACCGAATTGCGGCGCGCGCATGACCACAATCGGGCGTTTGATCGGCCCTTTGCCGCCGGCATCGCGCCCGGCATGGCAAGGGACCGCGCCCGGTTTCGGACGCGGCCCCTGCAAGGGCGGGTTTGCACCTCAGTTGCCGGTGTAGGTCGTCATCGTCCCGGTGTCGATGTCGGCGGCAACGGTCTCGCTCAACCCTTCGATCCCGCCGCCAACCGACGTCATCACCACCATTCCGAGGCCCACGATCGCACCCGTCAGCACCACCCAGTCAACCGTGATGGCGCCGGCTTCGTCAGTCTTGAAGGTTTGCAGGATGTTCAGCAGCTTCATTCCACTCATTCCCTAACTAAGGTTTCACTCGTTGTCTGCCCTTGGCGGGATTGCGCCCCGGGATCCGGGCCTGGCGCGCGCCCGATCGGCTTTCTCCAGTTGCCGCCGGGATCATGGCTCGAATGCGGCAGGAACGTGGTCTTTTTTCCGATTGTTCTTCAGGAGCTTGTTCGTAAGGACACCGGCGAAAGCAAAAAGGCCGCCTCCCGGGGGGAGGCGGCCTTTGCCATCGTGTCGGGAAGGCTTAGTTGCCGGTATAGCCGGTAACCACGGTGCCGCTCTGCAGATCGGCGGCGACCTGGTCGCCCAGGCCGTTGATCCCGTCGCCAACGGTGGTCATGACCACCATGCCGAGACCGACAATCGCAGCGGTCAGCACGACCCAGTCAACGGTCACGGCACCAGCTTCGTCGTTCTTGAAGGATTTGAAGATGTTCAGCAGTTTCATGGTTCTGTCGTCCCTATCTAGGAGTTGCTCAGGTTGTCCGCCGCCCCGCGTCTGCTCTTCCCGGCCTCTGTTCCGGTCCGATCTTCGTTTCGGCATGACCAGAAATTGACGGACAAACGTGGCTCGATTGGGGCAAGGAGTTGGTCTTTTCAGGGTTGTTCCGCGGTCTTGTCGGGGCAAGAACGGCCGGCATGACCCGCGGAAATCGCTGTCGCAATGCCGGATCAGAGCCGGAAACCCCGGGGCGTCGCTGCAGACCAGGCCGCAAAGCGCCCGCGACTGTCAAGCCAAGCCATTGCCTGGAAAAATTAAAAAGATGGAAATGACCGGACACCGACGCCTGAGAATCGGGCGTTGTGTGCCGGTCGGGCGGCAGGGCAGACCCGTCTGTCAGCGGTCAATCCCCGGGCCATAGCCAACCCCTGTTCTTTCTGGTATCCTGGTGTCAACAATAACAAAACGAGCAGGCATCCTTGCGATGCGACCCATGGGCAGGATTTTGACAGCACTCGCGCTTTGCGCCGGGCCCTCGTGGGTTGCGGCCGAACCGGCAGCGACGGACTTTACCTTCAAGCGGGTCAAGGTCGGGCAGGGGCTGCCGGGAAAACGGATCACGGTGCAGATCGATCCGGCCGAACAGGCCCGCCTGCTGGCAGCGCTGCCGAAGGTCGATCCTGATGGCGTGACCCTGCCCGCGCCGCAACCCGACGCCCAACAACCGGGCGCCCCGCAACCGGGCGCCCCACAGGCCAGGGCAGGTCTGACCCCGGTTGCCCCTTCAGCGGCGGCCTATGGCTGGTTCTGGGACACGGTCCCGCCGGCGCGGGCGGCAGTGGACGGGCGGTTCGCCTTGGCCCTTGCAATGCTGTCGCAGGGGCCGGGCGGGGCCGCGGTCCGTGCGCCACGCCTGCAGCACCTGCAAGACATCGCCTCTGCCCACGGGACCAGCATCCTGAAGGCCACGTTGGGCACCCAGGTGTCGCCGGCGCTGGTGCTGGCGGTGATCGGCATCGAAAGCGCCGGAAAGACCGATGCCGTCAGTTCGGCCGGGGCAACCGGGCTGATGCAACTGATCCCCGCCACGGCCGAACGCTTTGGAGTGACCGACGCCACCGACCCGATGCAGAACATCACGGGCGGCGTCGCCTATCTTGACTGGCTGATGACCGAGTTCGACCGTGACCCGCTGATGGTGCTGGCGGCCTATAATGCGGGCGAGGGGGCGGTCCGCGCCAACGCAGGGGTACCGCCCTATTCCGAGACGCGCGACTATGTGCCCAAGGTGCTGGCAGCCTGGGCCGTGGCGCAGGGGCTGTGCCTGACCCCGCCGGAACTGGTCACCGATCCCTGTGTGTTCAAGGTGATTTCGGCGAGCAACTGAGCCGGACCCGGGCGAAACGGGCGGAACCACTTTCGGGTCTGGGCGTTTTGGTCATAGGTCGACCACAAGGTCGGCTGAACGACCGAAGGAATGCACCATGGCCGATATGAAAAAGCCCAATGCCGCAAGCACGCAGGGCGGGACGCACGATCAGCACGTCGCGTCCGGCAAGCAAAGCCACAAGAACGATGCCATGGACATGTCCGGCAAGTCGGGGAAAATGCCCGCCCCGCAGGACCAAAGCCATGAGCAGCACGTCGCTTCCGGCAAACAAAGCCACAAGAACGACGCCAAGGACATGTCGGGCACATCGGGAAAATCCGCCGGCACGCAGGGCGGCACGCACGAGCAGCATGTCGCGGCAGGCAAGCAAAGCCACAAGAACGACTGACCTCAGCCGCAGGTCGGGCACGTCCGGCCTGCGTTCTGATCTGTTAGACCTGAGCAGAGCAATGCAGAAGCTGGTTCCAGTCTCAGCCGCTGCGCCCTAGGCGTGACTGTACCCTCTGACCTGCCGGTGTATCGATTGCGGCAGACCACAGGTCAGCCGACAAGCGTGGCCTCGGTCGCTGCGCGCAGGTCCGCCTCGGTCACGCCTGTCGCACATTCAACGATCCGCAGCCCCCCCGGTACCACATCGAGCACACCCAGATTGGTGATGATCCGGCTGACTACGCCCTTGCCGGTCAGCGGCAGGGTACAAGCCCGCAGCACCTTGGACTCGCCGTGTTTCGATGTATGATCCATCACCACCACCACCCTTCCCACACCCGCCACCAGATCCATGGCACCACCCATGCCCTTGACCAGCTTGCCCGGGATCATCCAGTTCGCCAGATCGCCGTTTTCCGCAACTTCCATCGCGCCGAGGATTGCCATCGCGATCTTGCCGCCCCGGATCATCGCAAAACTTTGCGCCGAATCGAAAAACGCAGTCTGCGGCAGTTCGGTGATGGTCTGTTTGCCGGCATTGATCAAGTCGGCGTCTTCCTCGCCCTCGAACGGAAACGGCCCCATCCCCAGCATGCCGTTTTCCGATTGAAGCGTCACGTTCACGCCTTCGGGAATGTAATTCGACACCAGCGTCGGAATGCCGATGCCAAGGTTCACATACGTGCCGTCCGTCAGTTCCTGTGCGGCGCGCGCCGCCATCTGGTTGCGGTCCCACATGTCACCGGTCTCCCGCTTCTTGGGTTGCCGCAGCAACCTCCACGCCACCCACGATCTCATCCGCCACGCGCCGACCCGCGTGTAACAGGCAACAGGCCTGAACCAGTTCACCGGCTAGCTTCATTTTCGAGTCATCATCAGCGTCGGGAAACGGCTTGTCTCCGAGGTACGTCGCTTCCAAGGACGGCTTGCTTTGCCCTGGTTCGAAAGGGTGGGGATTGTCTGAGGAATCCATCAGACGGCCTCCTTTTTCCGGACGGTGCGTTGCTCGATCCGTTTTTCATGCGCGCCCTGCACGATGCGGTGCACATAGATGCCGGGCAAGTGAACCGTATCGGGGTCAAGCGCCCCCAGCGGCACGATTTCCTCCACTTCGGCCACGCAGACCTTGCCACAGGTGGCGGCGGGCGGGTTGAAGTTGCGCGCGGTCTTGCGGAACACGAGATTGCCGGACGGATCGGCCTTCCACGCCTTCACGATCGACAGATCGGCCACCAGCCCGCGTTCGAGGATGTAGGTCTGCCCGTCGAAATCCTGATGCTGCTTGCCCTCGGCGATCACCGTGCCCACACCGGTGCGGGTGAAAAAGCCCGGAATCCCCGCGCCGCCGGCCCGCATCCGTTCGGCCAGGGTGCCCTGCGGCGTGAACTCCAGCTCCAGTTCGCCCGACAGATACTGCCGCATGAATTCGGCATTCTCGCCGACGTAGGACGAGATCATCTTGCGCACCTGCCGGGATTCCAGCAGCATTCCCAGTCCGAACCCGTCGACGCCCGCGTTGTTCGAAGCGACGGTCAGGTCGCGGGTTCCCGCGTCACGGATGGCTGCAATCAGCAGTTCGGGAATGCCGCACAGCCCGAACCCGCCGCTTGCGATCAACATGCCGTCGAACAGCAGACCGTCGAGGGCCGCTGCGGCATCGGGATAAATCTTCTTCATGGCCCCCCCGGCACATCCGCACCGCCATATGCCCCCCCCCGGCCCGGCAAGTCAATTGCCGCAGCGCGGCAGGACTGGCACGGCAGGACCGGAACGGCAGGACTGGCGCGGCAGGACTGGCGCGGCACCCGTTAGCCCGGTTGTGCCGACCCGGACCACAGGAAGAAATAATGATACCGGGCACGTATGATCCCGCAGGACTTGGCGTAAGAATTCACAAATTCCTGCAGGCAGCCTGCTCTCAGACTGTCGAGGCCTGGATCAGGTCCGAAATGGTTCTTGAGGCGCGCTTCGGCGAGACTTAAGAGGAAGACCATGGCCGCTTGCCGAAACTGGTAGACGGAAGGCACTTAAAATGCCTCGGGCTCCGCCCGTGTGGGTTCGATTCCCACAGCGGCCACCACCCGCATATCCAGTGCATTCGCCGCCCGGCCTGCAGCCTGCGCAATGGCCCATCCTCAGGTCTCAGAGTCAGAACCGGCCAAGCGGTTGAGCGGGCGTGTCCGCCAGGCTGAACAGGCAGACGCCCGCATCCGTCACCACCGCGTCAAGGCGCTGGTCGGTGGCGTCGATCGGCACTTCGGGCAGTTCCTGCGCGGCAAAGGCGAAACCGATGGCGCGGGTGGGGCGCCGGGCGCGCAAGGCCTGCAGGGTGCGGTCATAAAATCCCCCGCCATAGCCCAGCCGGTAGCCCCGTGCATCGAACGCCAGAAGGGGCACGATCAACACATGCGGCTCGATCCATGGGCCGTCTGCCGGGATCAGGGCACCGAACTCGCCCGGGATCAGCGCGACGCCGGGGGTCCATTCCCGGAACTTCAGCGGCATCCCGCGACCCATGATCACCGGAACCGCAACCGGGCCCACATGGGCTGCCATCGCGGGCAACGGGTCGATCTCGGTCCGCATCGGCAGGTATCCCCCCAGCGCCGCGCCGGTGTGCGCCGCCAGAAGATCGGCCAGCAAGGCCGCCGCCTGCCCCTGCCCTGCGGCGAATGCGGACTTGCGCGCGGCTAGCGCCGCCTGTCGTGCCACCGCCTTGCGGGGGGCAGGGTCGGTCACAGCAGCACCAGAGTGGCAAGGCCAAGGAAGGCGAAAAACCCCATCACATCGGTCAGCGTGGTCACGAAGGTTCCCGAAGCCAGCGCAGGGTCCAGGCCGAGGCGGCTCATCGTCAGGGGAACCAGCACGCCGCCTAGCGCCGCCACCACCTGATTGACGATCATCGCGAGCCCCAGCACCGCCCCCAACAGCGGGTCGCCGAACACCACGAACCCCGCCACGCCCAGGATCAACGCCAGCCCGGCCCCGTTCAACAGGCCCGCTCCCAGTTCGCGAAGCACCACCCGCCGCGTGTTGGCGGCGGTCAGGCTGCGGGTGGCGAGCGCCCGCACCGCAACAGCCAGCGACTGGGTGCCCGCGATGCCCCCGGTCGAGGCCACGATCGGCATCAACGCGGCGAGCATCACCAGGGCGCTGATCGTCGGCTCGAACAGCGTGATCACCAGCGCCGACAACGAGGCGGTGAACAGGTTTGCCACCAGCCAGGGCAGCCGCGCCCTTGCCGTGGCCAGCGCGCCATCCGACAGGCTGCTGTCGTCACCCACTCCGGCGAGGCGCAGCATGTCCTCCTGATGCTCTTCGTCCAGCACGTTCATCGCGTCGTCGATGGTGATCACGCCGACCAGCCGGCCGGCGGCATCGACCACAGGTGCGGAAATCAGGTGATACTGGTTGAACACATAAGCCACGTCCGCCTCGGGGTCGGTGGCCGCGATCGGGCGAAAGCTGTCCTCCAGCACGGTATCCAGCCGCACCACCCGCCCCGACGACAGGATGCGCCCCAACGTGACATAGCCCGTGGGCTTCATTTGCGGATCGACAAGGATGACATGGTAGAACTGGTCGGGCAGGTTCGCCGCCTCGCGCAGAAAGTCGATCGCCTCGCCGACGGTCCAGTGCTCCGGGGCCACGACGACCTCGCGCTGCATCAGGCGGCCGGCGGAACCTTCGGGAAATGCCAGTGCCGCCTGCACCGCCACGCGGTCAGACAGGTCGAGCGCGGCGAGGATCACGCCCTGCCCCGGCGCGTCGAGGTCTTCCAGGATGTCGACCACGTCGTCGCTGTCCAATTCGCGCATCGCCGCACGGACAACCTGGGCCGGCAGGGCGTTGATCACCTCTTCGCGGATCTTGTCGCTGATCTCGGACAGAACCTCGCCGTCGATGCCGGCCGACCACAACGCCAGCAGGGCATTTCGGTCGGCCGCGCTGATCTGCTCCAACAGGTCGGCGATGTCGGCCGCATGCAGCGGGTCCATCAGGGCGGCGATCCGGGGGGTGTCGCCGCTGTCGACCGCCGCCAGAATCGCCGACACCCGGCGGAAATCCACGCCGTCCTCGTCCATTGCGGTCAGATCTTCACTCATGGCGCGCCTTTCGCATTGCCACGACCATACCGAAAGCTGTTTCGTCAAGACAGGGGCAACACAGAGATTTTCCCAAAGTGTCAAGCAGGTTAGGCTGGCGCGGTTGCCAGGGGGAAATGCGATGGCTGATCTGATCCTGGGGCAGGTTCTGTCCTTTGCCGGCGATGCGATGGTCGAGGGGGCGGGAGCGGCCCGTCACCTGTCGCAGGGCGGTGTGCTGGTGGACGCAGGCCGGATCGTGGCCGTGGGCGAGGCCGCCGTCCTGCGCGCCGCGTATCCGGCGGTTCCGGTAACGGATCACGGCCGTTGTCTGATCTCGGCCGGGTTCATCGACGCGCATGTGCACTACCCGCAGACCGCGATCGTCGCCTCCTGGGGCAAGCGGCTGATCGACTGGCTGAACAGCTATACCTTCCCCGAGGAGATGCGTTTTGCCGACCGCCCCTATGCCGATCTGGTGGCGGGGCGGTATCTGGACCTCGCCCTGGCGCATGGCACCACGTCGATGTGCACCTACGCCACGATCCACCCCGAAAGTGTGGAGGCGTTTTTTGCCGCGGCCCGGGCCCGCGGCCTGCGGGCCTGGGCGGGCAAAACCTGCATGGACCGCAACGCGCCTGCGGGGTTGCGCGATACGGTGCAGTCGGCCTATGACGATTCCAAGCGGTTGCTGCAGAAGTGGCACGGGGTTGACCGGCTGTCCTATGTCATCACTCCGCGCTTTTCGCCGACTTCGACGCCGGAACAGCTCGCCGTGCTGGGCGCGTTGTGGGCCGAGTATCCCGACTGTCTGATGCAGACCCATCTGTCGGAACAGACCGACGAAATCGCCTGGGTCAAAAAGTTGTTCCCGCAATCTCGGGACTATCTGGATACCTACGAGGCGCAAGGCCTGCTGCGGCCCGGCGCGGTCTATGGCCACGCCATCCACCTGACGCCGCGCGAACGGCAGCGCCTGGCCGAAGCGGGCGCTTCGCTGGTGCATTGCCCGACGTCGAACACCTTCATCGGCTCGGGTCTCTTCGACATGGGGCTGGCGCAGACCCTGCGGGTGGGGCTTGCGACCGACACCGGCGGCGGGTCCAGCTTTTCGATGCTGCGCACCATGGCGGCGGCCTATGAGGTGGCGCAACTGCGCGGGCAGGCGCTGCACCCGGCGCAGTTGTGGTGGCTGGCTACGGCCGGTTCGGCCCGCGCGCTGCATGCCGAAACCCGGATCGGCAATCTGGCCCCGGGGATGGAGGCCGATCTGGTGGTGCTGGACCTCGCCTCCACCCCCGCCATCGAACAGGCCGCAAGGCGGGCCGAGGACATCTGGCAAGCGGTCTTTCCGACGATCATGATGGGCGATGACAGGGCAATCCTCGGCGTCTGGGTGTCGGGCAGACCGATCTAGTCCAGCCAAAGCACCTGCCGGAACCGCAGCCCGAACCAGCTTCCGACAAAGGCCGCCGCCACCCAGGCCCAGGCCGAAACACTACTCGAGGCCAACGCCGAGAAATACGCCCCGATGTTGCACCCCCCCGACAGCCGTGCGCCGTAACCCATCAGGAAACCGCCGATCGCCGCCCCGGCCCAGGCTTGTGGCGGCACCCGGTACTGCAGCAC
>Ga0209591_10002929_pt1 | contig 20132 bp, 18 predicted proteins | sample MAT01_FD_187207 | JGI IMG/M metagenome (GOLD analysis project Ga0209591, IMG submission 187207) | Freshwater microbial communities from Lake Fryxell liftoff mats and glacier meltwater in Antarctica - MAT-01 (SPAdes) (version 2) | ecosystem: Environmental > Aquatic > Freshwater > Ice > Liftoff... | reverse complement strand
CGCAGTTCGCTGCGCAAAAGGTGCAGGAAGACGGCCCGCCACTTTGGCGGCGGTTTTTCGGGCGGCAGCGACAGCGGTTCGTTCTTTGGCAAAGGCGGCTGGAACGCTCCGGGAAACGGGCCACGCTGCAGCACGGCCTCCAGTGCCGCGCGGGTAGAGGGGTTCTCGCACAAGACCGGGGCCAGATGGCGCGCGAGGATGGCCTCGGCGGTCACTTCGGCCGGCGCAACGCCCGGTGGCAGCCAGCCCGCCGTCTGGTTCAGCGCCGCGATCACCTGCAGCGCATCGGACCGCTGGCTGATGCCAAGCCGCGCGCCGGGGCCGGCGCCCTGCACCGACCGCTCGGCCTCCAGATCCCGGCAGAACGCCAGGAACTGTTCGACGCTGATCTGCAGCCGGACCGCGTCGGACATCGGGGCTAGCCTGCCGTGCCCGCAAGGCGTGCCGCCCAGACCGCGCGGTCTTCGCGGGTCTTGGCGAGCGTCGCTGCAACCATCCCCCAAGGGTCACGCCCGCCCGCCGGTGCGGCCAGAACCGTCGCTGCGTCGATGACCTCGGCCAAACCCGGTTTCTTGGTTACCGCCGGATCGTCGCGGAACACCTTGACCTTGAACAGCAAGTCTTCGATCCGCCCGGCCGCCGAGCCGCCGTCCGCATCGTCCCACCCGGTGCCGATCCGGCGGTTGAGCGTGGTCCGCAGAATCGCACGCAACAGCGCGTCGTCGGGAAACTTGGCCTCGACATAAACGCAGCGCCGCAGAAACGCATCGGGCAGCGGTCGCTCGGCATTCGAGGTGACCACGACCACCGGCCGCAACGCCGGATCGGGGAACGGCGGACTGCCGCGAACCCGGCGGATGCCGTCGCCCTGCGCGGTCAATTCGGGCACGCTGAATTGCAGTTTTTCAATTTCCACGAGGATGTCATTGGCAAAATCGCGCGAGGCCTTGTCAATTTCGTCGATCACCACCAGAGACCGGCACGGCTTTTCGGGGGGCGCCCAGCCATGGCTGCGCCCCACGCTCAGATGCGCGATCTGGCCGGGATCATGGGCATCGAGGATCGCCGCCCCCAATGCCTGATAGGCCAGATAATCGCCCGGTTCGGCGGCCTTTTGCGCCTGGGCATCGCGAAACCGGCCAAGCGCGTCATAGCTGTAGAACAGGTCGCGCGCCTCGGACGTCGATTTGGTGACAAAGAGGTAGGCGCGTTCGATCCCCAGCCGACGTGCGACGGCATAGCCAAGGGTGGTCTTGCCCGAGCCCGGCTCTCCGGTCACCAGAAGGGGGCGGCCAAGGCCCACGGCCACGTCGATGGCTGCCGTGAGGTCGGGGCTTTCCCTGGGCGACAGGTGATAGCCCACCGCTTCGCCCGAGGGCTCGCCGTTGACCAGCAGCGTCGTCTTCGGATCGGGGTCCGGTGCCCGGCTGAACTGTCCGAAATCAATCATCGTCAACCATCCTGAGATCCCTTCGGCTGTCTGGATTCGTGATACCTGCGGAAATGCTGGAAAACCCAGTCCCGCAGCGGGGGGTCCAGCGCCCGCAGCACAGGGTCAAAGGCGTGCCGCCGCGGAGCGCGCGGGGTCTGGTCCAGCGTGCTCCAGGCCGTATCGATCGTATATTGCAAGGCGGGCTTGGGCACGTCAAACGCGGTTTCGATGTCGTGTGCCCAGACCCTCAGATCGTCCTTGTCGAGACTTCCAAGTTCAAGGGGCCCGCCCACGACCGAGGTCCTGCCAAGCTCTCGCCATGCCGTCTGCAAGGCGTTGCGCGCCCCGCTTCGCCGCTTTTCGGACATGTGGCCCGTGTCGCAGACCCACAGCAGCAAGAGAAAATCGCCATCGGCGGCGGGTCCGGTCAGGGCCTTGGCAAAGGTCAGCATCAGGTCCTCCAGCGCCTTGTAGTCGGCAAGGCCACGCACCTCTACCCGGGCGGTCAGCAACAGTTTCGTCCCGCGCTCGCGGGCGGATTCCACGTTGGTGAGGATGGTTGTCACCGCGTCGGCAGCGCCGTTCGGCAGCCAGCCTTCGCTGTTGAGCGGCCACAAGGCCCAGGCCGTCACCTCGGCCCGGACCGGGGGAATTGCCGACAGGCCACCCAGGGCCCACTGGCGCATATCCATGACCTGCGGGCCCGTCAGGCGCTGCAGCGGCAGATCGAACCGGATCAGACGTTCCTGAAAGGCGGTCATTTCGTCATGCGCCACTTCGAACACCGGCTGCACGCGTTTGGCCCGCTCGATCATGCCGCCTACCACGATGTTCGCCTGTTCCTCTCGATCAAGCAGGCTGCGGGCAAGCTCGACCCGGGGTTGCGCCAGACTGTTCAGAAAGCGGTCGACCCGGAAATCGGCGGGCCGCATCGACATCTGGCGGTGCAGCACCGGGTCGTTGGTCTCGATCACCGGCAGCATTTTCGCGATGGCCGTGGCCCCTTTGTCGGGCGAGCCCCGATAGGCGCCGCGATGCACCGCGATCGGGAAGGGCTGGACGGTGCCCTGCACCGTGGCAAAGATCATCGCGCCCGACGATCCTTCGGCACTGGGCATCTGGTGCGGGACAAGCGGTGCATCGCCGGTCCAGGTGCCGGGCATTTCGCCGCTCGACAGGTCTGGCTCGATAAAGGGACTGCCGGTGCCCGGGTCCGGAAAGTGGTACATGAACAATCCGACCGGGGCCCCGTTCGCCTTGGTCGCCAGACGCGCCGGGGACTGCGGCGAGCGAAAGTCCAGCCAGTCGATGCCTGTCCGGGTCGGGGCATCGCCGGGTTCGGGGTCTTCGGGGTCACGCTCGATGACCCCGTCCAGACGCAGCAGCGCAAAATCGAGATCATGCGCCGCCGCGCCGAGCGGAATGCGCCAAGGCGGGCGGTAGAGCGGGCCGGTGCCGTCGTGATAGCGTCGCAGGCCGCGGCGGATGGGCGGGCCGTCGCCGGGATGGCCAAGGCCCACCTGCACCTCGACCAGGTCCAGCACGGCCGGGCCGGCGTCGTCGCGCAGCAGGTCGTCCACCACATGCGCACAGGTCAGCACCAGATCGGGCCCCACCAGAATGCCGCTGCCAGACGCGACGCCCGACCGCATCAGCCGCACGCACCAGCGCCGGATCTGGCGATGCTCGGGCGAGTCGGGCCAGTGGGCTCTGGCTTTGAGGCTGTCAGGGGGTCGTGCCGCGACGTTCAGCGTGATCCTCCTTTCCGGCTGCGCTGTCGGGCCGGGATGTTCCGGCCCGACCCTGCCATGGTGCACGCCGTCACGGCGCAAGCAACTCTGCCATTTCGGCCGACCAGATTCCGTCGGCCCAGCCCAGCCGGCCCTGCTGGCGGCGGATCAGCGCGTGCCGCGTCACCGGGCCCAGTTTCTGCGAATCGTCGGGGGCGAGGCCCAGCATCGTCTGCAGCCGCGACACCGCGTCGCCCTGCGAGCCAAAGCGCAGCCGGACGAGGCTGTCTTCGGCTGCGGCCCCGTCCAGCCGGGCCACGAGCGCCGCATCCGTCCCGGTCAGCAGCACGCAGGAAAACTGCCGCCCGTCCTCGGCAGCGGTCGATGTGCTGCCCAGACCGAGCGCGCCGCGAAATCTGGCCCAGAGCCCGCTGTGCGAGCGGTCTGCCATCCTGTAATTGCCGGGGAAGGTCAGACAGCCTTCGGACGAGAACCCGGACGACAGCCGGCCGGGATGGATGTTGTCGGCGGGCGCGCACAGATCCCACATGTCGCGCCGGTCATACACCGTGTCGGTGACCGAACGCAGCACGACGACCTCGGATGCACCGGTGGCCGCATTCGACAGCCGAAGCACCCCCCGGATCTCGCGCGTTTGGTGGCCGGCCTTGTGGGTGCCGACGGTGTAGGTATAGCAGCCCGTCGGCAGGATGTTGCCCACCAGGCTCGCCCCGGCCTGCGCCAAATTGAAACAGCCCAGCACCGCCCCCGCATTGGGCACGGTCGAGGCGCGGTAAGCCCAGATCCGCCCGGTGTCGCGGTTCAGAACCCCCATCACGCAGCGAAAGTCGCGGTGATCGGGGCGGATGTCGGACAGGATGACCTCGGCCACATTCTCGCGCGCTTCCGCACCCTCGATTCTTGCGCCGCGCAGGGCAAACACCACCAGCCCCGGTTTGGGAACAAAGCTGTTCAGCGCGATCAGGGTTTCCAGCGTGTCGGCGCGCAGCACGAAACTGCCCGTCGCCCCGTCGCGCGGCAAGTGGCGATAATCGGGCTGTTCGTCGTCATTGGGGTTCCACCTGACCGCCGACAAACCGGGGCCGGACGCTTCGAGCCGCAACAGACCGGTGATGTCGACCGGGTCTGCGTCGGTCTGGTCGGCCACATCCGCGTGACGCTCGACCAGCGGTTCCGCGACGGCTTCGGGTTCGATCCTGAACGGGGCGGCTTCGGTCAGGGCTGCCTCGGCGAGGCCCGCCTCGAACAGCACCGCTTCTTCCTCGCGGCGCCTGGCCAGACTCGAGGTGGCCCCCCAGATGCGCTGCATCGACCGCAACTCGGCCGGAATCCCGGCAAACGCCGCAGGGGTGCCCGAGGTCATCGCGCCGGCAATGGCCCGCATTTCGCGAAACCGGTCCTTGGACGAGGTGAACCCGCCGGTGCCCCGGTTGAAGGTCAGGCTGAGCAGGGCCGCCCGGCAATGCGGGTGCAGCCGGTCGAGGTTGTTCAGCGCTGCGTAAAGCCCGGCCAGCAGCACCGGCATCTTGGCCTCGTCGAACTGCGCAATGGCCACATCCCACGGCACCGCGATGTCTTCGAACGCCGCGACAAAGGCGCGGGCGCGGGCGACGCGGGTCGCGCGGTCGGGCTCGACTGCCTTCAGTCCGACTGCAGCCTCGAGCCGGGCAAGGTCGGCCGGGGCTATCCGCCCGCCCCAGTCGGCGCGCAACTGCGCCAGCGTGTGATATCCCAGATCATAGCCGCAGCCGATCGTCACCCCCGAGGCAAACCCGGGCCAGACGGCGCGGCTTTTGATGACACCCTGATAGAAGGCCTTGCCACCGGTCTCCCAGCGGACACAGAATTCGTAACCCCGGCGCGAGACCACCTCGGGCCATGGCCGGGTCAGGGGCGTGGCTTCAGGGACCACGCCTGCGGTGTCGCTGGAGGCGCTGTCATCCTCGCGCCAACCCAGCATTTCGGCCATCATCCCGGGCCAATGTTCGGGCCAAGTTTCGGGCCGATGGTCGGGCCAATGTTCGGGCCGCTGTTCGGGCCATTGCGGGAAAAATTCTTGCGGATCGCTGGTCATCAAATACTCCCTTGCTGCGTGAAAAGCGTTACAATCTCAGGTCTTGCGGCCCGCGTACCGCGCGGAACCGCAGATCGCCGGTGCCTTCGGCGACCGCCAGGGCCGGCAGCGGGTCATGCGCAGCCAGATGTTCGACCGCCAGCCCCGCCATCTGGCCGATCAACGCCACCGGAACCTGATAGGTCATGAACGCGCCATAGACGAATTCCTGCGTCAGGTCGCGGATCAGATCGCCCTGCGTCAGCACATAGCCGGTGACAGACAGCGTCCCGCTGTCGGCATCGACCACGGCCACGATCTTCCAGAACGCCTGTGGAATGCGCACCAGATCGCGGTAGAGCGGGTCCGAGTCGGCAAACACCGGCCCGGTGAATACGCTGACCTTCAGACCGCGCGCCCGCGCTTCGGACAACACGTAATCCTCAAGCCGCAGCCAGTCTTTCTGGTTCAGGCCCTCGTGCTGCGGGGCGGCGTTGGTAAAGCAGAAGCTGTCCAGATTGGCCTGTTCGGCCATGTCGAGCGCGCCCCAGACCGGGTCTTCGCGCCGCACCATGTGGCCCCGGTCGAGGGGGTTGTTCTTGTAACCCGCATCGTCGATCTGGGCCGTGCGGGGCAGGCGGTGGTCGACAAACCATTTGTCGTCGCGCCCCAGCCGTTTGGACTGCATGCCGTCTATGTTGACCGCAGTGATCAGCGGCAACAGCCGCCCGTCGCTCATCCAGACCGAAAAGTGCCGGTATTTCAACTCGGTGGTGGGCTGCCCGGTGTCGTCGTCGCGCGCCTGCGCCAGACCCCAGGTCGGGCCGGGGGCAGGGGGCAGCAGCGGCCCGGTCCCAAGGAAACTGGCGTCATACCCGTCGCGGCCGACAAAGTGCCCGGCCGGAGAGACCGCCTCGGGCTGGACGGGAGGCAGTCCGAGTGCGACCGTCCGGGGTTCCAGCCCGTGCAGCGCCGCCAGCACCTCGTCAATCCGCACGGCATAGTTCGCGGTCCCCGCAATGCCGCCATAATGCAGACCCACCAACGCGCCGGTGTCGGCATCAAATACCACCGAGCCGGAGTTGCCGCCAAGCGTGGTCGCGTCATGGGTGAAATCGTCGCCGGCGGGGGCGGTGCGGATCTGGCCAAACCCGATGCGTTTCTTGTCGAAAATCCCCTGGAAATAGGCCAGCAGGTCGGCGGGATCGGCGTCGGAACTGAAGGCCGGATAGCCGACGACTCCCACCGTCATGCCCTCGCGCGGCTGATCGACCGCCGGCAAGTCCTCCAGCGGCAGACCGAGTGCGGCGACCGCCGGTCCGCGTACCCGCAGCAGGGCGATGTCGCGACTGTTCGATGGCGCGATGAAAAGCACCTTGACCAGCGGCACATCCTGCCGGGCCGCGTGGCCATGCTCTTGCAGGAAATCCAGTTCCAGCGCCATGTTGGTGTAATTCGGCAAGGGGCGCATCAGATAGCTGCCCTGCCCGTCGGCATAGGCGAATGCCTCGGCGACATGGCGGTTGGTCACCACGATCGCGCTGTCGGCGGTGTCGCGGCGGATCACCCAGCCGGTGCCGTGATGTCCGCGCCCCGGCACGTTGAGAAAGGCAATCCGCCCGCCGCGCAAGATGGCGGTGTGGATGCCCGCCGCCGCCGTGGCCGATTGCCCAAGCCGGGTCAGCAGCGCCTGCACCTCTGGCACCGGGTTCGACGGCGTCACATAGGCGCCGTCGCGCACCAGCAGCGGCGGACGCACCTCGCGCAGGATCACCGCCTCGGGGCGGAACTGAAAGCCTGCTTCGGCCAGGATCACCCGTTCGGCAGGGTCCACCGCGAGCGGGCCGCGAAAACTTTCCAGCCGGAACTCGGCGGGCTTTTGCCCCGCCATGACCTTTTCGCGCGCCGAGGCCACCAGATCGGGGTCCATCGCGGCGAGGGAATTCAACGCTTCCAATCCAAAGCTCATAACGGCCATCCTGTGAAAAGTCGGTGTGCAAATTCGCGTTCCGGCAGAATAGTGCAGATGGTGATTCCCTCAAAAGGGTTTTTACGGGGCCGGTTGGCGGCCGGTGCCCGCCCCGATGTCGTCGCGCGCGACGGCCACCGATTTCAGGATGGCAAACACCGTCACACCCGGGGCCAGCGCCAGCACCTGCGCCGAGCGGCGGGTAATCCGGGCGATCAGCAGGTCGTCCCCGGCGCGCAACTGCACCAGCGCGCCGGGGCCGTCGCCAAGCCGCAGGTCGGTGACGGTAGCGGGCAGGATGTTCAGCGCCGACAGACCCTGGGGGCGGTCGCGCGACAGCATCACGTCCTGTGCGTGGATGCGGATCCGCAGGGCGGTGCCCAACGGCGCGTCGATCCGCGGCAACAGCAGTGCACCCGCCGAGGTGTCGAGCCGGGTCAGCCCGTCCGGTTCCTGCCCCGCCACCCGGGCGTCCATCAGCGCCCCCGCCTCGCGCAGCCCCAGCGCGGGGGCGGTCCCGAGGTCGGCCAGCAGCGCCGCCGCCGGGCCTGCCTGCACCACGCGCCCCGCCTCAAGCACCACCAGCGTCGTCGCCAGCCGCGCCACTTCGGCCACCGCGTGACTGACATACAGGATCGGCACTTCGGTCTGGTCGCGCAAACGCTCCAGATAGGGCAGGATTTCCGCCTTGCGCGCCTCGTCGAGGGCCGCGAGCGGTTCGTCCATCAGCAACAGGCGCGGCTTGGACAGCAACGCGCGTCCGATGGCCACCCGGCTGCGCTCGCCGCCCGACAGCGTACCCGGGCGGCGGGCCAGCAGCGGGCCTATCCCCAGCAACTCGACCACCCGGTCGAGCGGGACCGCGTCGCCCGGCGGCGCGAACCAGCGGCCAAACAGCAGGTTCTGCCGCACCGTCAGATGCGGAAACAGCCGGGCGTCCTGGAACACATAGCCCAGTCGGCGGCGGTGCACGGGCAGGCTGCGACGGGCGCCGGTGTCCACCAGAACGTCGCCGTCCAGCACGATCCTGGCGTGATCGGGCACCAAGAGGCCGGCCACGGCGTTGATCAGCGTCGTCTTGCCCGATCCCGAGCGCCCGAACAGCGCCGTGACGCCCGCTGGAGCTTCGAACGCCGCATCGAGCACGAAGCCCGCAAACCTGTGCTTCACGGCGACAGACAGCGTCATGTGCCCGCAATCCGCCGTGCCACGGCCCGCCCGACCCATTCCGACAGCACGAGGGCAGCCATCGCGATGGCCACCGCGATCAGCACCAGCCGCGCTGCCCGCCCGTCGCCCCCCGGCACCTGCAGCACCGCATAGATTGCCGAAGGCAGCGTCTGGGTCTCGCCGGGGATGTTGCTGACAAAGGTGATCGTCGCGCCGAACTCGCCCATTGCCTTGGCAAACGCCAGGATCGACCCCGCCACGATGCCGGGCAGGATCAGGGGCAGCGTGACGGTCGCAAAGACCCACCCGCGCGAGGCCCCGAGCGTGCGCGCCGCCTGTTCCAGTCGCGGGTCCACCGCCTCGACCGCCAGCCGGATCGCGCGGACCATCAGGGGAAAGGCCATCACCGCCGCCGCCAGCGCCGCCCCGGTCCAGCGGAACGCCAGCACCAGCCCGAACCATTGTTCCAGCACCTGCCCCACCGCCCCGCGCCGCCCGAAGGTCAGCAACAGCAGATACCCGGTGACCACCGGCGGCAGGATCAGCGGCAGATGCACCAGCCCGTTCAGCGCCTGCTTGCCCCAGAAGTCGTGCCGCGCCAGCACATAGGCCACAGCGATGCCCAAAGGCAGGCTCAGCAGGGTCGCCCAGAACGACACCTGCAGCGACAGCGCCACGGCGCGCCATTCGTCGGGGGTCAGCCAGTCAGCTGCGATGATCGGCATCCGGATCCTGGTCCAGCACGATGAAGCCCTGCGCCTCGAAGTCGGCCCGGGCGGCGTCCGATGACAGGCTGTCCAGAAAGGCCGCGGCCTCGGGCCCGGTGGCATGGGTCAGCACGGCGGCGGAGTACAAGATCGGCGGATGGCTGTCGCCCGGGAAGGTGCCGACGACGCTCAGCCGGTTGCCCGCCGCATCGTCGGCCACCGCATCCGAGGCATAGATGATGCCGAACGGTGCCTCGCCAGTGGTCACCAGGGCCATCGCGGCGCGGGCGTTCTCGGCCTGCGCCACCTTGGGGGCCACGGCGTCCCACACCCCGAGCGTGATCAGCGCCGCCTTGCCGTACTGCCCGGCGGGCACCGAGTCCACCAGTCCCATCGCAAGCCGGCCGTCGCCCAGCAGGCCTGCCAGACCGAACCCGGCCGTGATCTCGACGGGCGGGGCATCGCGGCCGGCCGCGACCAGCACCAGCCGGTTGCCCAGCAGATCGCGGCGGGTCGTCTCGACAATCAGCTTGTCGGTTTGCAGCACGTCCATCCAGTCGACCGCGGCCGATACGAAAACGTCGGCCGGCGCGCCCTGCTGGATTTGCCGGGCCAGTGCCGCACTGCCCGCATAGACCATCACCACGCTGATGCCGGTTTCGGCCTGCCAGGCGGTCGCGATCCGGTCAAAGGCGGTCTGAAGGCTCGCGGCGGCAAAAACCGTGATCCGGGCCGCCATGGCGGGGGCGGGCAGCATCAGGGCGGCGGCAAGGGTGGCGCTGCGGGCAAAGGCTGTGACGGCACGCATTGCGATCCTCTGGCAGGTGACTGGCCCCGTATATCATCCGTCCGTCACCGATCCGGCAAGCGATATTTCCCGCCGGACATATCGTCAGAGGTTTCCGGCCTGCGGCATGCCCAGAACGTGATAGCCGCCGTCGACATGTACGATCTCGCCCGTGGTGCAGGCCCCGTAGTCCGAGGCAAGAAACACCGCCGCCCCGCCCACGGCCTGCAAGGTCGCGTTGCGGCGCAGCGGCGCGTTCGCTTCGGAATGGCGAAAGGTGGCCCGCGCCCCGCCGATCGCTGCCCCGGCCAGGGTTTTCATCGGACCGGGCGAGATCGCGTTGACCCGGATGCCCTGCGGCCCCAGATCGTTCGCCAGATACCGCGTCGCACTTTCCAGCGCGGCCTTGGCCACCCCCATCACGTTGTAGTTCGGGGTGACCCGGTTGGAGCCCTGAAACGTCAGGGTCAGCAAGCAGCCCCCGTCGGGCATCAGCGCCGCCGCCCGGCGCGCCACGTCGATGAAGGAAAAGCACGAGATCGACAGCGAGGTGCGGAAATTCTCGCGACTGGTGTTGATGAACCGGCCCGTCAGTTCGGTCTTGTCGGAAAACGCGATGGCATGCACCAGAAAGTCCAGCGTGCCCCACCGGGATTTCACCGCGGCAAAGCAGGCCTCCAGACTGTCGTCGTCCATCACATCGACCTCGACGAGGAAATCCGACCCCACGCTGGCGGCCAGCGGCTCCACCCGTTTGCCGAACGCCTCGCCCTGATAGGAAAACGCCAGTTCCGCCCCCTCGGCGGCCATGGCGCTGGCAATGCCCCAGGCGATCGAGCGGTCATTGGCGACACCCATGATCAGCCCGCGTTTGCCCTGCATCAGATCGGCCATTGCGGTGCTCTCCTGTCCTGTCAGATCAATCGAGGTACTTCGACAGCAGCAACGTGGCATTGGTGCCGCCAAACCCGAAGCTGTTGGACAGGACCGAGTCGAGGTCGACGTTCTCCTGCAGGGTCGTCGCGATTTCGGTCGGGTCGAGGGCCGGGTCCAGCGTCGTGATGTTGGCCGACGCGGTGATGAAGCGGCCCTGCATCATCAGGATGGAATAGATCGCCTCGTGAACCCCGGTGGCCCCCAGGCTGTGCCCGGTCAGCGATTTGGTCGAGGACACCGGCGGGGTGTGGCCGCGCCCGAACACCCGGCGGATGGCCTCCATCTCGGTCACGTCGCCGACCACAGTCGAGGTGCCATGGCTGTTGATATAGGCCACCTTGCGGTCTTGCGGCAAGGTCGCCAGCGCCAGCCGCATCGACCGCTCGCCACCCTCGCCCGAGGGGGCTACCATGTCATAGCCATCCGAGGTGGCACCGTAGCCCGTGACTTCGGCATAGATTTTCGCGCCGCGCGCCACGGCATGCGACAATTCCTCCAGCACCACCACCCCGCCCCCGCCGGCAATGACGAAGCCGTCGCGGCTGACGTCATAGGCGCGCGAGGCGGTTTCGGGCGTGTCGTTGTATTTCGACGACATCGCCCCCATGGCGTCAAACAGGCAGGACAGGGTCCAGTCGAGTTCCTCGCCGCCGCCTGCGAACACGATATCCTGCTTGCCCATCTGGATCAGTTCCACGCCATTGCCGATGCAGTGGGCGGATGTGGAGCAGGCCGAGGTGATCGAATAGTTCACCCCCTTGATCTTGAACGGTGTGGCAAGGCAGGCTGAATTGGTGGACGACATGCCCTTGGTCACCATGAACGGCCCCATGCGTTTGGGTGACCCGGTTTCGCGCACGATGTTGTGGGCGCGGTAGAACGATTTGGTCGAAGGCCCGCCCGACCCCATGATCAGGCCGGACCGTTCGTTCGACACGTCCGCAGGGTCAAGCCCGCTGTCCGCAACCGCCTGATCCATCGCGATGAAGTTATAGGCCGCCCCGTCGCCCATGAAGCGCAGGTCGCGCTTGTCGATGTGGTCGGCCAGCACGATCCTGGGCTCGCCATGCACCCGGCAGCGAAAGCCGTGCTCGGCATAGTCGGGGGCAAACACGATGCCGGAGGTTCCGGCGCGCAACGATGCCGCAACCTCGGCCGCGGTGTTGCCGATGGACGAGACGATGCCGATGCCGGTGATGACGACGCGACGCATGCTGGCCTCCTCAAGTGGCTGGTAAATTGTTTACGGCAGCAGGGGGGAGGGGGCAAGCAGGTTGGTTTTTGGGCGGGCCGGTCAAGGTCTGCCGAGCGATGGCGAACGGCCCGTTGAAGCCCGAAGCGGACGTTCGGGGGTCAGGGCTCTGGCGATCGCCGGCAGGCTGCGATCATCGCTTCGAGCGAGACGCCATCTATCATGACCCCGGCCAGACGAGAGTTGTTCAGGGCTGCACCGGAAAGATCCAGATTCTGGAAAACAGCGCCCGACAGGTTGACATCGTTCGTTTGCCAACCTGTCATGTTTCTGTCGTTGAAGCTGGCACCGGAGAAATTGATCTGGTTGAAGGCTGTTCCGGACAGGTTGGCATCATTGAACCGCGAGCCGGAAAGGTCTGCATCGTTCACGTCAACATCCTCGGCAACGCGATGAAGTTTCATCGTGCGGCACTCCGACCCTGTAAACTGGATACGCCTGTTTCAGCAATGCGCGCCCGGTTCCGTCAACGGCCGCTTCGTCCGCACGGCGGCCAACGGATCATCCCCTGAAAGCCCTGCACCCCTTCACGCCTCGCTCAACGCCACTTTCATGTCCTTCACCAGATAGATCACCTCGCCGTCCGCCTCGACCCGGCCATCCGCGACCCCCATTGTCAGGCGGCGGCTTTGCACGGCTTTGGTGAAGTCGACGAAATAGCGCAGCAGTTTGCGGTCCGGCCGCACCATGCCGGTCAGTTTGACCTCGCCCACCCCAAGCGCATAGCCGCGCCCCTGCCAGCCGCGCCAGCCCAGACTGAAGCCGGTCAGTTGCCACAACCCGTCAAGCCCCAGGCAACCCGGCATGATCGGGTTGCCGGGGAAGTGGCAGGCGAAGAACCACAGGTCGGGGGTGATGTCGAATTCGGCTACGACATGGCCCTTGCCATGCACCCCGCCATCGCCTGAAATCTCGGTGATCCGGTCCATCATCAGCATGGGCGGTTCGGGCAATTGCGCGTTGCCGGGGCCGAACAGGTCGCCCCGCGCGCAGGCCAGCAAGGCTGCCTTGTCGAAGCTGGTCGGAAAGTCACCCATGCGGCCGGGGTCTCCTGTCGGTGCGGTATCCTGGCGCGGTGTCCTGGTGCGGCAATATGCCTTGGCGTTGGATTGCCCCTTTAGCACCCGGCAGGAACGGGTGGCAAGGGCAGGAGGCGCAGCGCCGGAAAACCGGACATGGCGATGTCATCGACGGGCGGCTGCACGCAGCGCAAGCCCCCCGAGCACGTCTGCCGGGCCGATCGCCTGATCCGGGCCGGGGCTGGCCGGGCGCAAAGGATGATAAGACTTGACAGAACCCGGCCTGCAGACCAATTCCGGTAATGTCCGGTCTGCGTTCGGCGGGCCGGGGCGAGGTTTCGCGTTGGACAGGGCATGCCGGACGATCAAAACGCGCTGAAATTGGGAACGGCCTGGCTGGCACTTGGCAAGTTGCGCCCGACGCGTCAGCGGCTTGCGCTGGCCGTGCTGCTGGTCGGCGACGGCAAAAACCGGCACGTGACGGCCGAAAGCCTGTACACGCTGGCCGACGGCGCAGGCGAAAAGGTCAGCCTTGCCACGGTCTACAACACCTTGCGGGCGTTTTGCGGGGCCGGGCTGATGAACGAGGTCGTCGTCGACGGCGCCCGCAGCTATTTCGACACGCGGGTGGATGATCATCCGCATTTCTACTGGGAGGAAACCAGCGCGCTGACCGATGCCCCGGCCGACACGCTGGCGATCTCGGGTCTGCCAGAGGCACCCGCTGGCATGCAGGTGGCACGGGTCGACGTGGTGATCCGGCTGCGGCGCCTGTGATACCCGCCCAGGAAACAGGCGGATGCGGTCGGTTTGGCCGCAGGCGTTCGCGGGGCGCGAGGGCCTTGTTGTCATCGGCCCCGAATGCCTGCATCACGAAGGAACCGACGGGGGCTGCGCGGCGTTGGCGGTCCACGCAAGGCCGGGTGGCGGCACCTTGGACCGCACCATGCCAGAAGGGCGGCTAGGGAACACACCATGTTGATCCGGTTCGGCTATGACATCACGGTTGCCTGCCAGCAGGACACGTCGATGATCTGCGTTTTGTCGATCCGCGACGAGCGGCGCTCCGATCTGCGCCGCGAGGAACGGGTTATCCTGACGCCGTCGGTGCACAGCACGCTGTATCGCGACGGATTTGGCAACCAGTGCCGCCGGCTTGTCGCCCCGGCAGGCTCTTTGCGGATCTGGGGCGACGGGATCGTCGCGGACAGCGGTCTGCATGACCAGGTCGAGCGGGACGCCGCAGAGACCCCGATTGCCGGTCTGCCGGATGATACGCTGACGTATCTGCTGGGCAGTCGCTATTGCGAGACCGACCGGCTGAGCCAGATCGCCTGGGACATGTTCGGGCATCTGCCGCATGGCTGGTCGCGGGTGCAGTCGATCTGCGATTATGTGAACGGCCACATCAGGTTCAACTACCAGAATGCCCGCTTCAGCCGCACCGCCTATGAGGCATGGCAGGAACAGACCGGGGTGTGCCGCGACTTTGCCCATCTGGCGATTGCGCTGATCCGCTGCATGAACATTCCGGCCCGGTATGTGAATGGCTATCTTGGCGACATCGGGGTGCCGGTGCGGGACCCGATGGATTTCAGCGCCTGGGTCGAGGTGTTCGTCGGCGGACGCTGGACGACCTTCGATCCGCGCAACAACACGCCACGGATCGGGCGGATCAAGGTGGCCGAGGGTCGCGATGCCGCCGACGTGCCGTTGATCCATTCGTTCGGCCCGCATCTGCTGCAGGAGTTCAAGGTGTGGTGTTACGAGGTTGACAGCGTGCCGGCGTAAACCTGGGCCGCTGTCACCCCTTTTGCACGGCGCGCCGCATCCGGTCCGGTGTGGTCATGGCGTCAGGCGGAGGGTGACATCTGCGCCGGCCGGACGACGGGCGTCAGAACCATTGCCCGGGTTCCATCAGCCCAAGGTCCATCAACTGCTGCGAATGCCAATGGAATTCGGTCGAATTGTGCCACTGGAACGTATGAATATCGAACATCGAGCCGGCATTGGTGCGCAGCGCCTTGGCGGTACGGAACGACACGATGGCCGTCGTGATGTTGTGGTGCCACGGGCAGGCATAGGTGTTGTACTCCTCGTCATTGAACGTGAAATCGGCACGCAGACGCAGGCCCGGCTTGGCGCGGAACAGCGCAATGCGGTCGATCTTGCGGCGCGGCGCGGGGATGTGTTCCTCGAACCGCCAGCGCAGGCCGCCAAAGAAGTCGAGTTGCCGCTCGCGCGGGTGGTTGTGGTGGGCGGGGTCGGGACGGCCAAGCGCATAATAGCCCGAGCGGTCCATCTGCGCGGTGTCCAGCGAGACGGCATTGGGAAAGCGGTTGAGGTCGGCGGCATAAAGATCGACCACGTAGCTGAGCAGCGCCTCCCGGCGTTCTTCGGTATGAAAAGCCAGCATTTCTCGGATGTTGCGGCTTTCGCAGAACGGGTGGAACAGGTATTCGGCGTTATAGCAGTAATACATCCAGACGCCGGGGGCCGCCTCGATCAGGCGGTTGACCGCCGACACCAGTCCGCCCTCGGCGTGGACGTCCTGGCGGATGCGGTGGACCCGTGCTTCGATCTCGGGGGCCACGGCAATCGCATCGTCGGCCAGCAGGATCACCCGAGTGAACCCCGCCGCCATGTGGTGCCGCAAGGTGCTGTCGACCTCGACCCCGTCCTCGGCCATGATCACGGCAAGCGGACCCCTGTCGGAGGCATCGGGGGCGGTCGTCAGGAAAGTGTCGAGGCTGGTGTAGATCATCGCGGCTCCGTGGGGCAGGCCGCCCGGGGGCAGCCAGACGGGTCTGCCCAGAATCGGTGAAGGGCGAGTGCATTGCAAGCCCTGGAACCGACCGTGCAACCGGACCTTGCGCGATTGTTGCAGTAGGGCAGAGATTGGACTAGGACGCGGGTCGGGGAGTGCCGCGATGACGGACCGCAAGAAACTGTTTCTCAAGACCTATGGCTGTCAGATGAACGTCTATGACAGCGAACGGATGGCCGAGGCAATGGCCGCCGATGGTTACGCGCTGACCGGGGCTGTGGAAGAGGCCGATCTGGTGATCCTGAACACCTGTCACATCCGCGAGAAGGCCTCGGAAAAGCTGTATTCCGATCTGGGCCGGTTGCGGCCGCTGAAGGCGGCGAAGCCCGGGATGAAGATCGGTGTGGCGGGCTGCGTGGCGCAGGCCGAAGGTGCCGAGATCCGGCGCCGGATGCCGCTGGTCGATCTGGTGGTGGGCTCGCAGGCCTATCACCGGCTGCCCGCGATGGTGCGCGGCGAGGCTTCGGCGGTCGAAACCGACTTTCCTGTCGAGGACCGGTTCGATCTGTTGCCGGCGCGCAGCGGAGTACGCGGGCCGGTGGCGTTTCTGACCGTGCAGGAAGGATGCGACAAGTTCTGTGCCTTTTGCGTGGTGCCCTACACCCGTGGGGCCGAGGTCAGCCGCCCGGCAGCGCGCATTCTGGACGAAGCACGCGGGCTGGTGGCGCGCGGGGTCCGCGAGATCGCGTTGCTTGGGCAGAACGTGAACGCCTATCACGGGGCCGGTCCGGACGGCGACTGGACGCTCGCCCGGTTGCTGCGCGCCCTGGCCGGCATCGACGGGCTTTTGCGCCTGCGCTACACCACCAGCCATCCCAATGACATGGACGACGACCTTGTGGCGGCGCACGGCGATCTGCCGGCGCTGATGCCTTACCTGCATCTGCCGGTGCAATCGGGGTCCGACCGGATCTTGCGCGCGATGAACCGCAAGCACAGTGTCGAGGCCTATCTGCGGCTGGTGGAGCGGATCCGGGCGGCGCGGCCGGACATCCTGCTCAGTTCGGATTTCATCGTGGGCTTTCCGGGCGAAACCGACCGGGACTTTGCCGACACGCTGGCGCTGATCGGTGCTGTGGGGTTCGGGGCGGCCTACAGCTTCAAGTATTCGGCGCGGCCGGGCACGCCCGCTGCCGAGAAGCCGGGCATCGATTCGGGGGTGGCCGATGACCGCCTGCGACAGGTGCAGGCGCTGATCACGGCGCAGCAGCGCGCTGCTCAGGACGCAATGATCGGGCGAAGCGTCGGGGTTTTGTACGAAAAGGCCGGGCGGATGCCAGGTCAGATGATGGGAAAGTCGGATCATCTGCAGGCGGTTCACGTCACCGACCCCGAAGGACGCACCGGCGAGATGGTTCGGGTACGGATCTTAGCTTCGTCCGCCAACTCTTTGGCGGGCGGGCGGATTTCTGCTTAGCTGACTTTGAGGCGGCCAGTGTCCGGTCAGATTTCAATTCATGACGTTCGGGCAAACTGTTCAGGCTACGGAAACAACGCGCCGTGTAAGCCCCGAGAAAGCCATAGATTTTGCTTTACTTTGGATCACGCTGTCGGCAACTCTTTGTGAAGACTTGGGTGTTTTTGCGAAGATCGAGGGGGGCTGCGGCTGTGGAGTTGATTTCCAAAGCAGTGCGGATGGCGATGGGCGGGGCGGCAGTGGCGCTCGCGCTCGCGACGGTGACAACCGGGGCCAGTGCGCAGGCACGTCCGGAAATTTCAGGCAAGATCGAATGGGGAATCTGGGTCGATGACGACGGCTGCATGCACTGGTGGGCCGACGGCGGGCTGGAAGGCTATATGCTCGACCGCGTGAACCCGCAGACCGGCAAGCCGGTGTGCCTCAAGCGGAACACCTGTCTGGTCGAGAACACCGACACGCTGTTTGCGACCGATAGCCATCATCTGACGGCCCACGGCCGCCGCTTTCTGACGGATTTCTTCCAGAGTTCCGGTGCGTTCGGTTATGCCGTCTATGGCCACACCGACAGTCGCGCCTCGGATGAGTACAACATCCGCCTGTCGCAGCGGCGTGCTGCATCGGTGGCGGATGTCGCACGGTCGGTTGGCGCGATGGTGGAACGCGAGATCGGCTATGGCGAGCGTGAGCCGCGTGCAACCAACGGCACGGCGGCCGGCATGCAGCAGAACCGTCGCGTCGAAGTCGTTTGCTACAGGTGGTGACCGGAATGACCAAGTTTGCAAGTTTCCCCGTGGTGATGGTGGTCGCGGCAACCCTTGCGGGATGTTCGGACGGGCTGACGCCGTATGTTCAAAGCCCAGATACGGTGATCGCGACTGCCTTCGACAGGGGCCGCGATTCGGGCGTATTGCAGGATGGTGGCGCGGCCATCGCCTACGACCCAGACGGCTGTCAGGGCTGGATCATAGATGACGGGGTCGAGGGCTATTCAGGCCGGCGCTTTGACCCGGTCAGTGGCCTGCCGGTCTGCAATAACCAGTATCCGCCGGGCACCGTGGTGAAGAACTACCAGTCGCAAAGCCCGGGCCTGCGCGATTACGTCCCCTCTGCGGGACGCCGGACGTATTGAGCCGCGCGCCGTTCATCCGATGGGGCCGCGGCATCTGCTGCGGCCCTTTTGGTTTTTTCGAACGGCGCACTATTTGTCATCGAACTGGCATGTACCGCCGTCAGACTTTCAAATATGTCGTGCGGAGCCCATATGCAGTAGTTGGGACTTGCCAGACCGCTAGAAGGACCGCAGACTGACCTTGCAATCTGACCAGAAGGAGACCTCCTTGGGCATCAGCGCGCTGACCCCCCCGACCCGTGCCGACGACATCGTGGAAACGCTTGTGGAATTCCCCGACAACCGGCTTTTGATTGATCTGTGCGGCGAGTTCGACCGCAACCTCAGTCAGATCGAGCACCAGATGGGGGTGCATGTGCTGCGGCGGGGGAACCGGCTGGCGGTGATCGGCGACCGGGGCGCGCGCGATGCAGCAGCGGCGGTGTTGCGCAGTCTGTACGCAAGGCTGGAGGGCGGGCGAACGGTGGGGGCAGGCGATATCGACGGGGCGATGCGGATGGGCAAACCGATGCCTGATTCGCTGCGCGCCCCGGGCACGCAGATCGAGATGTTCAACGGCCCGGTCGAATTGCGCACCCGCAAGAAGGCCATCGAAGCGCGCACCGAGGCCCAAAAGACGTATGTGGCCAACCTGTTCGCCAACGAGATGGGCTTTGGCATCGGGCCTGCGGGCACTGGCAAGACCTATCTGGCCGTGGCGGTCGGGGTGACGATGTTCATCTCGGGGGCCGTCGAAAAGATCATCCTGTCGCGCCCGGCGGTCGAGGCAGGCGAGCGGTTGGGCTTTCTGCCCGGCGACATGAAGGAAAAGATCGACCCCTACATGCAGCCGCTGTACGACGCCTTGAACGATTTTCTGCCGCAGAAACAGGTGCAGAAACTGATCGAGGAAAAGCGGATCGAGATCGCCCCGCTGGCCTTCATGCGCGGGCGCACGTTGTCGAACGCATTCATCGTGCTGGACGAGGCGCAAAATTCCACCACCATGCAGATGAAGATGTTTCTGACCCGGCTCGGCGAAGGCAGCCGCATGGTGATCACCGGCGACCGCACCCAGGTCGATCTGCCGCGCGGCACGGCCAGTGGTCTCGCCGATGCCGAACGAATCCTGAAAGGGGTGAAAGGCGTCAGCTTCAATTACTTCACGTCCAAGGACGTGGTCCGTCATCCGCTGGTGGGCCGGATCATCGAAGCCTACGAAGCGCACGAGGCGCAGGGCTGACCGGCGGCTCCGGTAGCGCCGCCCCCGGCTTGCCGCCGGGGGTCCGGCCCGCTATGTCTCGGGTCATGGAACCGCTGTTGGATGTCGTGATCGAGGACGTGCGTTGGGAGGCGGCAGGGCTGGCGCCGCTGGCAGACCGCGCGGCGCGGGCCACGTTGTTTCATGTGGGCCTGCCGCAGGAAGGGTTCACGCTTTGCGTGATGGGTTGCGATGATGCCCGGATGGCCGGGTTGAACAGCGACTTTCGCAACACGGCCGCCCCGACCAACGTTCTGAGTTGGCCCGAGGTCGATCTTGCGCCTCCCGAGGATGGCCAGTTGCCGCATCTGATCCGGCCCGGTCCGCTCGACGCGCCGCAGGGGCTGGGGGACATTGCCCTGGCCTACGACACGTGCGAGCGCGAGGCGGCAGAGGCGGGCAAGCCGTTGGCCGAGCATGCGAGCCACCTTGTGGTGCAT
>Ga0209591_10002928_pt1 | contig 20149 bp, 17 predicted proteins | sample MAT01_FD_187207 | JGI IMG/M metagenome (GOLD analysis project Ga0209591, IMG submission 187207) | Freshwater microbial communities from Lake Fryxell liftoff mats and glacier meltwater in Antarctica - MAT-01 (SPAdes) (version 2) | ecosystem: Environmental > Aquatic > Freshwater > Ice > Liftoff... | reverse complement strand
CAGCGCCCAGGTCGGCGTCATGATCGCGCGCGGTGATCTTGCGGTGGAAATCGGCTTCGAGCGTCTGTCCGAGGTGCAGGAGGAGATCATGTGGGTGTGCGAAGCGGCGCACGTACCGGTGATCTGGGCGACACAGGTGCTCGACACTCTTGCGCGTACTGGCTATCCGTCTCGCGCTGAGATCACCGATGCCGCGATGTCGGCGCGTGCTGAATGCGTCATGTTGAACAAAGGTCCGTTCATCGCCGACGCGCTCGGCATGCTTGATTCGATCCTCACGCGTATGCGCGGTCACCACGACAAGAAGCGCAGTCTGCTGCGGCGTCTGCACGCGTGGGAGCCCGCCGTTCTCGAGCCGATTCGGAGCAAGTGACCTCCTGCCGGCGCTAGCCGAATCATTCGTCGATCTGTGATCGTTGTTCCCCAACGGGTCGCCACAGGGTGGCGCGTCCCGATGGAACGACGGCTGCACATACGGCGCGGGGGTCAGCACTCGAAGGAGTCGTCAATGACCCAAGCACATGCCATCGTCTGACCGGACCACCCGACGGACGCTGAACTGCTGGCGCACTCACGCAAGGCATTCACCTCGATCGATCGGCTCGGAATCGCAAGACCCTGATCGCAGGCCAGGTTTGAGTTCGCGAGATCGGGGGAATTCAGTTCTGGCAACAGCGCACTCGCGAGCCGTACTCACGTCACGGAGCCACCATGTCCTCGTCCATCGGCGTCAGCGCCAATCGCATCCTGCCTCCCGAGCCGTACACCTCACTTGCTTCCTACATCGCGGCCGGTGGTGGCGCAGGGCTGCGTGCCGCATGGGCAGTGAGCGCCGAAGTCGTTCTCGCCGAGCTGGAGGCTTCCGGTCTGCGCGGTCGCGGCGGGGCCGGGTTCCCGACCGCAACCAAGTGGCGCACGATGGCCAGCTTCGCCTCTGACGTCTTGCGTACGTCCGTCGTTGTGAACGCCGCCGAGGGTGAGCCGGGCACCTTCAAGGACCGCGCCATCCTGCGCGCCAACCCGTATGCCGTGTTGGAGGGCGCATTGATCGCCGCCCGCGTCCTTGAGTCGCGCCACGTCACCATCGCCGTGAAGCAGCGGTTCCTCGTAGAGCTTGCCAGGTTGCGCGCCGCCATCGCTGAGGTGCAGCTCGCAGGGTGGAGCGACAAAATCGTCATCGAGATCGTCGAGGGGCCGACCGAGTACCTTTTCGGCGAGGAGACCGCATTGCTCGAGGTTCTCGACGGGCGGCCACCGTTTCCGCGGATAGCGCCGCCGTGGCGGCGTGGGATCATCGAAGTCGTGCTGGATCCGTCGAACCTCAATTCTGCAAGCGGCCTCCCTGGCGAGATACAGATGGCCACGGAGGCGGCAGGCAGCGCCGCCCCACCGGCTCTGGTCAACAACGTCGAGACACTCGCCAACGTGCCTGCCATCATCGCCAATGGCGCAGCGTGGTTCCGTTCCGTCGGCACGGACGAATCTCCGGGCACCGTGGTGTGTACCGTTACCGGCGATGTGCTGCGCCCGTCGGTGATCGAGGTCGCGCTCGGCGAGCCTCTACGCGGCGTGCTCGATGAGTGCCGATCAGGCCCCGACGGCGCCCCGATGCGACCGATCCTGGCGGTGCTGATGGGCGTCTCGAATGCGATCCTCACTGCGGCTGACCTCGACACCCCGATCACCTACGAAGACATGAAGCGTGTTGGAAGCGGATTGGGCTCGGCGAGCTTCATCGTCGTGGCGGAAGGCACCGATCCGTTGGCGCTGGCCGCGGGCGTGTCGCGCTTCCTCGCTGTCGAATCGTGCGGTCAGTGCACGGCATGTAAGCAGGACGGGTTGCAGGTGTTCGAGCGACTGCGCCTGATACTCGCGCAACGAGGCAGCAACGCCGATCTGGCTGTCGCCGAGCATCGCCTCGGTACCATCACCGATGGTGCCCGTTGCAACCTCGCCGCACAGCACCAACTCGTGGTGAGAAGCATCCTTGGCAACTTCGGGGATGCCGTTCGGGCACACCTGCAACCGGGCCATGCGCCGACCGACCCGGTGTTGATCACCGAGCTGATGTCGATCGAAGGTCGGGCGGACGCGGTTGACGCCGAATTCGTCACGAAACGAGCCGACTGGACGTTTGGCGCACAGAGGTCCGTAGCGGATCCGATGGGTGGGGTGGATGATCCGGGCACGAGCCCCGCCGACCGCTTGAGCGATCGCCGCTCAGGTTGACCCTCGTCGTGCCGACGAGGGGTCGGGCGTGTTTCAAGAGCCCGCTTCGGGGGTATCGGGTTCGCCATGCAGGAGATCTCGTCTGGGGGGAGGTCGTGGGGCGACGTCCCGTGGCGGACGATCGTCGCGTCAGTCGCAGTGCTGTTCGGCACCTACGTACTGATGACAGTTGTTCTCGCCACCGTTCGCATCCTGGCCTGGGCGGCTATCGCCGGTTTCTTGGCCATCGTGCTGGCACCGGCTGTTCGGTTTGTTCAGCGGTCGCTCGGCGGCCGGCGCACGCTCGCAACCTGCCTGGTGATGTTCACAGCCTTGGCGGCAACAGTGGGGGCACTGACGCTGTTTCTGCTACCGGTCAGGACTCAATTGATCGACATCATCACCGACCTGCCCGGCACGGTGCAGCGGGCCGCCGACGGGAAGGGGCCGATCGGGCAGTTGGTGAAGAAGTTGCACATCGAGAGCTATGTGCAGGACAACGAAGCGCAACTCGTCAACGCTGCGCAGCGACTGTCTGACTCTCCGATCGACATGGCGGCGACAGTGCTCAGCGCCGCCTTCGCACTGGTCTCCATCTTGCTGATGAGCACGCTGTTCCTCACCCAGTCCGAACCAATGGGGCGTGCGTTCCTCGGGGCCATCCCGCGTCGTCGACGTGCGAGCGTGCGAGTCATCGCCACGGACTCAGCAGGTGCCGTCAGCGGCTACATGGTGGGCAACCTGCTGGTCAGTCTCATCGCCGGCACGGCTGCCTTCGTCTGCTTGATGGCTTTGGGTGTGCCCAGCCCGGTCGTTCTCGCGCTCTGGGTCGCGTTCGCTGATCTGATTCCGTTGATCGGCGCAACGATCGGTGCGATTGCGAGCGTGCTGGCGGCGTACCTTCACTCGCCTGGTGCGGGCATCATCGCGCTGATCTTTTTCGTGATCTACCAGCAGGTCGAGAATGGGGTCATCTACCCGTGGCTGATGGCTCGCAAGGTGCAGGTCAACCCACTGTTGGTGTTGCTGAGTGTGCTGCTCGCCGTCGAACTTTTCGGCATCGTCGGTGCGCTCCTCGCGGTTCCCGTCAGCGGTGCATTGCAGGTCATCGTGAAGGCGATTCGTCAGGAGCGCCCGCTCGAACAACTGGTGCTGCCGGACAGCTTGGCGGAGGACGAGTAGGGTCCGGGTCTAGCGCTGGGGGCTGCCTCGGGGAAACGAGGATTGTGATGACCACTCCGAACCTGCCCGGTCGACTGGGCAACCCGGACATGACGCTCGCCACCGATCCGCGCGCCGACCCGCGCATGATCGCAGCGATGACACCGATCGGGCTGGCCGAGCGAACGCCTGCACAACCTGTCACGGTCGATACGCCGTTGGACGAGATCCACGAGTTCAATATGATGGCCGAGGCCGGGTTCGACCTGCTGATTTCGATGATTGCGGGCGATCTGCCGACCGTCGCTGGCGTCGCACGAACTGTCGAGGTGATCACGGGCGACGATGGCAACGACATCACGTTGTACATCCATCGTCCGGAGGGCGTCACCGGTTCGTTGCCCGGCATCCTCCACCTTCATGGTGGCGGTATGACCATCCTCGAGGCATCCGGATTCCAGCGGTGGCGCGATCAGCTCGCGGCTTCGGGCCTTGTTGTCTGTGGCGTCGAATTCCGCAACGCGAGCGGCAAGCTGGGCCCGCACCCGTTTCCGGCCGGCCTCGACGACTGCGCATCGGCACTGCGTTGGTTCGCAGCGCAGAGCGCTCGCCTGGGCGTCTCCAAGATCGTCATCTCGGGCGAGTCGGGTGGCGGCAACCTGACGCTGGCCACCACTCTCAAGGCGAAGCGCGATGGCCATGTCGGCCTGATCGCAGGCGTGTACGCGCAGTGCCCCTACATCTCTGGGAGCTATGGCGCACCCTTGCCGGAGCTGACCTCGCTGTTCGAGAACGATGGCTACTTCCTGAGCTGCGAGCAGATGGCCGTGATGGCCATGCTGTACGACCCCACGCGCGAGAGCGCCCAGAACCCGCTGGCATGGCCGTTCTACGCGGCGCTGGAGGATCTCGCGGGCCTGCCCCCGCACATCATTTCGGTCAACGAACTCGACCCACTGCGCGATGAAGGACTGGCCTACTACCGCAAGCTGGCCGCCGCCGGGGTGCCGGTTGCGGCCCGCACGGTCAACGGCACGTGCCACGCCGGCGACTGCCTCTTCGAGGTCGCGATGCCCGAGGTCTTCAACGCCACCATCAGAGACATCAAGAGCTTTGCCGATTCCCTTTGAGAGTTCTGTCGTGATTGTGTTCCTCGAAACCGATCGGCTGATCTTGCGTCGATTCACCATTGACGACGTGGCGCTGATTGTTGAGCTGGACGGCGACCCGGAAGTGAAGCGCTACATCGACAACGGGGCGCCCGTCGACCTCGACGACATCAACGAGACAATGGAGTGGTGGCTGCGGTACTACGTAAAATTCGACGGATACGGCTTCTGGGCGGCCATCGAAAAGGCGACCGGAGAGTTCATTGGTTGGTTCCACTACCGGCCGGGCGAGGGCGCCGGGCCGCTGGAACCTGAGCTGGGATACCGCTTACGGCACGCTTCGTGGGGCTGCGGATTCGGCACCGAGGGTTCGCGAGCATTGATCGACAATGGTTTCCGCGAGTTCGGTGTCGAGCGCGTGTACGCCCAAACGATGGCCGTCCACATTGGCTCGCGGCGCGTGATGGAAAAGGCTGGCCTGCGCTTCGTTCGCACCTTCCACGCCGACTGGCCCGTGCGAATACCGGGCGACGAGGAAGGGGACGTGGAATACGCGCTGACCCGTGCCGAATGGCACGTGGCCAACGAAGGGAACTAGCGAGCCCAAGTGGATGCCGGGCGCGCCAGCAACTAGAAACGTGGGATCGGTTTGCGCCGAGGTCGCGCGGGGTACTTCCCTGCAGCGAATTTCGCCTCGACTGTGAGTTCGAACAGGTAGGTGCCCCCATGATTGATTCTCTGCAACGGCGTACCGATGGCGACCTGCTGTTGGCCATCAACGCTGTCGTCAACGAACCGCGGTTGTCGCTGGCGCTGCGCCGAGCGGACGAGCTTCGGCTCAGCGCGGCGCACGCACCCAGGCCGGCGGCAGTGGCCCGATGCCTCGCTGAGGTGATTCGCGGTGGTGACGACGTATCTGCGCTCGCGGCGATTCACGCGATCGGTGCAGTTGCGGACGGCTTGGCTGACAGCGTGCTGATCGGCATCGTTGCGGAGGGTGTCGAACCGTACGCCGCTCATGCGGCCTGGTCGCTTTCGGCCCGGCGCCCGCGGCCAGAAGCTGTCGCGCCGTTGCTGCAACTGTTCGTGGTTGGCGGCTTCCCCGCGATGTTGGCGGAGCGAACACTTATCGAGTGGGCGCGTCTCGATCTCGAGACGATGGCCGCGGTTGCGCGTGCGGGAACACGAATTTCATTCTGGCCAGCGCGTCGTCGGCTCGCCGATGTCTACGAGTCCATGAGGGAAGCTCTCGGCGTATCGCACTCAACACCCGCCCGGGAAGGCGCACTGACCAGCAGTGGTCTCGTCGTGGTGCAGCCATGCGTGCATGCTCGAATCGATCGCGACGGTTCCACCTTGGGCGTTGGAGACTCGGGTGGGGTGGCCTCGTTGCTTCGCTCGCTCGGGCCGGCGTTGGCTGCGCAGCCGTCCATCGCTGAGGTCATCACGGTCACGCGGTCGAATGGTTCCGAACCTGTCACCGAGCACATCGGCGACGGTCATCGGGTCGAACGCTTGGAGATTGGTCCCGATGGGCCACTGGCCTCTCGTGAAGCCTGGCAGTACCGGCTCGACGTCGAACGGCAGTTGCTCGCCCTCGGAACCTCGCTCAGCGATCGCAAGGTCGTGTGGCATCTCCGCATGGCCGACGTTGGCACGCTGGCAGCTGCGTCAGTTGCACGCCGGCTCGGCCAAGCGGTTGTCTTCACGGCGGCTCCGGACCCGCACATCGTGCTCGATGGCTTGCAAGACACGGGTCGCCTGCGCCGCGATCAATTCGGCGTCGAGGACGCCGCACACCAGTACTGGTTTCGTGCCCGCCTCGTCGAGCGCGTTGCTCGCCAAGCCGACCATCTGGTGCTGCTGCCGCGACCAACGATCCGCAAAGAGCTGAGCGAGCTGGTCGGCATCGGTGACGTAGTGACTGACGAACGTGTCACATCCGTGCCCGAGGGTGTCGACGTCGCCGCCGCCGAGCGCGCTCGCGTCGCGCTGCGTCATCGCGGTCCGGACAAGGCCGCATTGGCCGTGCTTGCCGCCATCCCAGAGGAGCGGCGCGGCCTGCCGTGGTTGCTGACGGTCGGCCGCATGCACCCTTCGAAGGGCGCCCATCGTGTTGTCGAAGCCGTCGCCGGCGACCCGACGCTCGGCGCCGAGGTCAACCTGGTCATCGTCGGAGGCAATTTTGCGCAGCCGACAGCTGACGAGCGATCAACCATCGAGCGGATCCAGGCATCGGCGCGCAATGCGCCTCGCGGATTGGTGACACTCACCGGTCATCTGCCTCCCGCCGACGTTGCTGCCCTTCTGGCGTACATAGCCGCCCACGACGGTACCTATGTCTGCGCGAGCGACAAGGAAGAGTTCGGCCTTGCCATCGTCGAGGCGCTCGCCGCCGGGGCGCCCGTCGTCGTCCCGCGACGTGGCGGCCCGCAGACCTTCGTTGTCGACAACGACACCGGGGTGGTGTGCGACACGTCCTCGGTGACGGCGCTGCGCGACGGAATTCGTCGGTGCCGCACCCTTGGCCCGAAGCCGGGCCGTCAGGACCGGGCGCGCAACATGGTGCGCTCGACGCTCAGCATCGAAATGATGGCGTCCACCCTTGGTGGCGTGTACTGCGAAGTAGCTGCGGTGCGCGCGAACCGATGAAGCTGCTGATCGTCAGCCCCGACTACGCATCGCACGCCGGACCGCTCATCGAGATCGGGCGCGCGTGGAACCGCGATTACGGCGAGGTGGTGGTGGCCACCGGTCCAGCCGTGCGGGACATGGTCACCAATGCAGGCTCGGGCTGGGTCGAGCTGCGGCTGGGTAAGGGGAGCAACCCTGGAGTGATCGAGGAGCGATTGCAGCCGATCGGCGAGGATGCACACCTGCGCGCCTTCTTCGATGCCACCCACGCCGGCCCGGTCGCAACCTTGCGCTACCAGGCCGACGCGCGGCGACACGATCTGATGCACGATCCCGACGGTGTGCTCGATCGACTGCGTGAGATCGTCGAGCTGGTGCAGCCCGATCGCATTGCGGTTGACCATGTCGCGTTCGGCGCGCGCCTGGCGCTGCACGCAATGGGCCTGCACTGCGCGTCAGTGGTGTTGGGCCACCCCAGCGCGCTGCCGTCTGGCGGTGAGATGTTTGGCGTACCGGACGAGTGGCCAGCGGGCATGCGGCCGAGTGACGACGATCTCGCCGATTTACACCTTCGCTGTGGCGCTGCGGTCCGGGAGCTGACTGGGGCGGCCGACGAGTTTCTTCACCGTCGCGCGCCCGAGCTTTCACCGATCGACGACCTGACCCGAGCTCCCGGTCAGCCGACCATTTATGCGTATCCGGAGGGTTTGCATTCGCCGTCACGGCCGGTGCCGGCGAACGCCGTGTTCGTTGGATCGCTCGCCAGAGAACAGTCGCTCGGGTCGTTCCCGTTGCCGGTTGGCAAAGGTTTGCGAGTGACGGTGGCACTGGGGTCGTTCCTCAGCGCCCGAGGCGATGTCCTGCAGACCGCCGTGCGAGCAGCGGACGCGGCAGGCTGGCGACTGACGATTGCCCACGGCAGTACACCGCTGGAGGATCTTGGGGAACTGCCAACCGGCGCTGTAGTTGCTCGGCATCTGCCCCAGGTCGCGCTCTTGCAGCACACCGACGTCTTCGTCAACCACGGCGGCAACGGCAGTGTCACCGAAGCCGTGGCCGCCGGGGTGCCCATGGTCGTGCTGCCATTCTCGACTGACCAGTTCGCCGGTGCGGCCGCCATCGAGCGCGCCGGTGTCGGTGCGGTACTGGATCCCAACTTCCTCACCCCTGATTTACTGAGGTCGGCGGTGGAGGCGCTGCTGGCTTCGGGCGCGTCCGAGCGAATGGCGAACGTGGCCGAGGGAAGCGTCCGCGACGGTGGGCCACGACGAGCGGCTCGAGCAATCGCTGAATTGTCGCCCCCGCTGCGCTGATTGGTCGGTGCGGCCGCCGTGTCACTCGGTGGCGGCAAGCAGCCCGTCGACGTTGTTCAGCACCCGCTGGTCGTCGTTGTGGGAGTGGGTGAAGCCCAGCTCGCGCTCCTGGCGAACGGTGGCGATTGAGCGGTAGGCATTGATGTATGCGCGCCGACGACTACTTGCCGAGCGGTTGCCGCCGGACCCATGCAACACCCCCTCGTTGTGCACAGTGATGTCCCCGCGAAGAATCGAGATCGGTGTGGGCACTTCTCCGGGCCGTAGGTCGGTGACGAGTGTGTGCTGCTTGGCGCGATCGCCCGCTGCCGGGTAGTGCGGGCGAACCAGCTCGTGGTGGCTGCCGGGCAGGAATTGCAGGCAACCGTTCTCCGGGCTGGTGTCGTCGAGAGCCAACCAGCACGTGGCAGTGCGCCGGTCGTCGGTGTTGATCCAGTACGCCTGGTCCTGATGCCAGGCGAACACGGCGTCCTCACGGCCGGGTTGCTTGGCAAGGAGTTGGTCGAAGTCCAACGTCATGCCCTCGCCGCAGAGCTGCTCGGCAATCGTGAGGCTCACCTGTTCGAACACGTTGCCCTGCCACTGCGGGTAGTACTTGCGCGGTACGACCACGTTGAACAATGCGTAGGCCGATGGGTCGGTGCCGTACTCGCCGGTGACCATGTCGTTGAGGTCTTTGCCGGGCACTGCGATCTCACCACGCATGAACGCGTCGTACACCGGGTCGAGGGTGCACACCTCCTCCTCGGTGAGGACTGCAGGGAGGTGCACGTAGCCCTCGCTGAGAAAGTGTGCGTGCTCAGCCGACGTGACGATGTAGCGGTTGCCGTCGCGGGTGCCCATGCCGCCAACCTAGCCCGGGACGGTCGTGCTCGGGATCGGCAACGTTTGACAGTGGATCGGTGCGGTCGAGTGGTTGATCTTGACGGCACACTCGACGGCTGACCGAGCCCAGCGGCTGAGCTACAGCTCGCCGCGGTCGAGCAGCTCGAGCACTTCGCGCGCACGCACCCGAACTTGCGCCAGGTCGCCGAGCCGCTGCGCGGCATGCACCTGTTGCACTATGCGGGGGTTCTTTGCAAAGCGTTCCTCGTGGCGGGCAAGGAAGTCCCAGTAGAGAGTGGTGTACGGGCAGGCATCAGGGCCGGTGCGCTTGGTGCGGTCGTAACGACATCCCTTGCAGTAGTCACTCATCTTGTCGATGTACGCACCTCCCGCGGCGTACGGCTTGGTCGACATCATCCCGCCGTCGGCGTAGAGCGCCATGCCAATGACGTTCGGCACCATCACCCACTCTGCACCATCGACGAAGCCCGCCCACATCCACTCCGTCATGGCTCGCGGCTGCACTCCCGCGAGCAGTGCCAGGTTGCCAAGGATCATCAGCCGCTGGATGTGATGCACCCAACCGTGATCGTGGAGTGTCTGCAACGTCGTACTGACGCAACGCATCTCTGTCGGGGCTCGGCCGGTGAATGCGGGTGGCAGGGGGCGCTGCGCGTCCAACACGTTCAGATCGCGATACTCCGCGCCGCGTAACCAATAGAGACCCCAGACGTACTCGCGCCAGCCGATGACCTGACGGATGAAACCTTCCGCACTCGCAATCGGTACGTGTCCAGCGCGGTATGCGGCTTCCGCGGCATCACAGACTTCCTGCGGATGCAGCAGACCCACGTTCAGGTACTGCGCCAGGAGGCCGTGGGCGAGGTGCCAACTCCCGGTCAGCATTGCGTCCTCGTGCGGTCCGAAGCGGGGAAGTCGCTCGTCGATGAAGTGGCGCAGTCGCCGCAAGGCTTCTAGTCGCGACGTGGCCCAGGTGCCGTCCGGGGCCGCGCCCCAGACTGTGGCGGGCAGGTCGCGGAGTACCTGCTGGTCAAGACCATCCAGTACGGACAACGGCGGCTTCGGCCAATGGTTGCGCCCATCCTTGGGCGGTCGCTGACGGTTCTCGGCGTCGTAGTTCCATCGGCCCTCGGCTGGCTCGTCGCCGTCCATCAGGTAGCCCAACCTGCGTCGCTGCCAGCGGTAGAAGTCCTCCATCGTCAGCCGTTTGCGGCCGTCAGCCCACGCCACGAATTCGTCGGGATGGGTGAGGAACTGATTCGAACGGGTCACTGTCGCGCCGCTCGATTGCAGCATCACGAGGCCGGCGCGGCTGGTTGGCTCCATGGCAACAACGGTGGTCGGGTCGAAGTCTGCTCGGTGAGCAGCGAGCCCGTCCGCCAGCGATTCCGCAAGACGATAGTCAACTTCGAAACCTTCAGCCCGCAGCTCGTCGGCGAAACGTCGCATCGAGGCAATCACGAAGTGAGCTCGTTGCACGTGCCAGTGCTTCGACTGCAGCTTCCCAACGCTCTCGACCATGAGCACCCGGTGGGTGGCAGGTGAGGCCTCGGCAAGTGCGCTGCCGCGACGGCAGAGTTGATCGCCCAATATCCACACCGTCGCCAGGCTCACCGCACCACGCTCGCGCAGCGTTGCAGATGGCGCCACTCGGACATCTACTGTCACGCCCATGAAACTTTCGATGATGATCAACTATGGCGGCGGCTTCAAGGAGGCGGTTGCGCGCGTCGTGGAGATGGAGAAAGTCGGCCTCGACCAGGTGTGGATCGCCGAGGCGTACAGCTTCGACGCCATCAGCCAGGTCGGCTATCTCGCTGCCAAGACCGAACGCGTGGAGATCGGCACGGGCATCGTCAACGTGTACTCGCGCACCGCTGCACTGATGGCGATGACCGCTGCTGGTTGCGACTACGTCAGCGACGGCCGCTTCATCCTTGGTCTCGGTGCCAGTGGCCCGCAGGTGATCGAAGGATTCCACGGTGTGCCCTACGAAAAGCCCATGCAACGCATCAAGGAATACATCGAAGCGTGCCGGATGATCTGGAAGCGCGAAGAGAAGTTCAACTACCAGGGCCAGACCTTCCAGGCGCCGCTACCCGATGGTCAGGGCACCGGGCTCGGCAAGCCATTGAAGCTCATCAACCACCCTGTGCGTAGTGACATCCCCATCTGGTGGGCCAGCCTGAAGGACAGGAGTGTCGAGGCGACCGCCGAACTGGCCGATGGCTGGCTGCCGATCATGTTCATGCCCGAGAAGTTCCAGAACGTGTGGGGTCGCCAGCTGAAGGCCGGCACTGCCAAGCGCGACCCATCGCTCAAGCGCCTCGACATTTCAGCCGGCGGCATGCTGGCCATCGACGAGTCACTCACCGGCGAAGCCCGCACCAAGGTCCTCGACATGGCTCGCCCGGGCATGGCGCTGTACGTCGGTGGCATGGGTGCGCGTGGCAAGAACTTCTACAACGACATCGCGTGCGCGTACGGGTATGACAAGGAGGCTGGCGAAGTGCAAGACCTGTACCTCGACGGGAAGAAGGACGAAGCTGCTGCGGCGTTGCCCGCCGAGTGGCTGGAGCTGTCGCATCTCGTCGGTCCGAAGAGCTACGTCAAGGAGCGCGTCGCCGCCTTCAAGGAAGCCGGCGTCACGGTGCTGTCGGTCAATCCCGTCGGCCCGAACGCGGTGGAGCAGATCGAAATGCTGCGCGAGATCGTCGACGGCTGATACGTCGGCTGATACGAGGTCGACGTCGGAGGCAGCCCTTCCGCTACGGTCGACGGGCATGTCGACGGTTCTCATCACGGGTTGCAGTTCCGGGTTCGGCGAACTCGCCGCGCTCACTTTCGCCGATAGGGGGCATCGGGTCTTTGCGACGATGCGCACTCCGGGGAAGTCCGCCGCGCTCGACGAGCGGGCCGACGTTCGCCAGCTCGAGCTCGACGTCACGGACAGCAACAGCGTGAACGTTGCGGTGGGGCACGTCCTCGCCGAGGCAGGTTCGATCGACATCGTCGTCAACAACGCCGGCATCGAGGTGTACGGGCCGATCCATCTCCTTGCCGACGAGGAGGTCACCCAACAGTTCGACACGAACGTCACCGGCGTGGTGCGAGTCATCCGGGCGGTCGTGCCCTCCATGCTTGCGAACGGTGGCGGCACCATCGTCACTGTTGGTTCCGTCGCCGGCCTGGTAGGCACCCCTTACGGCGGCATTTACGCAGCCAGCAAGCACGCGGTGGAGGCGATCAGCGAGGCGCTGCACTTCGAGTTGTCCCAGCAGGGCATCCGAGTTCGCGTGGTGGAACCTGGCCAGTTCGCCACCCGCCTCGGCGCCAACGGTGTGTACGCAGCGGCGATGACGCCCGATACTCCAGAGTTCCAGCGGCGCGAACGCTTCCATGTGGCGCAGCGCTCGTTGGTGAATGGCGAGCCGGCACCGGCGCAGCGCGTCGCCGACGTGATCTACCAGGCGGCGACCGAGCATCCTGGTCAGTTGCGGTATCCGGTGGGGGATGACGCAGCGCTCATCATCGCGACGAAGTCGCAGATGAGCTTCGAGGACTTCGACGTGACGATGCGGGCGGCACTGAACTGGTACGAGTGACGGCTCAGACACCTCCCGGATAGTGCGCCTCGACCATCTCGGGGTAACTGCGCACGGAGTAGTTCCACATCTGCTGACCGAAAACAGGAACGCTTTCGCGGGAGATATCGGCCTGACCGGTCAGTAGCTCGTCGCGCTTGGCCATGAAGCCTGCCGAGCGGTGGCGCGGGCTGGCAGCGACCGCCTCGGCGTATCGTCCATCAAGATCGAGCAGTGCCAACGGGATCGTCGCTGTCACCCTTACAGTGCGGCCACTCGCGAACCGGCTCTACAAGAGAATGGCACGGAGACGTTCGTCACCGTGGTGACGGAGCGGCTACGGTGCTGTCACTTCATCTGGGGGAGGAGACAGATCAGCGTGACGTTGCTCGACGTAGAAGACGTAACGGTGCGGTTCGGTGGCGTCGTGGCGCTCGATGGGCTCTCGTTCAGCATCGACGAGGGTCACATCTGTGGCCTCATCGGGCCGAACGGTGCCGGCAAGACCACCATGTTCAATGTGGTCAGCCGTATCTACCAGCCCACTCTTGGGTCGGTGAAGTTTCGCGGTAAGGAATTGTTGGGTGTGCCGGCGCACGGCATTGCACAGTTGGGAATCGCTCGCACCTTCCAGAACCTTGCCCTGTTTCCTTCGATGACTTTGCTCGAAAACGTGATGGTCGGGGCGCACAGCCAGGGTCGCATCGGGTTCGTGCAGGCCATCTTCCGCATCGGTGCTGCAGCTGAGAACAAGCGAACCCGCGACGATGCCGGCGACCTGCTGCAGCAGCTCGGTTTGGGCCATCTCGCGTTTCGCCCAGCCGCCGGTCTGCCGTTTGGGACGCTGAAGCGGCTGGAGATTGCGCGGGCGCTGGCTGCCCGCCCAACGTTTCTTCTGATGGACGAACCGGCCAGTGGCCTCGCTCACGGAGAGGTCGATGAACTTGGCCACACCATCCGAACGATTCGCGACCAGTTCAACCTGACGGTGCTGCTCGTCGAGCACCACATGGCGATGGTCATGGGCATCAGCGATCGGGTCGTGGCAATGGAGTTCGGTCGCAAGATCGCCGACGGCACCCCAGCCGAAGTGCAGGTCGACGAACGCGTGATCGAGGCGTACCTGGGGACCACCTCATGACGCTGCTCAAAGCCACTGGCCTCAGCGCCGGTTACGGCCCGGTGACGGTGCTGCAGGGGCTCGACCTCGAGGTGCAGCAGGGCGAGTTCGTGGTGATGCTCGGCGCCAACGGCGCCGGTAAGACCACCACCATGCGAGCAATCAGCGGTCTCCTTTCGCGCCAGGGTCACATCGAGTTCGAGGGTGTCGACATCACCAAGGCTTCACCCGACGCCATTGTGCGTGCTGGCATTGCGCAAGTGCCGCAGGGTCGCGGAACCTTCCCCGAACTGTCGGTGGAAGACAATCTGCACACTGGGGCATTCGTACGCGCCGATGCCGAGGGCGTGCGCGACGACATCGCTCGCTGGCTGGCTGTGTTCCCGCGCCTCGCCGAGCGCCGCCACCAGCGTGCCGGCAGCCTCAGCGGTGGCGAGCAGCAGATGCTCGCCATCGCGAGAGCACTGATGAGCCGTCCGAAGCTACTGCTGTGCGACGAGCCGAGCCTTGGTCTCGCGCCGCTCATCACGCAGGAGTTGTTCAGCGTGCTGGAAGGGCTTCACCGTGATGAAGGATTGTCGGTGCTGCTTGTCGAGCAGAACGCGAACCTCGCAATGCATATTGCCAGCCGGGTGTACCTGCTGGAGACAGGCCGCATCGTCGCCAGCGGCTCGGCCGCCGAGCTGAGCGCCGACGATTCCATCCGTAAGGCGTACCTGGGGTTCTGATGGCACTCTTCTTTCAACGACTCGTGGATGGCCTCAGCTATGGCAGCGTGTACGCGCTCATTGCGCTCGGCCTGGTCATCGTCTATCGCGGTACCGGCCACCTCAACTTCGCGCAGGGTGAGATGGCGTTGTTCTGCGCCTACTTCGTGTACCAGTTCGGCGAGTGGGGCATCCCCATCTGGCCGGCCATGTTGCTGGGTATGGGTGTCGGCTTCCTCCTCGGTTCGGCGACGGAGGTCACGCTCATTCGCCCGATTGCCAGACGGTCGCCTTTCGCAGTTTTCATCGTGACGATCGGGCTCTTCACGTTCCTCAACTGGCTGGACGGTGCGATCTGGGGAAACCAGCAGCTGCCGAACTCGGGCGTTGGCAGCGAGCAGCTCACCTACCCCAGCCTGTTCCCCAACGACCCGCAGGATCAGTGGCTGCCCTTCGGTGTCTCGATCCGCTACGAGCGTGTCGGCATCCTGGTGCTGGTGCTGGTTCTCACCGGCCTGCTCTTCCTGCTGTTCAACAAGACCAAGTTCGGCCTCTCGATGCGGGCCGTGGCCAGCAACTCCGAGAGCGCCAAGCTCTCCGGTATCCGCACCAATCGGGTGCTGATGATGAGCTGGGGTCTGGCTGCGGCCATCGGTGCACTCGGTGGCGTGGTGCAAGCGGGCCTCAATGGCAACGTCAACCTCGGCCTGATGTTCACCGTCTTCATCTACGGCTCGGCCGCCGCGACGCTCGGCGGTTTCGATTCGCCTGGCGGCGCCGTCATCGGCGGGCTGCTGATCGGGGTGATCGAGAACCTTGCGTCGGGCTACGCACCACAGTGGGTTGGTCAGGAAATGAAGCTCGGTGTGGCGTTCATTGTGATCCTCGCGGTCCTCCTGGTGAAACCATCCGGTCTGTTCGGCACAGCAAAGGTGGAACGGGTATGAAGTCGCTCGTATCGATCCGCGAGGGTGGTCTCGCCAGCTGGGCATTCCGGCTGGGTGCCGCCGCCCTCGTTGCCGGCTTGGTGCTCTGGATTCCCACCAGCGCCGGGGGCGGCCTCATCAGCACTGCAATCGAAGCGCTCACCCTGATGTCGGCTGCGATGGCACTCAACCTGATTCTGGGCTACACCGGGCAGATCTCGATCGGGCATTCGGCGTTTCTCGGTATTGGTGCCTACACCACCGGCATCTTCGTGTCCCGTTGGGGTTTCAGTCCGTGGCTCACCTTCCCCATTGCGTTCGCGATTGCGTTCGTGGTCGGCGTGATCGTGTCGTTCCCGGCGTCGCGCATCAAGGGCGTGTACCTCGCCCTGGTGACGTTGTCGCTCGGTCTCGTGTTCCCGCAGCTGCTCACGTGGAAGAAGTTGTCGTGGCTCACTGGCGGCGGTGCCGGCTTGCCCAACAAAGACAGTCAATTGCAGACCACCGGCTTCAACATCGGCCGTAAGGAAGGGCAGATGTTGCACTTCGAAATCTTCGGCTGGAATCCGTTCGGCGACCTCCGCCGGCCCGACAACAAGGCGGCGTTCTGGTACTGGATCGCCGCTGGTGTCGCCGTCATCGTCTACCTGGTGTGTCGCGGTGTGGTGAAGAGCCGCATCGGCCGCTCGATGATCGCAATCCGAGACAACGAAACTGCTGCGGCCGTGATGGGCGTCAACCTGGTCAGGACGAAGGCGTTCGTGTTTGGCCTCTCGGCCGGTCTGTGTGCGCTGCCTGGTTGCGTAGTCGCGATCAAGATCGGCAGCGTCAGCCCGGAAGGAATCACCAGCCTCACGGTCAAGGGCGCCATCACGTTCCTGATCGTGATGGTCATTGGGGGGGCCGGTTCCCTGTGGGGCCCGATTGTTGGCGCCGCGCTCTACGTGTTCGTGACGGAGAAGACCGGTGAGTGGGCAAACGACGACGCGATTCCGGCGCTCATCCGCCCGCTTTTTGCGTGGGCCAAGGTTCCGCCCGGCGACGGCATCTTCGCCATTCTGCTGATTTTGCTGATGTTCGTGGCGCCTCGAGGGATCGTCGGCCTATGGAACCAGTACAGTTCCAGGATCGTTCGGGTCCTGCCCCGCCCTGCGGGCGCGGTTGGGCCGGCGCCGATGGCCGCAGTGGCCGTGTCCACCATTACCGACTCCGAGGGGGAGCACGAATGAAGCGTACGAGAGGCCTTGCAGCCGTCATTGCTGCCGGAGCTTTGTTGATTGCTGCGTGCAGCGATGACAAGACCACCGATTCCACTACCGCACCATCCACCGGCGACACCGTCGCTGTCGAGACCACGGTCGCAACCGGCGAGACCACCGTCGAGACGGTTGCCGACACCACCCCGGTCACCGAGCCGGCCGCCGAAGGCTGGGCGGTTGACACCGACATCTGTGTCGACCCCGATTCTGCCAACGCACCCATCGAGGGTACGGTCAAGATCGGCTCGGTCATGCCGTTGTCGGGTAGCGCAGCTGCGGCTGCGTTCGCTCCTGTCAAGGACGGCTACGAGGCATACATCAAGTACGCCAACGAAAAGGGCTTGCTGGGCGACGTCACACTCGAAGTCACCATCGAGGACGACCAGTACAACGCCGAGCTCACCCCCGGCGCTGTTGCCAAGCAGATCGACGCCGGCGTCAACATCTTCTCGGGCATCATTGGTTCGCCCAACAACCTCGCGGTGCGCGACACACTCAACGACAACTGCATCCCGCAGCTCGCAGCCCTCACCGGTTCGCCGGCCTGGGGTGAAGTGGCCGACTACCCGTGGACCACTGGCCAGCTGGTTCCGTACTCGGTGGAATCCGCCGTGTACGCAGCGCAGATTGCCGAGTTGTACCCCGATGGTGCCAAGGTTGCGCTGTTCCACGTGAACAACGAGTTCGGTCAGTACTACGTCGACTCATTCAAGGAACTGGCCGACCAGTACGGCATCGAGATCGTTGGCGAAGAGACCATCGAGTCCACCGACTCGAACCCGCCCACCGCCCAGGTCACCACCATCGCAGCCCTCAAGCCCGACGTGATCATGGCCGTGCCGCTGGGTGCCCAATGCATCAGCTTCCTCGGTGAGGTTGCCAACGCAAAGGCAGCCAACCCGGACTGGACGCCCGCCACGTTCCTCACCAACACGTGTGCCAGCAGCCTCATCCTGGGTGCTTCCGGCCAGGCAGCAAACGGCCTGTACACCTCCAGCAACCTGATCGACGTCGTCGACCCGGCCAACGCTGCCATCCCGCCGGTCGCCGAGTACCTCGCCTACATGACCGGTCTCGGCAAGGCCGACATCGCCGCCACCGCGACCGCCGGCTGGACAACGGCGGAGGTCACCGTTGCTATCCTCATTCAGGCGCAGGCATCTCCTGAGGGTCTCACCCAGGCGTCCATCGTCAACGCCGCTCGCAACTTCACTCACACCCCGAGCCTCGGGTTGCCCGGTGTCGAGTTCAAGATGAACGGCGAAGAGGACCCCTTCCTTGCCGAGAGCCTGATCGTGCGGCAGTACGCAGTGGCCGCTGACGGTTCGGGTACCTTCACCGACATCGGCAAGCTGATCACCGACTTCGAGAGCTGATCACCAACTCGCTGGCCGATGCCAGCACTGTAATTCGGGTGTGGCCCATCCCTCGGGGTGGGCCATACCCGCGTCTGCCGGCTCCGCAGCACCTCGGCCAACGGCTCTGTGTCAAGACCTGGGACTCACGACCCATCTCACAGCCCGACAGCCCTTACGTAAAATGCGAGCGGCGGACTCGGCGCAGGGAGTCGGCGGTGAGCACGACGAGACCGATCCACACCAGCGCGAAGCCGAAGAGTCGCGTGGCCGGCAGCGCCTCGTCGTAGATCAGCCAACCGATGACAAAGTTCATCGAGGGCACGATGTACTGCATCGGTCCGATGATCGTCAGCGGCATCCGCTGTGCGGCATACGCGAACAGCATCAGCGGGCCGACAGTGGCCATCCCGCTGAACGCGACGAAGGCCAACTCCGTGTGTGAGGCGCTGTTGGGGATGCTGTCGGTATGGGTGGCGAAGAGCAGCGCCGACGTAAAGGCCGGGACGACCAGGATGAATGACTCTGCCGCCATGCTCTCCACCGGTGTCAGCGGCACTTGCTTCTTGATGTAGCCGTACACGGTCCACGCGGCGGCGATGAGGAGGGCCAACCACGGCACGCCGCCGTAGGAGATGGTGAGCACGACCACGGCGGCGGTCGCAAACACCAGTGCAATCTTGAGGGACATCCGCAATGGCTCGTGCAGCACAAGGACACCAACCGTGACCGTGCCCAGCGGTGCGATGAAATAACCCAACGCAGTCTCCAGGACATGATCGTGCACCACTGCCCAGACGTACGCCGTCCAGTTCACCGTGAGCAACACTGCGGCGGCCCCAACGCGGGCGAGAAGTGCACGATCGTGCCGCAGTACGGCGAGAAATCGCCAGCGTCGGGTGGCGGTGAGAATGATCGCCATGATGATGGCCGAGGCGGTGATGCGCCAGCCGATCAGCTCGAAGGCGTTGAAGCCGTGAAGTTGCTTCCAATAGATGGTGAGCAAACCCCAGATGACATAGGCAGCGACGCCGGCGATGATGCCGGCTCGCTGTTCTGCGTGCTGCTCGGTGAGTTGTGGTTGGCGTTGCGCGGTTGCCACGCTATTGCAGCAGTGCGAGCGCGAGGTCGTTGAGATCTGCGGCGCGGTGGAACTCCACGCGCGGGTCCTGGTGCAACGTGTCGTGCAGGAAGGCGAAGCTGAGGCCGGAGGCAGGGTCGACCCAGCACAGCTGACCGCCGGCGCCTGCGTGGCCGAATGCTCGCGGTGCCGACGGCATCCAGCGATGGAAGTGAAAGCCATCGTTGCCCGACACGTAGCCGGCGATCGTGCGGTTGGCGGGCACCTTGTCCGAGACGCTGACGCTGCCATTGCGAATCGTGCCGACTGCATCGACCAGCCATGCGTCGGGCAGCGCACCGCCGAAGTTGTGGAGGAAGTGCTGATAGATAGCGGCTACGTCGGCGGCCGATGCCACTGCGCCACCACCCGGTATGCCCGCTGCCTGGGCGCGGCGGTCGTTGAGCGAGAGCAGCGCGTCGACGCCGATGGAGGCGACGGGCACGTACTCTTCACGTCCGTAGGTGGCCACGAGATCTGCCGGGTCTGCGGGATACGCGCCAGCGGCACGCACCGTGACGGCGCCAACGGCCTCCGGGCCGAGAATGCGCCCGACACCGGCAGGTTGGATGACGCGTTCGTGCACTACGTCGAGGTAGCTGCGCTGGTTGAGCGTCTCCAGCAGTTCGGCGATCACCCAGTGGGCCGACACGGGGTGATACTCGGTCTTCGAACCGGCCGGGTAGTCCAGCGACCACTCGGCGAACTGTGCCCGCCGGCCCTCGCTGGTGGCCCAACGATCGGGGCCGATGGGTGCCTGCGCGAAGCCGCCCTGCATGGTGAGCAGCTGCAGCACTGTGACGGTGT
>Ga0209591_10002916_pt1 | contig 20182 bp, 19 predicted proteins | sample MAT01_FD_187207 | JGI IMG/M metagenome (GOLD analysis project Ga0209591, IMG submission 187207) | Freshwater microbial communities from Lake Fryxell liftoff mats and glacier meltwater in Antarctica - MAT-01 (SPAdes) (version 2) | ecosystem: Environmental > Aquatic > Freshwater > Ice > Liftoff... | reverse complement strand
AGCTGACAGTGTAATAAATTTAAAATATTTTGTAAAAGATCCTTATAATTCAGATATTGAATATCAAATTACTGATTCAATAGGTAGATTATTAGTAGTTGATAAAGCTGAACGAGTTAGTGATACGGTAATTCAAATAAATGATATTCCATTATCTGGAAAAGGAAATATCAAATTTTATGCTGGTAAAAATTATAGTGATAAGCAAGGATTTATTATTCGTAAAATGGCTGATAGTCCAACTTCATTAAATAAATTAGATAAATTGACTATGATTGTTATTGCAAATGCAAAAAAATCAATTAATACAAATTCTAATAATGAGATTATTGTTACTCAAAAAAGTTCTAAAACAACTGATTTGTCACAATTGGGTGATATTACTGTAGAAACTAAAATAAAATCTCGAATTCAAGATTTAGAGAGTAATTATATCATCTCCGCTTACTTTAAAACTTTATTTAGTCAATCATTTAATGTAGTGGATGACCCCAATGCATTGAATATGAGTATTTATGATTACATAGTAATGAGGATTCCTAGTTTAATAAAACGAGGAACCAATACTTTGCTTTTTAGAAATGGAATGGTTGATTATTGGCTAGATGAAACTAGAATGGATGATTTAGACATGATTAATATCCGCGATGTTGCTCTAATTGTTTTTTCAAAGCAACCCGTTAGCGGACTTAATAAGGGAGGTGGAGCATTATTGGGAAGAAATACTCCTATAGCAGGTACAAATGGATCTATTGCAGTATATTCCAAAAAGGGGAATGATCTTGATTTAAATATTCCCCGAAAACAAGTTACCCTTCCTATTAAAGGAATTGAGAATTGTACTTGTTACTAGTTAGAGATACCTTTCTTCAATTATTTTTTTATGATGTAGAAGATGCCCGAATATGATATAACCAATAGCATTGGCTGTAGTTTTTTGCCCACTTACAGTTCCAGCATTATTAAGTTGTTCTTCAGTTAATGATGCTATTAATAAATCAGTTGATTTTCTTAATGCTTGCAATTCATTTTTTAAAGAATCAAATGTTCTATTCTTTGCTTTTGCATTAACCGCATAATTATTTTCTTCAAATCCTGGTAAAGGAGTTTGGTCGTTTCGAGCAATTCTCAAAAGTCTATAACTCATTATTCTTTCAGTATCAATCGTATGTTGTAATAAATCCTTTAAACTCCATTTATTGGGTGCGTAACTATAATCGGCTTTTTCATCGGGCAGGTTTACAAAAAAAGAAGTAAGTGGTTTAGAGAATATGTTAACAGCTTCGTGCAAATTTTTAGCAATAACCTTACTTACATAACCTTCAAAAAAAGCACCGTAATCTTCTTTATTTGGTTGGGCCATTATTGAATTTATTTATTTATCGTAGAAGAAGAGTTCATTTTTGTAGATGAAAATATTTTTTTACTTTCATTTGCAGTTTTAACTGCATTGTATGCATTAATAATTCCACCTGATTTGCACAAAGCATTAAAAGAAACTTTTTTGTTTTTATCGCCTGGTTGATAGCAATTTATTAAAGAGTCTGGTTTTGAAACAGAAAACTCAATAATTTTTTTTATTTCAGGAGCTGTAAGTTCTGGGTAATATGATCTTAACAAAGCCGCAAGTCCAGCAACAACTGGTGAAGCCATACTAGTTCCATTCAAATTTCCATACTGATTGCCTCCTGAAATAGTTGAATAGATTTTTACACCCGGAGCAAAAACATCAACCATTTCTTTTCCATAGTTACTAAAGTCTGCTGCGATAGATTTTTCAATTCGTACATCACTACTGGCACCAACTGTAATAAAATTATTCGCTTTTGAGTGCCATTGAGTTAGTAGGGGATTAGGATAGTTCTCTTTTTCATCTACATTTTCTCCTTCATTACCTGAAGCATGAACAAGTAAAACATCTTTTAATTCAGCATATCTTACTGCACTGTCTACCCACTTTTTTTCTGGTGAAAAAGACTTTCCAAAGCTCATATTAATAACTTTAGCTCCCTGATCAACAGCATACCTTATTGCTAATGCAACGTCTTTATCATATTCATCTCCATCTGGCACAACCCTTAAAGTCATTATGCGAACTTGATCGGCAACGCCGTCAATACCTAATCCATTATTTCTTTGCGCAGCAATAATGCCTGTAACATGTGTTCCATGCATTGGTCCTGGCCCCATTACATCATTATTGCCATAAAATCTATCAGAAAAATCTGCATAATTGTCTTTAATAATTTCTGCTCTATAATTAATTGGTGCATTGTCTTTTGATTCAAAACTTGTTTTCTTTCCTTCGATATAATTATTTATTTCATTAAGTGTAAAAGTGTTTTTTTCTTCTGGATCTATACCCATCACTTTTACACAGGTAAGGTATCCAATTTTAGCATCTTTCCCTAGTTTGGTAATTGGGTCAAACTTTTCTAATTGCTCACAAGAGTATTCTTCAGTTGCCATTTCTTGTCTGATTATTTTATCATGACGTTTCATGGCTTTTGCTGTGAGTTCTATATACAACACTTCCATTTGTTCTTCTTGACTAAAGTTAAGTTGCTCAGAAGCCTTTTTCCAAATGGTATATTGTTCTTTTTCAAAACTATTAAGCTGATTGGTGTCAATTATTTTACCTAAATAATGATCTTTCCAACGATGATAAACCCTTGATCTTTCATCAGATGCTTTTTTTAGGCTCCTGCCATCTTTCCCACCAATAAAATTCCAGCCATATACATCATCTATGTAACCATTTTTATCGTCGTCAATTCCATTTCCGACAATTTCTTTTGGATTTTTCCATAGACTATTTTTAAGATCTTCATGAGTTGTATCAACACCCGAATCAATTACCGCAACAATTACAGTTTGTGGGTTTTTATTTGTAGATCGAAGAAATTGGTATGCTTTGTTTAAGCTAATTCCATAAAAAGAATCTTGAGTTGAATCCATTAAATGCCATCCCTTTGGAATGCTTGGTTGGCCATCAATTCTATTGTTAATGGATAGAACTATTAAAATATAAAATATAAGGCAGCGAATCATTAAATAGAAAATTTTTTGATAAACGAATTTCCTAAATCTTTTGGAAATTTAATGCTTCATTATATCATATTGTGAAACAATTATGTAAATACGTTCTAATAAAGCCAAAGAGTTGTTAAAAAAATGCCTATTATACCATTTCTTTAAGATATTGCTTTTCTTCTTTAAAAGCGGTTCTTGGTTTTAATCCAAGCAAATTAAACATTGCATTGTCTTCATCAAAACTTGGATTTGGCGTAGTTAATAATTTATCTCCAGCAAAAATAGAATTAGCTCCAGCCATAAAACACAAAGCCTGTTCTGCAATACTCATTTCGGTTCTGCCTGCACTTAATCGAACCATCGTTTTAGGCATTAAAATTCTAGCTGTAGCAATCATTCTTACCATGTCCCAAATATCTACTTTAGGATTATTAGCAAGTGGAGTTCCTTTAATTGCAACTAGTGCATTAATTGGCACACTTTCAGGATGCTCAACCATAGTTGCTAAAGTACGCAACATCTTAATTCTATCGTCATGTGTTTCTCCTAGTCCAATAATTCCACCACAACATACGGTAACACCTGCTTTTCTAACATTTTCGATTGTTTCTAATCTATCATCATAAGTTCTTGTAGTAATGATTTCCGAATAATGTTCTTTGCTAGTATCTAAATTATGGTTGTAAGCATAAAGGCCAGCTTTAGCCAATTTTTGCGCTTGATCTTCGGTTAACATTCCAAGTGTACAGCAAACCTCCATTCCCATTTGGTTTACACCTTTTACCATATCCAATACACTATCAAAATCTCTATTATTTCTTACTTCTCTCCAAGCGGCACCCATGCAAAATCTTGTACTACCAGCATCTTTGGCTTTTTGAGCATACGCTAATACTTCATCCTTTTTCATTAGTGCCTGAACTTCAACATCTGTTGTGTATCGGGCAGCTTGCGGACAGTAAGAACAGTCTTCGCTACAGCCACCTGTCTTTATACTAAGTAATGTACATACTTGAACTTCGGCAGTATCATTGTATTTCCTGTGTAAAGTTGCAGCATTAAATACGAGCTCTAATACAGGGCTATTATAAATTGATTCAATTTCTGTAAGCGACCAATTATTTCGAATATCAGTTAGCATTGACAATAGTTAAGTTACAAATATAAGAAAGGGGACGAATAAATATAATCAATCTTCATTACGATGTTGACTATAATTCCTCCATTTTTCAATAACATTCAACATGTCTTTTGGCAGAGGAGATTCAAAGAAAACTTCTTCTTGAGTAATTGGGTGAACAAAACCTAATGTTTTTGCATGAAGAGCGCAGCGACTGCAAACTTCAAAACAGTTATCTACAAATTGTTTGTATTTAGTGTAGATGGTGCCTTTTAAAATTTTATCTCCTCCATATTCCCAATCATTAAATAGTGTATGCCCCAAATGTTTCATATGTACCCTTATCTGATGTGTTCTTCCTGTCTCTAAAATACATTCGACCAAGGTTACGTAATTAAAATTTTCAATTACTTTGTAATGGGTAATGGCATGCTTTCCAGTTTCTCCGTCGGGGTAGGCATCAAACATTTTTCTGTTTTGCTTGTGTCTTGCAATATGCGCAGTAACGGTACCTTCTTTTTCTTCAAAATTCCCCCAAACCAATGCTAAATAATTTCTTTTAACTGTATGATTAAAAAATTGTTTTGCCAAATGTGCAGCAGCTTCACTTGTTTTAGCAACTACAATTAATCCAGTTGTATTTTTATCAATTCTATGAACAAGACCAAAACGAGGTAAATTTTCTTCGTCTATATTTGGGTTCTGATTTCTTAAATAGTAAGCAACTCCATTTAACATTGTACCACTAAAATTACCAACCCCAGGATGTACTACCATATTGGATGGTTTGTTAATTACCAATATAGCTTTATCTTCATAAACAATATCCAAAGGAATATTTTCTTCCTTTAATATTGTGTGATCTGGATTGATCAGGCTCATGACCACTATTTCATCTGCTGGTCTAATTTTATAATTACTTTTAACTGGTTTGCCATTTACTGTTACAAAACTAGCTTCTATACTTTGTTGAACTTTATTTCTGGTAGAACCTTCAACATGCATTTGAATCCACTTATCTATCCGAAAAGGTTCCTGACCTTTATCTATTACAAAAGTCTTTCTTTCATATAGATTTTCTGATTGTTCATCGGAAAGTAATTCTGTATCTACCTGCATATTACAAAAGTATAGTTCATTATTCGTAGTTCAAAAAAAGCATTCATTTAGATTTATAAACCATCGGTCGAATTGTTTACTTTTGGGCATGCAACAGCAAGTACTATTCGAAGATTTAGGGATTAAACCATACAAAGAAGTATGGGATTATCAAGAGCAATTATTGAAAAAAAATGCGGATGTAAAAGTATTATTTCGATATACCGAAGGTGTTAAATTAACTGAAACTGAATTGCCTACTTCTAACCATTTATTGTTTGTAGAACATACGCCTGTATATACTTTAGGGAAAAATGGCAAAGAATCGCATGTTTTAATTAGTAAAGAGGCTAGAATTAAAAACGGCATTGAATATTATCATATTAATAGAGGAGGGGATATTACTTTTCATGGGCTTGGGCAATTAGTTGGCTATCCAATTCTTGATTTAGAAAAATTTAAAACAGATTTGGGATGGTATTTGCGAACATTAGAAGAAGTAATTATTAGTACGCTAGCCGAATATGGAATTAAAGGGGATAGGAGCATAGGCGAAACTGGTGTATGGATTGATGCACATTTAAAAGGGAGAGAACGAAAAATATGTGCTATGGGAATTAAATGTAGTAGGTGGATTACTATGCATGGTTTTGCATTTAATGTAAATACCGATCTAAAATACTTTAATCATATTATTCCCTGTGGTATAGAGAATAAAGCTGTAACCTCATTAGAGCAAGAATTAGGCAAGCAAGTTCCTATGGATGAAGTTAAGTATAAGGTAAAAAAGAATTTTGAAAAATTATTCAATTGTGAGCTATTAGCTAATTAATTATTTCGATCTGAAACCGATTTTTTTGAAGTAATCTACCCTCTTCATATAATTCATATTTGAACCAACCAGTATGTAAAAAATTATTTTTCTCTAAAATAAGTTCAACTTCTGTAATTTTTTCTATTGTAAATAATGTGCTATTATCGGTATCAAAAATAACTAGTTTATACTTTAATTGTTTTGCTTTTGGAAGGTTAATGTAAATATTCCCGTTAGTACCTATTGATAAATAATTTGATGATTTTTTTTCTTTAGAGTATTTTTTAAGCCTGCTTTTTTTTTTCTTTTTTGATGGTAGTTTCGTTTGTTCATTTACTATGCTTGCACTAACAACTTTAGAGAAATAATAGTCACCTCCTTTTAGTGTATAAAAAATTCGATAATATACTTTGCTATTTACAGGGGCTTTCTTATCTATAAACCCATTTTCGGTTAATTCTGGTGAATGGGCTGAAAGGATGGTTCTAAAATTGTTGACACTATCTGTTGAACGCTGCACCGCAAGCTGAGTACATGTTTTAAAAGGGTTATTCCAACTCACTTTGTTATTCCCTTTTGTAATTTCTACAACAGAAAAGTTTGGAAGATATTTTTGAGCCTCAACTTTTTTTTGAAAAAGGCAAATAGGAATTAAAAAAAGTATTAGCGGCGTAAACTTCATTAGCTCAAAGATAATAATAGCAGAGTTAAAATAGTAATTGTCCATTTGATAATGAAGAATTTCCTTGTAAGCCGCCACTATGAATGATTAGTATATTGCTTTTTGGTTTAAAGTACTTGTTATTGATTAGTTCAGTTGTTGCAAATAGTAATTTGCCTGTGTATACCATATCTGTTTTAAGCTGTTCTATTTTCCATAGATTATTCATAAAATTGATAAGAAGCTTGGTATGTTTTGCATACCCTCCAAAATGATATTCGTGGTTAATAAAGTAATTTTTCTTTTTGTCGGTTTCTGTTAATAGGGATTCCATTTCATTTAGGATCGAAAAATTATTCTTTAATGCACTAATACCAAGTATTTGTTGGTGTTCATTCGCTCGTTTTATTATACCTGCAATCATTGTTCCTGTTCCAACTGAACAAATGATATTTGAATAACTATTTTGTTCAAATAATTCAGTAATAGTAGCTGCCCCTTCTGCACCGAGTGTTCCATATCCACCCTCATTTACCAAAAGCCAGTTTTGAATATCGAATTCTTTGAAGAGGTTATTTTTATTATTATATTTTTCACGGCTAATAAAATGTAGCTCCATTCCATAAGATGCTGCTGCAATTAAGGTAGGCGATAACTGTGCGGGTTTTTCACCTCTGATAAAGCCAATAGATTTTAGCCCCCTTTTATTGCATGCAAATGCTAGAGCAACAATATGATTTGAGTAAGCTCCCCCAAAACTCATTATACCATATTTATTGTATTTTATAGCTTCTTCTAAATAAAATTTAATTTTAAACCACTTATTGCCACTAATTATCGGATGGACTAAATCTAACCTTAAAATGGATGTTTCAACACCGTTTATAGATAGCGAATGTAGCTTTTGAATGGGTATTTCAGTTAAGTTAAGGTTCATTCAATTTATGGCTAACAATTAATTATCAGTTAGCTTTGTGTTTTTGTAAAAGTACGTTATGAAACCTACCCTTGTGATTTTGGCAGCTGGAATGGCTAGTAGATATGGAAGTATGAAGCAAATTCAATCTTTTGGACCTTCAGGCGAAACAATTATGGACTATTCTATTTATGATGCTATTCAGGCAGGATTTGGAAAAGTTGTATTTATTATAAGGGAAGAGTTTTCCGAACAATTTAAAGCCATATTTGAACCTAAGTTTAAAGGCAGAATTGAAACTGATTATGTTTATCAGCATTTATTAGATTATACAGAAGGATATACAGTTCCATTAGATAGGGTAAAGCCTTGGGGAACAGCCCATGCTGTTTTGTGTTGCAAAGGAAAAGTGAATGAACCTTTTACTGTAATTAATGCAGATGATTATTATGGAAGAGATGCTTTTGTTAAAGCCTTTACATTTTTAACACAAAATTGCAATGAAAATACATATGCTTTAATTGGTTATGAATTACAAAAAACACTAAGTGAAAATGGAAGTGTCAGTAGAGGTGTTTGTACTTCGGATAGTGAACAAAATCTTACCAATATTTCTGAACGTACTAAGATTTATAGAAAAGATGAAGGTGTAGTTTATGAAGATGAAACTGGGGAGCATGAAGTTGATCTGAATAGTTTAGTTAGTATGAATTTTTTCTGTTTTGCACCAGGGTTTATTAATTTTTGTGAAAAATTATTTCCATCTTTCTTAGCAGAAAAAGGAAGTCAATTAAAGTCTGAATTTTTTATTCCCTTTGTTGCGAATGAGTTTATCGAGTCTGGCAAAGGAGTATTAAAAGTAATTCCAACAACTTCAAAATGGTTTGGAGTAACTTATAAAGAAGATGCAGATGGTGTTCAATCTTCTATTAATAGATTAGTTAAAGAAGGAGTATATCCTAATAATTTATGGAATTGATCTTATAATTATTTTCCGTAAGCCTTTACGTAGTAAACAAAATCTTCAACTTTACTTATTTGAGATTTTCGCTCAACATTTTTCAATGTTGTTTTAGATGGGAGCTTTATTTTTCTGAAAGAAGAGTCGCTTTCTTTAAGTCTTTCAACAATTGAATAAATATTTTTAGATTTTACCGCAAATGTAACTCCGTCTGCTTGTGCTTGTCGAGTACTTAAAACGCCTATTACATCTCCATTCTTGTTAAATACTGGCGCACCTGAGTTACCAGGGTTAGCACTTATTTGTATTTGGTAGGAAAGTGAATCACCATTAAAACCTGTTTTAGCACTGAGATATCCCATACCATAAACAATTTCATTTCTTGGATAACCCAAAGTAAAAATCTCTTCTCCTAAGTCGGCATTGTTTTTTTGTATACTGTAAGGAATTGATTTTGCTGAAATATATTCAGCATCTGTAATTTTCAAAATTGCAAGATCTTTTTCTTGATCTATAAATACGATCGAAGAATTAAATTCTTGACCTTTATTATTTACTACTATTGCGCCAGTACCTCTAAGAATATGGGCATTGGTAACAATAAATCCTTTTGTATCTATGAGAAAACCAGATCCACCACTTAATAAACGAGCATTTAAAGGGATTTTGCTTTTTACTTCGTTAATGATTGAACCTTGATATTGTTGACTCCTTTTTACTGCTTCTAAATCTTTGCCTAATTGTTGCAATTTAGGGTCGTTAACAGTGGTTGAGAAATATACAGCCAAACCACTTATGAATAAAGCAATTACTCCACCAACAGATGCTGCAATGGCAGTTATTCTTTTATATTTATTCCAAAACTGTATTACTTTACCTCTAGTTGGTAGTTCACCACCTTCGTTAATATCTCCTTTATCTAATAATTCTGAATGTACTTCGTGTAGTGTATGTTTAATATTTCTATTAGCTGCATAATATTTCATTTGGTGTAAAAACATATTATGTTCTACAACCATTTGGTCTATTTCAGGTGTTTTCTTTCGAAGTGCCTCAAAATAGTTACGCTCTTCGGCATTCATGTCACCGCTGAGATATCTTTCAATTGCTTCTAATAATAAAATATCATCCATAAAATTATTCTCCAATATTATACTGCGAAAAAAATAACTTTTTTAACCGCATCAAACATTTGTACTTCTGGTTTTTGGCATTGTCTGCATTAGTATATCCAAATTCATGGGCTAGTGCATTCATATCCTTTTTTTTCAAATAAAACCCTTCTAATAAACTTTTACAAGGCTCTCCAAGGCTATTTAAAGCCCGGTGCATTATTGCAAACTCCGCATTTCTTTGTTCGTGTGCTTCTAAATCCTCTTCAACTGCTATAGTTTCTTCAATGTTGTCATTTTGTTGGGAATAGCGCCCCATTTGTTGTAATCTTTTAAGCCATAGACGTCTGCAAATAGAAAAAACGTACGTTTTAATCTGACAGGTAAGCACAAATGAATCAGTTTGAGCTTTTTCATACAATGCTATCATTGCTTCCTGAAAAATGTCTCGGGCTTCATCGTAAGAACCATTATTATTTAAAATAAAGGTCTGAACCATACTAAAGTTGTCTTTATATATGGTTTCGATGGCTTTCGATTCGTTGTTAGCCAATCCTTTTAATAATGCTTGTTCGTTTGTATCGCCTTTCACTATCTGTGCTTTTAATACACTAGGGGTGGCAAAAGTAACCCAAAATAGCCCCAAATTATTTTTTTTTGAAAAATCTGTATTGAGTGGGTTACCTTTTTTCCGTCTGTGTATTAACAAGTAATCATTCAAACTAAAAAACAAAAAAATGAAAAAATTATTATTCGTGTTGGTAATTGGTGCTTTCACTGCTTGTGCTGGTGAAACTAAAGAAGTAAATGTTGATTCAGCTGCTGTTGCAATTGATTCAGCTGCTGTTGCAATTGATTCTGCTGCTGCAAAAGTTGATTCTGCTGCTGTAAAAGTTGATTCTACAAAGAACTAATTTCCTTAACTGTTGGTGTGTTTGATTTGAGTGGCCTAGCTTGTGGGTAGAACAACAGAAAAAATTTTCATATGGCAAGCAATCGTTAGAAGCCGCTCCGTTTCCACGGAGGGGCTTATTTTTTGTAGGTATATCCTAAACTAACGAACCTTAGTTTGTATAAAACATTTTTTATATTTATTATCATTAACTATATTTGAATTCATGCAAAAGGTTATAAATAATTGGTTTTACTTTTTTGGTTATTTCTACTTTACAAAAAGTAGCCGGGTCCTGTTTGCAAAAGTTTAGAACTTTTAAACATTCAAAATAAGGTCCCGGTAAATCACCGGGTTTTTTTTTGTACATGCATAAGTAGAATATGAAATGAATATATTATGGGTAATATAAGTAAAAATAAAAATGGGATTTGTATACAAGGTTATGAAGGTAGTTTTCACCAAGTAGCAGCAATAAGTTTTTTCGGTAAAAAAGTTGAAGTTATTTCCTGTTCTACTTTTAGAGAATTAGTAAAAACTGCTGCTAATGAAAATTTATCTGCAGGTGCTGTTATGGCAATTGAAAATTCAATTGTTGGAAGCATCCTTCCAAATTATAATTTATTACAGCAATCTAACTTAAAAGTAATAGGTGAAGTTTATTTATCTATTAGTCAAAATTTGTTGGTTAACCTAGGGGTTCAATTAAAAGATATTAAAGAAGTACATAGTCACCCAATGGCTATTTTACAATGCTTAGATTTTGTAGAGAAATACAATTGGAAACTTATTGAAACAGATGATACTGCCCTAAGTGCAAAGCATGTTCATCAACATAAAAGCAAACATATTGCAGCAATTGCAAGTAAGTTAGCTGCAGAGTTATTTAATTTAGAAATTATTGTTCCTGATATTCAAACACAGAAAACCAATATCACTAGATTTTTAGTATTAAATAGAATGGAAGACATTGTTGAAATTGAAGGAGCTAATAAAGCATCTATTTATTTTCAAACAAATCATTCCAAAGGAATTTTATCTCAAGTGTTACTGGCTATTGCTAAGAATGATATTAATTTAAGTAAGCTCCAAAGTATGCCAATACCTGGAAGCAATTTTAAATATGGGTTTTATGCTGATATGGAATTTGATCATAAAAAGCAATTTTATAAGGTATTAAAGTCAATTGCTTTATTAACCAATAATGTAAAAATATTTGGTGTTTATAAAAAAGGAAAATTAGTAAAAGGATAATTTATGCAAATTGAAAAAGCAAAAAGATTGTCGGGAATAGGAGAGTATTATTTTTCTCAAAAATTGAGAGAAATAGAACAGTTGAACCAGCAAGGTAAAAATATAATTAACCTCGGAATTGGTAGTCCTGATTTACCACCACATCCCTCAGTAATAGAAGTTTTACGGGCTGAGGCTGCAAAGCCTAATACCCACGCCTATCAATCATATAAGGGATCTCCAATTTTTCGTAATGCTATTGCAGAGTGGTATCAAAAATGGTATCAAGTTGATCTTAATCCCGATACGGAAATATTACCACTATTGGGTAGTAAAGAAGGAATAATGCATATATGCATGACGTATTTAAATGAAGGAGACCAAGCATTAATTCCAAATCCTGGATATCCAACTTATACTAGTGCAGTTAAATTAGCTGGAGGTACACCGGTTGCATTTGAATTAAAAGAAGAAAATAATTGGGAACCCGATTTTGAATTACTTAATAAAATGGATTTATCTAAAGTAAAATTAATGTGGGTAAACTATCCTCAAATGCCTACTGGCAGAATGCCTTCTGATGATCTTTTTAATAAATTAGTTGCATTTGGCCTTAAACACAACATCTTAATTTGTCATGATAATCCTTACAGTTTTGTTTTGAATGATCATCCAATGAGTTTACTAAAAGTACCTCGTGCTAAAGATGTGGTGATTGAATTAAATTCATTAAGCAAATCGCAAAATATGGCAGGATGGAGGGTAGGTATGATTTGTGGATCTAAAGATAAAATTGATGATATACTTACTTTTAAAAGCAATATGGATAGTGGTATGTTTCTTCCAATTCAATTAGCAGCCGCTAAAGCATTAAGTTTAGAAAAAGAATGGTATACTGGCATCAATGAAATTTATTTCGAAAGACGAATAAAAGTTTTTGAGCTTTTAGATCAACTTAATTGCACATATTCCAAAGAACAAGTAGGCATGTTTGTTTGGGCTAAAATTCCATCAATATCAAAAGATGGTTACGAATTAAGCGATAAAGTTTTATATGAATCAAATGTTTTTATAACACCTGGTGGAATTTTTGGATCAGCAGGAAATAATTATGTAAGAGTAAGTTTATGTGGAGCAGTAGAAAAATTTATTCAAGCAATTAAAAGAATCAATCATTAAAATATTGACTTTTTAAAAAATAGCAAAATGAATATTGCGGTAATAGGAATAGGATTAATTGGGGGTTCAATGGCATTGTCGCTAAGGGACAAAGGCTTTGTGAAAAATGTAATAGGTGTTGATAATAATGAAGATCATATTAAACAAGCATTATCATTAGGGCTGATTGATGAGTCAATGAATTTAATAGAAGCTATAGATGCTTCTGATATTATTTTATTGGCAACACCAATTGGAGCAACAGAAAAATTATTGCCAATAATTTTGGATAGGGTAATTAAACAAACTGTATTTGATGTTGGGTCAACCAAAAAAAGTATTTGTAATGCAGTTGCTGATCATCCAAACCGAAAAAGATTTGTTGCCACTCACCCAATGTGGGGGACAGAAAATAGCGGTCCTTCTGCGGCAGTTAACGATGGCTTTGTAAATAAAGCAACAGTTATATGTGGTAAAGATGAAAGTGATAAAGATGCAGCTGAATTAGTTGAGAAAATTTATGCTGAACTAGAAATGCACTTATTATACATGAATGCAGCTGATCATGATATGCACGTTGCATATATTAGTCATATTGCTCATATAACTTCTTTTGCTTTGGCTAACACTGTTTTAGAAAAAGAAAAAGAAGAGGATGCCATTTTTGAACTTGCAAGTGCTGGATTTGAGAGTACTGTTCGCCTTGCCAAAAGTAATTCGGCCATGTGGGTACCCATTTTTATGCAAAATAGGGAAAATGTATTGGATGTGTTAAATGAGCATATTGCTCAATTAAGCAAGTTTAAATCTTGTTTGGAGAAGGAGAATTACGAATATTTACAAGAATTAATAGAAAAAGCGAACGGAATAAGAAGAATCTTGAAGTGAATTAACAGCGAAGAACTATATATAAAGTACCTTTGCGCAAATTTTAAAGTACATGATGACATTTGAAGGGTTGGGAATTGATGAGAGATTGATTCGAGCAACCACAGAGTTGGGGTATGTGAACCCAACTGCAATACAAGAACAAGCGATACCAATTTTATTAAGCGGTACAACAGATTTTATCGGTTTAGCACAAACTGGAACAGGAAAAACAGCGGCATTTGGACTGCCGTTGCTTCAAATTATTGATGCAGCAGCGAAGTATCCACAAGCATTAGTAGTTTGCCCTACTCGTGAGCTTTGTATGCAAATTGTTAAAGAAATAGAACTCTTTAAAAAACACATGAGTGGTGTTTCTGTTGTTGCAGTTTATGGCGGTGCCTCAATTGGTCTGCAAATCCGTGATTTAAAAAAAGGAGTGCAAATTATTGTTGCAACTCCAGGAAGATTAATTGATCTGATCGAAAGAAAAGCCATTAATCTAGAGCAAATTAAATATGTTGTTTTAGATGAAGCAGATGAGATGCTAAACATGGGATTTCAGGATGATATTGAATTTATTCTGAAAAATACACCACAACGTAATAGTACCTGGTTATTTAGTGCAACAATGCCGAATGAAATTAGGAAAGTGAGCAAGCGTTACATGAAGGATCCTAAAGAAGTAATTGTTGGTAAAGTTAATACTGCTAATAAAAGTATTGACCATCAATATTATCTAACTACCGCTCAGCATAGATATGAAACTTTAAAGAGAATTATTGATTTTAATCCTGGTATATATGGTATCATATTTACCAGAACAAAATTAGATGCGCAAGAAATATCAGAACGTTTAACGCGCGAAGGATATGATATTGATGCATTGCATGGCGACTTAACTCAAGGTCAGCGCGATAAAGTAATGGGACAATTTAGAGATAAAAGTCTTCAATTATTAATTGCTACAGATGTTGCTGCAAGAGGAATTGATGTACAAGGAATTACCCATGTAATTAATTACGAATTGCCAGATGATGTAGAAATTTATACCCATAGAAGTGGTAGAACAGGAAGAGCTGGAAATCAAGGTATTTGTATTTCAATTGTTCATTCAAAAGAATCGTACAAGCTAAAACAAATTGAGCGAATTAATAATTCTCAGTTTCATAAGTTAGATATTCCTTCTGGTAAAGACGTTTGTAGAAAACAATTTTTCTCATTTATGGAAAAATTATTATCTGCAGATATTAGTCATGGTGATTATGAAACATATGTTCCAATGTTGGCAGAAAAATTTGTGGATGTGAGTAAAGAAGATGTATTGAAAAGAGTTGCAGCAATGGAGTTTGATCGCTTTTTGAAATATTATGAAAATGCAGAAGATCTTAATCTACGCGATAAAGGTAGAAGAGAACCTAGTGAAAGAGGTGGTAATGAAAGAGGAAGAACTAGAGAAGCATCTGGTGGAAGAGGAGATAGTAGAAAAGAGTACAGTAGTGGTGGTGGAAATTCTGGAGGATATAGTAGACTATTTGTAAATCTTGGTACCAAAGACGGATTTTTTAAAGCAAGTTTTCTTCAATATATATTAGATATGAGTGAACTTAAAAAGGAATCTCTTGGTAGAATTGATATGAAGGATATGAACAGTTGGATTGAGATTGATAAAAATGCCTCTCAACAAATGATTCGTGCATTAGATGGTAAAAATTATAAAGGTAGAAGAATTAGAATGAATGATGCTGATAGTGGTGGTGGAAATAGATAACTTTTTTGGGTTTCAATTTTTTAATGAAGAACAATAATAACATGGAACAGACCTTGCAACAATCAATTAATATTAATCAAATACTTTCAAAAAGGCCATTAATTATTTCTGGCCCATGTAGTGCAGAAACGGAAGAGCAAGTTATGCAGACTGCTGTTGCTTTAGCATCAACTGGTAAAGTAGATATACTTAGGGCAGGAATTTGGAAACCGAGAACTCGCCCAGGCAGCTTTGAAGGTGTTGGTACTAAAGGATTGCCATGGCTTCAACAAGCTAAAAAAGTAACAGGTTTGCCTATTGCAATTGAAGTTGCTACTGGTAAACAAGTAGAAGATGCATTGCATTTTGGAGTTGATGTATTATGGATTGGAGCAAGAACAACTGTTAACCCGTTTAGTGTTCAAGATGTTGCTGATGCTTTAAAGGGAGTAGATGTTCCTGTTTTAATTAAAAACCCAATTAATCCTGATCTCGAATTGTGGATAGGTGCCGTAGAACGTGTAGCAAAAGCGGGGATTAAAAATATAGGTTTAATACATCGTGGATTTAGTTCTTATGGCAACACCGAATATAGAAATGCACCTATGTGGCATTTAGCTATTGAAATGAAACGCCGCAATCCAGGTATGTTATTAATTAACGACCCATCTCATATTTGTGGAAGAAGAGATATATTATTAGATGTTGCTCAAAAAGCAATTGATCTCGATTTTGATGGTTTAATTATTGAGAGTCATATTGATCCAGACAATGCTTGGAGCGATGCCAAACAGCAAGTTACTCCCGAAAAATTAGGAGAATTAATCAATTCAATAATTTGGCGAAGTGAAGATATTGATTCAGAAGAATTGCATGCCAATATGGAAAAAATGCGTTCTCAAATAAATCAATTAGATGATGAGTTAATGCAATTGTTGGGCCAAAGAATGAAAGTAGCAGATAAAATTGGTGAATATAAAAAGGAGAATAATATTACCATTTTACAAACCAATCGTTGGAATGCCATTTTAGAAAGAGCTTTTGTAAAAGGAGATCAATTGGGTTTAAGTAAGGATTTTATTACTAAATATTTTGATGCAGTGCATATGGAAAGCATTAATCATCAAAATAAAGTCATGAATAAATAGTTTATGATTACCAAATCTATTCAGTTTTCAACTAAGGCAACTAAGTTCTTTTTCGATGCTAACATTTCTCATCTCGAAAAAATTGTTACAAGAGAGAAAACCATCATTATTACTGATGAGCATGTTTTTGCGGCACATCAAAAAAAATTAAAAAACTGGAACACCATTGTTTTAAAGCCAGGTGAACGATACAAAGTTCAGCAAACCGTTGATGTTGTAATTGATCAGTTGATTGCAATGGGTGCGGATAGGCAAACAGTTTTAGTTGGATTTGGTGGTGGAGTTATTACAGATATTACAGGATATATAGCAAGCATATATTTACGTGGAGTTGATGTTGGATTTATTCCTACAACAGTATTGGCAATGGTAGATGCTGCAATTGGTGGTAAAAATGGAATTAATGTGGGGTTGTATAAAAATATGGTGGGACTAATTCGCCAACCTTCTTTTTTAATTTATGATTATTCATTGCTTAAAACTTTACCGCTCAATGAGTGGCAAAATGGTTTTGCAGAAATTATTAAGCATGCTTGTATAAAAGATGCAGCAATGTTTAAAGAACTGGAATTGAGTAATATAAAAGTATATCAAAAAAATATTGTACTTCTTTCAAAATTGATTCAGAAAAACGCAATGTTGAAAGCGAAAGTAGTTGTGAATGATGAGTTTGAGAATGGAGATAGAAAGCTACTTAATTTTGGACATACAATAGGGCATGCAATAGAAAATATGTATGAGTTGAGTCATGGTGAAGCTATTAGCATAGGTATGACTTATGCTTCATTGATATCTACAGAATTAAAGTTTTTTAAAAATGCTGAAGCTGTTGTTGCTTTATTAAATAAGTATGGATTACCAACAATTGCAAGCTTTGATGCAAAAAAAGTGTTTAAAGTATTGTTGAAAGACAAGAAAAAAGAAAATATTTCGATTAATTATATACTTCTCGAAAAAATTGGAAAGGCAGTAGTTCAACCTTTATTATTGGTTCAACTACAAGACATTTTTAAAAAATTTTAAAATCAGGTTCGGCACAGCAATGCAAGTAACTATTCATCCAGCAATTATTAAAGGAACTATACTTTCAGCTGCAAGTAAGAGTAGTATGCAAAGGGCTTGCGCTGCTGCATTATTACATAATGGCACTACTCAAATTAGTAATCCTGGTATTAGTAATGATGATCTTGCTGCTCTTGATGTTATTCAGCATTTAGGTGCTACAATAAACCGCGAAAATAACGGAATTATTATTATTCATTCAAATGGTATAATGCCCATTTCAAATGAATTGAATTGTGGTGAAAGTGGCTTGGGTATAAGAATGTTTGCACCATTAGCAGCATTAAGTAATAAACAATTAATAATAAATGGTTCTGGAAGTTTGTTGAGTAGGCCTATGAATTTTTTCGACGAAATATTTCCTCAATTGGGTATTGAAATAGAATCGAATAACGGGAAGCTTCCAATCAAAATAAAAGGACCTTTAAAACCTGCTAATATTGTTATAGATGGATCTTTAAGTTCTCAGTTTTTAACAGGTTTATTAATGGCTTATGGTGCATCAGGTGCAAATGATGTTCATATAAAAGTAAAGAATTTAAAGAGCAAGCCGTATATAGATCTTACACTTCAAGTGATGAACCATTTTGGCTATGAAGTGTTTAATTCTAACTATGAAACTTTTACATTTAAATCAAATCAATACGAAAATAAAAATACTCATATAAAATACAAGGTTGAGGGCGATTGGAGTGGAGCTGCTTTTTTATTAGTTTCAGGTGCTATTGCAGGGAATATTATTGTTGAAGGACTAAATGTTTTTTCAACTCAAGCTGATAAAGCAATATTAAAAGCATTGATAGATAGTGGTTGTGTTTTATCTATTGCCGAAAATCAAATTGAAGTTGGAAATTCAAAATTGAAAGCTTTTCATTTTAATGCAACTGATTGTCCGGATTTATTTCCTCCATTAGTTGCTTTAGCGACTTTTTGCGAAGGTACTACAGTAATTGAAGGTGTTAATAGATTGGAGCACAAGGAAAGTAATAGAGGAATAACTTTACAGCAAGAGTTTGCAAAGCTTGGAGTTGAAATTAATTTGCAAGATGATTTGATGTTAGTAAAGGGTTTGGCAGATAGAACAATTAATTCAACAACTGTTCATTCGAGACATGATCATAGAATTGCAATGGCTTGTGCTATTGCAGCTTTGAGAACAGAAGGTCATGTAGTTATTGAAGATGCAGAAGCTATTAATAAATCGTATCCTAATTTTTATTTGCATCTGCAAAAACTTGGAGTAATTGTAGAGTGATAAATTTAATGTAACTTAATTTTTAAATATCAATTCAATCAATGAATACATTCGGTCAATTATTCAGAATTCACATTTTTGGTGAGTCGCATGGTGAAAGTGTTGGAGTAGTTATTGATGGTTGCCCAGCAGGACTTCCGATTGATGTTACCGATTTTTTAATTGATATTGAAAGAAGAAAAGGAGGATTGCAAAAAGGAACTACCCCAAGAAAAGAAGATGATTTGCCTATTTTTAAAAGTGGAATTTTTAATGGCAAAACAACAGGAGCTCCTATAACAATATTGTTCGAAAATAATAATACTCGAAGTGGTGATTATGAAAAGCAAAGAGCTATACCAAGACCTGGACATTCAGATTTTACTGCACATGTAAAGTTTGGAGGTTATCAAGATTATAGAGGCGGTGGACATTTTAGTGGACGATTAACAGTTTGTTTGGTTGCTGCAGGTGTAATTGCCAAAAAGATATTAGATGATGTAGGAGTAAAAGCAATTGCAACTATAAAAGAAATAGGAGGAGAAGCTGATATTGAATTAGGATTACAAAAAGCAATTGATGCAAAAGATAGTGTTGGTGGAATTGTTGAATGTAAAGTGAATGGACTGCCAGTTGGGTTGGGTGAACATTTTTTTGATTCAGTAGAATCACTAATTAGTCACGCTGTTTTTGCTATTCCTGCAGTTAGAGGAATAGAATTTGGAACAGGCTTTGCGGCAGCTAAAATGTTTGGAACTGAACACAATGATGCAATTATAGATAAATCTGGTAAAACAGATTCAAATCACGCCGGCGGAATTGTAGGCGGAATAACAAATGGTAATGAGTTAGCTTTTCGAATAGCTATTAAACCAACATCATCTACCCCAAAAGAACAACAATCATGGAATGCAGAATCTAATCAAATGGAAACTTTTTCTATAAAAGGTAGGCACGACCTTTGCATAGCATTGCGGGCGCCAGTTGTATTGGAGGCGGTTACTGCAATAATTATAACCGATTTGATGTTATTAGATCAGCGGATTAAGAGGATTTTATAAAACTTGAGTATGAACACTGAATTTATTTATCATATTACTACTAAAAAAAATTGGGATAATGC